>Ga0070723_10000208_pt1 | contig 15198 bp, 16 predicted proteins | sample tdAd002_FD_67277 | JGI IMG/M metagenome (GOLD analysis project Ga0070723, IMG submission 67277) | Marine sediment microbial communities from the Atlantic coast under amendment with organic carbon and nitrate - tdAd00.2 | ecosystem: Environmental > Aquatic > Marine > Coastal > Sediment | place...
TGCAACGCAGTATTGGGGCATTTGTGGGCCTCCCTTCGGGCGAGACGAGAAGCCGTCATCTGCGGCGTTGCGTCTCTTGTAAAGGGCACGCCATTCCCTGCGAGAAGCGCCTTGCAGCTAACGGCTTCTCGTCTCGCTGATACGTACACGTTATTCGTTACACCACACTAGTTTCAGACCGCCAAGTTTTCGGCGCTCTCTCTTCTGGCCGAGCCAAAAATCTATCACTACATAAAACAGCGTTTGCAAGTGCTTGAATAACATATAAAAAAATTATTCATCTAGCTTGGCACGGGATTTGCTCTGTACTAATGCAAAAGACTCGGAAGTTAGACAAAAATAACATGGACACTTTATTTAACTGACTAGATGGTAGAGAAAACAATGGCAGAAGAATCTGAAGACCAGGAAAGCAACAACGAGGGTGGTAACTCGACCATGAAGATCGTGATCATCGCTGTCGTGTTATCGATCGTACTGAGTGGCGGCATCGCAGGTGGAATGATGTTCTTCCTCGGAGGTGACGATAGTGAACAAACAGCAAGCGAAGACGCTGAAGATGAGGAAGAAGAAGTAGCCGAAGCCGAACCCACCGAACCACCCATATACCATTCTATGGATCCGAAATTCGTTGCCAGTTTTCGTGATCAGAAAAAGGCGCGCTTCATGCAATTTTCGGTCGAGATTATGTCGCGGGATGATGATGTCATTAAATCAATCAAACAACATAACCCGGCTGTACGTAGCAACCTGTTGTTGTTGGTCGACAATCAGCAGTCCGAAAAAATGAGTACGCGTGAGGGCAAGGAACAACTTCTGGTAGAAATAACCGAAGATATTAACCAAACACTGGACAGCCTGGGTGGTACATCCGGAGTGGAAGCTGCTTACTACAATTCCTTCGTCATTCAATAGGTAATCGCAGTGAACGAAAACTTATCACAAGAAGAGATCGATACTTTATTGAAAGGCGTTGATAGTGGTGAGATCAGCACCGAGTCGAGCCGATTGTCTAGTAGCGGAGAGGTGGTTCCGTACGAACTGGGAAGCCATGACCTGTCTATTGCTAAACACCTGCCAGCACTGGATATGGTCAACGAACGTTTCACACGTTCTTTTGAAAAAAGCATATCCAGTATGTTACGACGGACAGCCGATGTTTCTGCTGCAGGTGTGCAAGTGATGCTGTTTTCAGATTTTCAGAAAAAACTTCAAATTCCGACCAGCCTTAACCTGATTAGTATTAATCCACTGCATGGTACGGGGCTATTTGTGATTGAGCCTGAGCTGGTCTTTTCAACAGTAGATAACTTTTTTGGTGGTAATGGACGCTACCAGGCAGATATTGAAGAGCGTGAATTTACACCAACCGAGAATCGTGTGATCCAGTTGTTTCTGGATATGTCATTTTTTGAATTTAACAATGCATGGGAGCCAGTGCTAGATCTCGAGTTTGTATTTGTTAAGTCAGAAATTGATCCGCAGTTTGCCAATATTGTTAATCATGATGAAGTGGTTATGGTTTCAACATTCAGAATGGAACTTGAAGGTAGCAGTGGCGAATTTCATGTGGTCTTGCCGAATTCAATGCTGGATCCCATTCGAGAACTTACAGCTACAGGAATAAATGCTGAGCAGGACGGCTTTGATGAAATGTGGGCCCGGGTGCTTAAGGAAGAAATGAAGGAGGCTGTTGTTGAGATTGACTGTTCAATGGCACATACCAAATTACCACTGAGTGATGTACTAAACCTGAATCCGGGTGATGTCATACCCGTGGACTTACCCGAACTGGTGACGGTTCGTGCAGCTAAAACTCCTATTTTCAGAGGCGTGCTAGGTGTATCAAATGGCAAGAATTCAGTTCAATTTTTTGCGCCGATTACTCGGCCCGATTATTCGCATGATTAACACAGGAGTCACATATGAGTGAACAAACAACAGAGACACAGAGTACAGGCGAGCATGATGATGCCGTCGCTTCTGCTGCAGCAGGGCAGGCGGATAATAACAACGGGCAGGGCGATAAAGCATATGAACGCGCAGAATTCCAGGACCTGGCTTCCGAACCTGGTTCCTTAAGCTCTGTAGAACCCAACCTGGATGTCATTCTCGATATTCCGGTGACTCTTTCCATGGAAGTGGGGCGTACCGAGGTTCCAATTCATGACCTGTTGCAACTCAATCGGGGCTCAGTTGTAGAACTCGATCGAATTGCGGGTGAGCCCATGGATGTGATGATAAACGGGACATTGATTGCTCACGGCGAAGTTGTAGTCGTCAATGAAAAATTTGGTATACGCCTGACTGACGTGATAAGTCCTGCTGAGCGAGTCAGGAACTTAAAGTAAGGAACGTATTTATGTTTATCGATGTTGTACAACGAGTTATTGCAGGATTTGTGCTGTTCACGCTGACTCCGTTATATGCTTCGGCGGAAAATACAGCAGGCAGTATGCAGTCTGCAGTTGCCAGGTCAACGACTATTGCTACTGACCATATGAGCTCGGGTTATCTGGTCCAGCTTATTGTGGGTTTGATGTTTGTGCTGTTCTGTATTGTCGTGCTGGCCTGGTTGGCTAAACGATTTAATCGTTTACAGTCATCCTCAGATGGCTCATTACAGATCCTTGGCGGTATTAGCATGGGTGCACGTGAGCGCGTAGTGCTGGTTCAGGTAGGCGCGACTCAATTATTGCTTGGAGTTGCGCCAGGTCGAATTAACATGCTGCACCAACTTGAGCAACCGATTGACAGAGCGGGTGCTGATGTTGAAGGCAGACACGACAGGTCTTTTGGCAAGGGGTTCGCGGAAAAATTAAATTACGCGTTATCAAGGAACAAGTGATGATCAAACATAGGATACTGTTGCTGCTATGCATGTTTTTGTTTCCTGTTGCTGACGCCTGGTCGGCCCAGGGTCTCACCGCATTTACTGTTACCCCTGCAGCCAACGGGGGCGAAACCTATACAGTAACGATACAGATTCTTGCGTTGATGACGGTACTTAGCCTGCTACCGGCAGCGCTGATAATGACAACATCATTTACCCGCATTATTATCGTTTTATCCATTCTGAGGCAGGCCCTGGGAACAGCTCAAACACCGTCAAACCAGATTCTCCTGGGCCTGTCCTTGTTTCTGACCTTTTTTATCATGGCGCCTGTTTTTAGCAGCGCTTATGAATCAGGACTCAAACCCTATCTGGATGAAGAAGTGAGCTCTGAAGTGGCTATGGAGAAGGTGGCCGACCCTTTCTATCATTTTATGCTGCAACAGACGCGAGAAACAGACCTTGCCCTGTTTGCCGATATTGCTGGACAGGGAAAACTGGACCCGGCGAAGAAAGTGCCTTTTTCACTATTATTACCCTCGTTTGTAACCAGTGAATTAAAAACGGCCTTTCAGATTGGTTTTTTAATATTTATTCCCTTCCTCGTCATCGATCTTGTGGTTGCCAGCGTTTTGATGTCCATGGGTATGATGATGCTCTCACCGATGATTATTTCATTGCCATTTAAATTGATGTTGTTTGTTTTGATCGATGGCTGGTCACTGGTTATGGGCACTATGGCATCGAGCTTTTACGTCTGAGCTATGTGATGCAAATGATTGATGTATACGTATCAAGGAGTGGGTCATGACACCTGAAATGGTGCTTGATATAGGGCGTGAGGCACTTTGGGTGACCGCGTTACTGGCAGCGCCACTGCTTCTATCAGCACTGGCCGTTGGTTTGTTGGTAGGCATGGTCCAGGCGGCAACCCAGATTCAGGAAATGACTTTGACATTTATACCAAAGCTGGCTGTTCTTGGGCTGGCCCTTGTTGTTGCCGGTTCCTGGATGCTGGGACTGATTTCTGATTTTGCTATTAATCTTATCGAACGCATTCCCGAGTTAATCGGATGATAACGGCGGGAATGAACATAACCGGCGCCGAATTGACCAGCTGGCTGGCCAGCGTGATATGGCCATTTATGCGTATTGGGGCGATGTTTGCAGCTGTACCCATATTTTCGGCTCGCAGTGTGCCAGTCAGGATTCGTATATTACTCGCATTCTTTATCGCCTGGATATTAGTGCCGGTCATTCCCAGGCCTCCCGTTATAGATTTAATCAGTGCAGAGGCTGTGCTTATTAGCGTGTACCAGGTATTAATTGGCCTGGCCATGGGATTTATCCTGCAAATGGTTTTCTCTGCATTCGTCATCGCAGGCCAAAGCATAGCAATGGCTATGGGCCTGGGATTCGCCTCCATGATCGATCCACAAAATGGTGTGCAGGTACCGGTAGTCAGCCAGGCATTTCTGATCATGGTGACGCTGGTATTTCTCGCGCTCAATGGACATTTATTGCTGATCGAGGTTCTTGCAGAAAGTTTTCAGCGACTTCCAGTAGGGCCGTTTGTGATTTCACATGACGGCCTGTGGCAACTTGTTTCATGGGGCAGCAACATGTTTGTCGGCGGCATGCTGGTTGCACTTCCGGCAGTAGCCGCGTTGTTGCTGGTCAATCTTGCATTTGGAGTGACATCACGTGCAGCGCCGCAATTGAATATTTTCGCCGTTGGTTTTCCGATAATGATCATGGTGGGCTTGGCTTTCATTATTCTTACACTGCCCAGTATTACCGACCATGTAAGCCGTTTGATGCTGCAGGCCTTTACGCTGATTAACAGGGTGGTTTGATCGATGGCAGCGGAAAGCGGACAGGAGCGTACCGAACAGGCGACCCCGAAACGATTACGGGAAGCGCGCGAAAAAGGCCAGGTGCCACGGTCAAAGGAGCTGAACAGCATGGCATTGCTGATGGCGGCTGGCGGCGGATTTTTACTCATGGGAGAAAGTATTCTGACGGGTATGCAGGACATTCTCAGCAAAGGCCTTGCTATCGAACATGCGCGCAATATGGACAAGTACAGCATTGTGGAAGTCTTTGGCAGCACCCTGTGGCAAAGCCTGCTAGTTGTTGCGCCAATATTTCTACTGCTAACTGTTGTTGTCATTATGACACCGTTGGGGCTGGGCGGCTGGTCCTTCAGTACCAAGGCGATCAGTTTTAAATGGGAAAAACTCGATCCTATCAAGGGAGTCGGGCGATTATTCGCCTGGCGTGGTTTGATGGAGTTGGTCAAGGTGCTGGCAAAATTCGGCCTGGTCGCGGCCATCTCCGCAATGATTCTCTGGTCTTTGATCGATGAACTTCTCGGGCTCGGGGCTGAATCACTAAAACCTGCGCTGGCACATGTTGCGAATTTATGTGGCTGGTCATTTCTTGCATCCAGTAGCGTGCTCATCATTATTGCTGCCATAGATGTGCCCTTTCAGCTCTGGCAGCACGCCAAGCAATTAAAAATGACAAAACAGGAGGTCAAGGATGAGTCCAGGGAAACAGATGGCAGGCCAGAAGTTAAAGGGCGCATTCGAGCCCTTCAACAGGAACTATCGCAGCGTCGCATGATGGAAGCAGTACCCGAAGCCGATGTGATTATCACTAACCCGACTCATTATGCAATTGCACTACGCTATGACCAGTACAACATGCAGGCGCCAGTCGTTGTCGCTAAAGGGGCCGATCTGGTTGCCGCACGGATTCGTCTTGTGGCTGATCAAAATAGTGTGGCCATCGTGTCGGCACCACCTCTTGCGCGTGCACTGTACGCCAGCACTGAGCTAAATCATGAGATTCCGGCAGGACTCTATGTCGCTGTAGCCAATGTGTTGTCTTATATCTATCAGCTCAACGCTATAGAGACAGGTGATGAATTGCCGGAGCAGCCAACCGATTTACCAATACCTGACGAGTTGATCGATGTACTCAAAAATAAAGATGTGGAGTAAAACAATAGGAGAGATTCGATGAGTTATAGTGCAACTTTCTCAAGTGTTCGTTCCTTGCCGTTGACAGGATTCGGCATACCCCTGTTACTTGTGGCTATGCTGGCGATGATGGTTTTACCCTTGCCGCCACTTATGCTCGACCTGTTTTTTACCTTTAATATTGCGCTATCACTTGTTGTGTTGCTGGTTGTTATTTACACCCATAGACCACTTGATTTTGATGTGTTTCCGACTGTATTGCTTGCTGCAACATTACTACGCCTGGCATTGAATGTAGCTTCTACACGTGTTGTATTACTGCAGGGCCATACAGGCACAAATGCGGCAGGTAATGTTATCCAGTCCTTTGGCGAGTTTGTTGTCGGTGGCAGCTATGCAGTGGGCCTGGTTGTGTTTTCTGTACTCACCATAATCAACTTCGTTGTTGTAACCAAGGGAACAGGTCGCATATCAGAGGTCAATGCTCGATTTACACTGGACGCCATGCCAGGTAAGCAAATGGCTGTTGATGCGGACCTGAACTCGGGACTGATTACACAGGAAGAAGCACGCGCCCGTCGACAGGAAATTTCAAGCGAGGCGGATTTTTATGGTTCCATGGATGGCGCCAGTAAATTTATTCGTGGTGATGCTGTTGCCGGTATCCTGATCCTGTTTATAAATATCATATTTGGCCTGGGTATTGGCATGATACAGCATGATCTTGGATTCATGCAGGCAGCCCATAACTACACGCTTCTGACTATTGGTGACGGGCTGGTAGCACAGATTCCTTCCCTGGTTTTATCGACTGCAGCCGCGATAGCCGTCACGCGTGTATCTGCCGCAAAAGACATGGGTGAGCAGATTCTTGGACAGCTGTTAAACAAACCTCGTCCGATCGCGATTACTGCTGGCATTGTTGGCTCTCTGGGACTGGTGCCGGGTATGCCGAATGTCGTATTCCTGACGCTTGGTGCTGCATTTGGTGGTCTGGCGTATTACATAAAGCGTCGCCAGGCTGCGGATCAGCTGGAGGAGATAGAGCAGGAGCCGCCTGAGGTCGAGATGAAGATTACTGACCTGAGCTGGGACGATGTACCCATGATTGATGTTATCGGCCTCGAAGTTGGTTACAGGTTGATTCCACTCGTGGATAAGGCACAGGGCGGACAGTTAATGACGCGAATCAAGGGTGTTCGCAGGAAGCTCTCGCAAGAACTGGGTTTCCTGGTGCAGGCTGTACATATACGCGATAACCTGGATTTGTCTCCAACCGCTTACAGAATAACACTCATGGGTGTGCCCCTGGGTGAAGGGGAAGTCTACCCTGACAAGGAGATGGCCATTAATCCAGGACAGGTGTTTGGAAAACTCAAGGGTGTTGAAACCAGGGATCCTACATTCGGACTTGAAGCCGTCTGGATTGATACCACCATGCGTGATGAAGCACAGACCATGGGTTATACCGTGGTCGATACCAGTACTGTGGTAGCGACACATTTGAGCCACCTGTTACATCAGCATGCGCACGAACTCATCGGTCATGAAGAAGTACAGCATCTGCTCGATATGCTGGCAAAAACCTCACCAAAACTGGTTGAGGACCTGGTGCCCAAGATACTGCCACTCGGTACGGTATTGAAGGTCTTGCAGAACATGTTGTTAGAGGGTGTGCCAATACGTGATATGCGTACAATCGCCGAAACTTTGGCGGAACATGCGCCTGTTAGCCAAAACTCTGACGTGCTGACGGCAGCTGTACGTTCTTCGTTGTCACGCCAGATTTACCAGCACATCAATGGAATGGCGCAGGAGATGGCTGTCATTACATTAGATCAGGAACTGGAGCAGATACTGCTTCAATCGGTACAAACCGCGCCAGAATCAGGTTTGGGCATCGAACCCGGCCTCGCAGAGCAGATGATAAAGGAGCTCAATCAATGTGTGCAGCTTCAGCAAGCCAGTAATAAAGCCGCTGTGTTGATGGTGACACCCGTGCTGCGACCGACATTGGCCAGGTTGCTGAGAAGTTTGGCACCAAACCTGCATGTACTTGCATATAACGAAGTTCCAGACAGTAAGCAGATAAAAGTTGTGGCTGCTGTAGGCAGCAAGAACACAGCAACTGTTTAATAAGTGAAAGGGTGAGACCATGAAGATGAAACGTTATTTTGCTGCTGATGCACGCCAGGCACTGCGAGAGGTGCGTGAAGAGCAGGGGCCTGATGCGGTTATATTATCAAACCGGCGTGTTCAGGGCGGTGTAGAAATTATAGCTGCAATGGATTATGAAGACGCACTGGTGAATGCCTCGCTAGGCAATCCCATGGCTGAGTCCAGTGCGACAGCTGAATCAGTGGTATCACCAGCACGCCCGTATGATCAATGTGCGGACAATACAATCAGTATGAGATCTGCTGGCAGTCCATCACCAGGCGTAGCCGCTGAACACGCTGCAAGTTCTGCCGAGACAGGTTCAACCCTTGGAAGAATACAGGATGAACTGAAAGGTCTGCGAAATATTATGGAAGCACCCCTTATGCAGTTCGCCTGGGGTGAAATGGGGCGCGTTAAGCCACTCTACGCCAGTCTGCTGAAGCAGCTGATGATGTTAGGCATCAGCCCACAGTTAAGCGAGATGATTACAAAAATAATAGCAGATAAAGGCCTGCATAAACATAACTGGCTTGATGCACTGAAAATGATGTCACAGATGGTGCCGATAGTAAGTGATGATCTGCTTGAACAGGGAGGCGTCGTTTCACTGGTTGGACCTACAGGCGTTGGTAAAACAACCACCATTGCCAAGCTTGCAGCGCGATTTGCACTACGGCACGGCCGACGCAGTGTGGCACTGGTTACAACAGATAGTTACCGCATAGGCGCACACGAACAGTTGCGTACCTACGGCCGGATCCTGGGAGTGCCGGTTCAGGTTGCGTCTGATTGTGATGAGTTGCGGAATGTGCTGGAACATACCAGTGAACATAAGCTCACCCTGATTGACACTGCAGGCATCAGTCATAGGGACCTGAACTTGTCTGAACAGTTAGCTACACTGAACGTTAGAGACATGAAAATAAAAAACTACCTGGTATTGTCCGCTACTGGCCAGATGAATCTACAGGATGATGTCATCCGGTCGTTCAGCCAGGCTGGCTTGCATGGCTGTATTCTTACGAAAATAGATGAAGCGGCAAGCCTGGGAGAAGTGCTTTCGGTTCTTATACAACACAAATTGCCGGTTGCATATATTAGTGACGGGCAAAAGGTGCCGGATAATTTGCACCAGGCGCGTGGCAAATTGCTGGTAAGAGAGGCGGTTAAATTAATGCAAAAAACTCGAAAATCACCTTCTGAGGAAGAGTTGGCATACACGTTTGGCGGGATAGTGAGCAATGCAAATGTCTGAGGCGATAATGGATCAAGCGACTGGTTTAAGAAGAATAGTAAGCCCTAAACCTGTAAAGGTAATAGCGGTAAGTGGCGGTAAAGGAGGTGTTGGCAAAACCAATGTTTCTGTAAATCTCGCAACTTCGTTGGCGAAGGATGGTAAGGAGGTTTTGTTGCTGGATGCAGATCTGGGACTGGCAAATATAGATGTAATGCTAGGCTTAAATCCAGCATATGATCTTTCACATGTGATTGCTGGCGAACGTACACTCGAGGAAGTGATTATTGATGGTCCGGCGAATATAAAGGTTATCCCGGCTTCATCGGGGATCACTCGAATGGCGAACCTTACTGCGAAAGAACAGGCAGGATTGATTAATGCGTTCAGTGAGCTCGGGCACGCAATTGACGTTATGGTTGTTGACACTGCTGCTGGCATATCTGAGAGCGTGATAAATTTTTGTTGTGCTTCACATGAAGTGATTGTGGTGGTATGTGACGAACCTGCTTCTATTACGGATGCATATGCTTTTATCAAGGTAATGAGTCGTGAGCATAAGATCGAGCGTTTTCAAATTCTTGCCAACATGGCACATACAACACAGGAAGGGCGCGAGTTATTTAATAAACTATCTAAAGCTACAGATCGATTTCTTGATGTGATGCTGACATTTATGGGGACTATTCCCTATGATGAACGGCTGAGAAAAGCAGTGCAGCATCAACGTGCTGTAGTCGATGCTTTTCCTAGAAGCCCATCAGCGCTCGCGATGAAAAGAATAGCAAAACAGGTCGATAACTGGCCGGATGTTGAACAAATGGGTGGCCAACTTGAATTCTTTATTGAGCGTCTGATTAATTCTGATGCTGATAATGCTGGGGTTTGCTAATGACGACTATGTCAAGTTACTCGGAAATAGGGTCGTTTAACAGTGATCCACCCAACTATGATGCCTTGATGACCAAGTATGCGCCTTTGGTCAAGCGTATCGCATATCACATGATGGGTCGTCTGCCATCCAATGTGCAACTGGATGACATGGTGCAGGCAGGAATGATCGGCTTGTTTGAGGCATTAAAGGGTTATGACATGTCTCGAGGCGCCAGCTTTGAAACTTATGCGCGTATTCGAATCCGTGGCGCAATGATTGATGAGGTACGTAGAGGTGACTGGACGCCCCGATCTGTGTACCGCAAGTCACGACAGCTCTCTGAGGCCATCAGAGAGGTCGAAGAAAGAGAAGGAAGAGATGCAAAAGACAGTGAGATTGCTGAATTACTTGAAATGAACATGCAGGAATACACCGCTCTGGTCAAGGATGCGGCGGGTTGCCAGCTGCTTAGTTATGAAGATATAGCTTCAACTGGAGGTGGCAGAGAAGGGACATCTGCTGCACAAATGCAGGGACCCTATCAGGAGTTGCAGGAAGAGGATTTTAAGCAGGGACTTGTTGATAAAATTACAAGCTTGCCTGAACGCGAACGACTGGTCATGGCCCTATACTATGATGAGGAATTTAATTTACGCGAGATCGGGGAGATTCTTGGTGTGTCCGAGGGCAGGGTGTGCCAGATACATGGACAGGCATTAGTGCGTCTACGCGCACGCATGACTAACTGGGTTGATGAGAACAGCTGATGTCATTTGACAGGCGCAAAATAATAAGAACTCTGATACCCCCATAATGAGATGAGCCTTAATAAAAAGCCAGAAACACCGAATGTTGTAGCATTTCCGAGCCCGACTATATTAATAGTCGAGGACGATGAAGTGACGTCATACATGCTTGAGTTTCTTCTGCAGCGTGAGGGTTATACAGTAACGAAGGCTATGGACGGTAAGGAGGCCTATCGGTTAATAGATAACAGTAAACCTTTTGACATTGTACTACTCGACATCATGGTGCCATACATCAATGGTTTCGAGCTGGTCACTCATATCCGCTCACTGTCAGCCTGGAACAAAACTCCCGTATTGATGTTATCTGGAAAGTCACAGGAAAAGGACATCATCAAGGCGCTGGACTCGGGTGCGACTGATTATATTGTTAAGCCATTCCAGCCGGGTGAGGTTCTGGCCCGCATTCGTAAGGCCACCTCTGTGTCACCATGAGATTCCGACAGCGTGTAATGTTTTTGCTGGTACTCTGTTCCGCCGCAGTAGCAATAGACGCTAAAGCTGTTGCTGGTGTGCTGGATGATGCTAATAGCGCAGTTGATCAGAAGGATTTCGAACTGGCGGGATCAATACTGGCTTCTCACCTCAAACAAGACAGTGATGACGTCGAAGCGCGGTTTCTGTATGCAAGGGTTTTATCCTGGCAGAGTCATTATAGTGAAGCAATTGATCAGTTTAATATGCTGTTGCTGGATGCTCCGAATAATGCGGACTATCTTCTGGCAAGAGCAAATACCTACGAGTGGATGGGACAAAGAAAGCAGGCGCTAATCGACCTGAAAAAAGCGCGCGAAGTCTCACCTGAGTATGAAGAGATATGGCGCACGGAAATCAAGTTCCTGGTGCGCGCGGGCGATGCGGACTCCATCAAGCAGGCGAATACACTGGTAGAGCTGGCAGAGGCCAGGTTTCCTCAGCAGGGATGGGTAGAACTGCTGCCCAGGCATGATAAAAATCCTGTTAATGCATACTCTGCTGAAGCCAGTTATCGATATGATCATCTGACAAATAACAGGTCGTCATGGAAAGCGGCAAACATTCGGCTTGATATGCAGACGACAGACAATCATTTTGCGCATGTCAGCTACGATAGTACTGAGCGGTTTGATTTAAGTGACCAGCAGTTAGGTGCGGGCTATGCACTGCCGTTTGCCGGGAGCTGGATGATTTATGCCGCGGGAACCTACAGCCCTACGCACAGGGTGCTAGCAAACAGGTCGGTTGAGCTTCGGCTTACCAGGAGTTTTAACAACGGCTTTAACATCCATGGCGGCTTGATACATGCTAAATATACCGCGACTACAAGCCAGCAAGCGTTGATAACCGGTGAATATTACTGGTCTGACTACCGCTTTTCCTATACATACCGGCTGGTCGATGTTCTGAACGCGGGTACCGGCAGTAATAACAGCATACAGGTCAATAAATATTTTACCTCGGGTAACTACATCGGTGTTGCCCTTGGTGCCGGCGAAGATGTTGAATTTGATGGCACGGCTACGCCTCCGATAAGCGATGTCGTCTCGTTTTCAGTATTCGGACGGTATATGTACCGGCCCGGATGGTCCCTGGTTTATTCCTATAATTATCACGAGCAGGGAGACCTGTATAATCGAAATGGCTTTATTCTCGGTATTAGAATCGATTTCTGACCCGGTACTTAGATACCTCACCTACAGCGTACTAACCATTACCGGCCTGGTACTTATGTTGCTGCTGCAGGTAATCACTTACAGGATAATAAGTGTCTATCAGGACAGAAACAGCCAGGTAGCAAAGGGTATCTGGCGGCCTGTGCTTGCCGAAATGATGGTTGCTGACCCTGCAACGATCCCGCGGCTGAAAAAAATGCATCAACATGCCTTTCTTCGTGAGTGGAACAGGTTTTATATGGTATTGCGTGGCGACGCACACAACAGGATGCAGAAGCTTGCGAGGAAAACGAGGCTGGATTATCTTGCGCACAAGTATATAGAGCGTGGAGGTATGAGAGAGCTATTGCAAGGCATCGTTACCCTGGGCCATATGCAGGACTATTCAATATGGAACAAGCTGATCGACCTGGTTGAATCAGAGCATCCTGTTATATCACTGACAGCTGCCCAGGCGCTTGTCGACATCGACAGCAGGAATGCGATGAAATTCCTTATTCCTTTTGTTATCAAGCGCCGCGACTGGCCTATCGCCCGCGTTGCGATGTTGCTCAATAGTGCAAGCCCTGACGAGCTGTTTGCGGTTATCGAGGAGGCCATTAACACCTCGCCTGTTGAAGATATTCCTTTTTTATTGAAGTTCCTCGGTACTTCTCATTTTGATCCGGCAATCAGAAATATCTGCCTGAGGCTTGGCAGCAGTGAAGACAGCAGGGTTGTTTCCGCCTGTATCGATGCGGCAAAAGATGCGAACGGGCTCGAAATAGCCCGTAATCACGTAAGCAATCCGGCATGGCATGTAAGGCTTCATGTAGCAAAAGCACTTGGCAGACTGGGTACGGTTGAAGATGTAGGGCGCCTGGTGCAGCTACTATCCGATCCTGAATGGTGGGTCAGGTATCGTAGTGCGCAGGCAATTGCCGGCATGCCGTTTATCAGCGTGGATGATATGCAACAAATTTATGATGAAAGTACTGACCGTTATGCAAAGGACATTATGGCCCAGGTCATTTCGGAACGTGAGTGGTCGCAGTGATGCCAGTATTCATGGATTACATCAACTGGGTTTTCCTGTTCTATTTTATAGGCTTGCATGGCGTCTATCTGATGCTGACGGTCAGTTCCATGTTCTACCTTCCCAGGTTCATGCGTGAACACAGCACCGAAGATCTCTCACCCTTGCATGCGGACTTTGAACCGCCGGTGACGATTATAGTGCCGGCCTATAACGAGTCGGCAACGATTGCATCTTCGGTCAGGGCGCTGCTGCAGCTGGAATATCCGGAATACGAAATTGTCATTGTTAATGACGGCTCTACCGATGATACGCTGCAGGTCCTGATCGATGCGTTTTCGTTAAAACCATTTCCAGAAGTCTATCGCAAGCAAATAGAAACAAAACCGGTAAGAAAAATCTACAGATCGACAAGATTCTCTAACATCAGGGTTATCGATAAGCATAACGGCGGCAAGGCTGATTCAATCAATACCGGCATCAATGCATCCTATTTCCCCCTGTTCTGCTGTGTCGATGCAGATTCTGTGCTGGAGCGTGACAGCCTGAAAAGGGTCGTGCGCCCATTCATCGAGCAGCCGGAAACAGTTGCCAGTGGTGGTGTTGTTCGTGTGCTCAATGGATGCACAGTTGATAATGGCTTTATCTCAAAAGTGGGCCTGCCAACAAATATTCTGGCGCTGTTCCAGGTGGTCGAGTATCTGCGTGCATTCATGTTTGGCCGCCTGGGCTGGAGTCCGATGAATGCATTATTGATCATATCCGGCGCATTTGGCGTGTTTAGAAAAGAAACAGTCATATCCGTTGGTGGTTATCTCACCCATTCGATAGGCGAAGACATGGAGCTAGTTGTCAGGATGCATCGCGCCCTGATTAAAAAGAAAACACCCTACAAAATCCAGTTTGTGCCGGATCCTGTGTGCTGGACAGAAGCACCTGAAAAGCTGAGCGTTCTCAGAAGACAGCGAATCCGCTGGCAAATCGGGCTGGCCGAAAGCCTGACCATGAATATGCCGCTGTTATTCAACAGGAACGGTGGCATCGTGTCATGGGTAGCGTTTCCATTCTTCCTGCTGTTTGAATGTTTCGGCCCCATTCTTGAAGTGGCCGGGTTTATTATTGTTTCCTATGCATTTTATATCGGGCTTGTGCCCAATGAATTTTTCGTTACTTTCCTTCTACTGGCTGTTGGTCTTGGCATTCTTGTATCGGTGATCTCGTTGTCACTGGAAGAGGTGTCATTTCGAACCAGTAATAATGCCTTTGAGCTGTTTCTGTTGTTCCTGGTGGCAATTGTCGAAAACCTCGGCTATCGCCAGTTGAATGCGATATGGAGACTTTCCGGGATTATGCAATGGTTGTTTCAGTCAGAGAGGAAATGGGGAGAGATGACGAGAGAGGCCGGCTGGAACGAGAATATACAGTAGTCGTTCTGATAAGCATGCCTGTACAGCTCGTGGTTAAACCTAGATTCCGCAGTTGACCGCTTTTACCGCTACTTAACCCTATGATTTTTTGAAGAGTTGTGCAGTATGTGACACTCACCCAAGCGGTGAATCGCTACACAGTTTATCGCCGCCCCTCAAGCGCCATGGCTGCGTTGCAACTTTTGCTAAGGACTACGGCCATTAGCTGCA
>Ga0070723_10000209_pt1 | contig 15165 bp, 16 predicted proteins | sample tdAd002_FD_67277 | JGI IMG/M metagenome (GOLD analysis project Ga0070723, IMG submission 67277) | Marine sediment microbial communities from the Atlantic coast under amendment with organic carbon and nitrate - tdAd00.2 | ecosystem: Environmental > Aquatic > Marine > Coastal > Sediment | place...
CAGGACCAGGCATCTCCTATAAGGATAGCAGACACGGTCTTCAATATGTTAAGTGATGCTCCCGGCCTTGAAAGGTTAGGACACGAACTGATGAAAGTAAAAGATGCACTCGGCGGTCCGGGTGCTTCCCAACGCGTTGCCGATATAGCAATTGGAATGTTGTATGATGCATGATAAAGATGCAAATGGACATTTCTGATGCCGGCCTCCGGCTCGTAGACCCTACGGCTCGGAGAGATGCTGGTCACTTGATGCTGGATGGGTTTGTGCAGAGTCTAATACCCTTCGAGCATATACTGAATGTTTTTGTCCAAAAGATAGCGCGATTTTTAACGAAATGTCGAGATCTGTAGTTTGAATATCATGAAAATATTATCAAAACCGATCATAAAAGACAGACACAGACGGTTGCTATTGCTTATAAAGGACCAATGCTTCAGGCTGCTTTTAGCGATGATATGCATGCTGGTGATAGCTGGTGCAAAGTCGGCGATTCCTTTTTTAATAAAACCGGTTGTCGATGATATTTTTATAAATAAAGATGTCGGGATGCTTAAGCTGATTCCCTTGGCAGTAATAACTATTTTTTTAATGCTCGGTTTCGCCATATATTGCCAGGAATACCTTATGAATTATGTGGGACAGAATATCATCAGGCGTCTTAGGAACAGTCTTTATGATCGCATTCAGGACCTTCCTATCTCTTTTTTTCAAAGAGAAAAGACAGGAGTTCTGATGTCGCGGGTTACAAATGATGTGAACATTATTAAAAATATGGTTTCTTCCGCAGTTACAGGATCTTTAAGAGATTTTTTTGCCGTTATAGGTTTGACATTTGTTATCTTTTACCGGGATTGGAAGATGGCCTTGGTCGCGCTTGTTGTTTTACCCTTTGCCTTCTTTCCCATTGTTGTGCTGGGAAGAAAAATGCGCAAGGTCACTACCCATACCCAGGAGGCCATGGGAGGCCTTACATCTACTTTGCATGAAACTTTTGCCGGGAATAAAATTATTAAGGCATTTGGAATGGAATCGTATGAAAAAGAACGATTCTTTAGAAAAACGCTTAAACTTTTCAAGCTTGAGCTGAAGGGCGTTCGATTCAAAGCCTTGGTTTCACCGGTCATGGAATTTTTAGGTGGATTGGGTGTGGCCATTGTTATATGGTACGGCGGTTACAAAGTGATATCCGGCACCTCCACAGCCGGAACCTTTTTTTCTTTTATGGCCGCAGTTATGATGCTTTACACGCCTGTAAAGAGATTAAGCAAGCTCAATAATATTATACAGCAAGGTCTTGCCGGTACGGACCGGGTCTTTGATATTCTGGAGACGGAGTCTGATATTCAAGAGTTGCCAAATCCGGTAGTGTTTCAGAACGGCCCTCACCGCGTTGTTTTCGGAAATGTGTATTTCAAATATGATGACGTAACGGTTTTGAAAAATATTAATCTGGATGTCAGGCCCGGAGAAATTCTTGCATTCGTGGGAATGAGTGGCGGCGGGAAAACTTCTCTAGTTAACCTGATTCCCAGATTTTATGATGTAAGCAAGGGGAGCATTCTCATTGATGACATTGATATTAGAGATGCCTCGATCTCTTCACTCAGGGACCAGATTGCCATTGTCACTCAGGAACCCATACTTTTTAATGATACTGTTCGGAACAATATCGCTTACGGAAACCAAAATGCGCCTGACAAAGACATAGAAAATGCTGCTCGGGCAGCTTATGCATACGAGTTTATACAGAACTTTCCAGACGGCTTTGATACAAATATCGGAGAACTTGGCGGGCGGTTATCCGGAGGGGAGAAACAGAGAATCTGTATCGCTCGAGCGCTATTAAAGGATGCTCCCATTTTAATACTGGATGAGGCCACGTCTTCATTGGATGCAGAATCGGAAACGCTGGTTCAAAAGGCTCTGGAAAACCTGATGAAGGGACGAACAACCTTTGTTATTGCGCACAGGCTTTCAACCGTTGCTTATGCCGACCGGATAGCCGTTATCGTTGACGGCCGAATCGTAGAAGAGGGAAAACATGAAGAACTGATTGCTCGACGGGGAGAATATTTTAAACTTTGCCAGATGCAATTCAATGACAGCAGTTCAAAAGAAGCTCCAGTAGAATTCACCGTAAGAAAACATGCTGGCAAGCCTTTTTCGATATGATTTAAAAAAATTGAAACAAATTTCCATGACCAGACTGCGCCCATTGATATGATTATGAGACCTTTGCAAAACGCCCCCTTTTGCCCAACACCGGTGTCAGGCTCAAATTTTAATCCTCAAAATACTAAATGTATTCCTGCCTGCCCCGTAGCTCCGGTAGATGGTACTGGGGTAGGTCCGGCAGATCGTACTGGGGCGGTTAAAATTTTCGCCTTCCTGGATATTGAACAAAATTGAACATTTTTCAAAGGTCTCATTAGATAATGTGTCATTATCGCGAACAAACTTTCCTGAAATTTTTATGAAAATCAGCTCCATTATATATAGATATGTATTCAGAGAGATGATTCCGCCTTTTGTCATCAATCTGATGTTTTTTACTTTTGTCTTTCTGATGGTAGAGATGCTTAAAGTTACAAACATGGTTGTAAATTACAATGTTGGTGTGTTTACTGTCCTTATAATGCTTGCTTATTCTACGCCGTATTTTCTTACTTATATAATACCTATGTCAATCATGATAGCGGTTCTTCTCGCGTTCCTTCGATTGTCCGGAGACAACGAGATTGTTGCACTAAAAACCAGCGGAATGAGCATCTACGGCTTGCTTCCACCAGTAATGTTATTTTGTCTAATTGGATGTTTGCTTACATTTTTTATGACAGCATATGGAATGCCTTGGGGAAGATTGTCTGTCAAAGAACTGACATACAAGGTCCTTTCGTCCAATCTCGAAATCGTACTTAAGGACAGGACATTCAATGACAGTTTTAAAGACGTGGTACTTTACATGCACAAGATAGATCCTAAAACTAAAGAACTTCAAGATATTTTCATCGAAGATAAAAGGACTCAAGATATTGTCAGCACCGTGGTGGCGCCAAGGGGAAAACTATTCAGTGAACCCGACGAATACATTTATCATTTATTGCTTTACAAAGGCGTCATATATCAAGTTGATGTTAAGAGCAGATCGACAAATTACATTGATTTTGAGACCTATGAGATTCGGCTGGATATTAAACAGGCGGCTTCGAGCTTGAAACAAGGGACGAAACGCAAAAAAGAGATGAATCTTGTTGAATTGCGGAATTATTTGAACAATAGCACCCGGAGAGATAGTAACTATTATAATGCACTGATGGAGTTGCACAAGAAATTTTCAATTCCAATCGCATGTTTTGCCCTCGGGCTTCTGGCGGTTCCGTTAGGCATACAATCCGGGTCTACAAAAAAATCATTCGGCTTGGTGCTGGGTATGATTTTATTTTTGATTTATTACCTGTTGTTAACTGCGGGGTTGGTTCTTGGCGAAACAGGCACCTGCCCTCCGGTCATCGGAATGTGGTTTCCGAATATTGTGATGGGTGCTTTAGGACTGTATCTTCTAATTAAAACAGCCAATGAGCGTCAATTAATGATCGGTCCTATTTCGAATCTGTTAAAAGGGATTACGTCACGCTTGGCCAGACGAGGAGGGAGTTAGTCCAAATTTCTAACTTGTTAATATTATGTCCTTAATTAAAAAATATCTGACCAAGGAGATTTTTAAATACTTTGGTGTTGTTTTATTAACGGTGGTCGGAATATATTTGGCGGTCGATTTTTTTCAAAGGATAGATAATTTTTTAGAAGCAGATCTTCCATTTTTAAAAATTATAAGCTTTTATCAGCTTAAAGTACCGATGATAATTGTCCAAATAACGCCGGTTGGTATTCTTCTGGCAGTTAGTATTGTTTTTGCTCTGATGAACAAGAACAATGAGATCATTGCTTTAAAAAGCAGCGGCGTAAGTATCACCTACCTTTTAGGGCCGGTTGTATTGATAGGATTATTATTAAGTATTATCATTTTTTTATTATCGGAGTTGATTGTTCCGATCACCATAAGCAAGGCCAACAGGATTTGGAATGCGGAGGTTAAGAAAAAATCTGCCGTTATATCTAAGGGGAAGCATATATGGATCAAGGGTGACCGTGTGATATGCCATATTACATATTATAATCCTGCAAACAATACTATTTTAGGGGTCGCCCTTAATTATTTTGATGATGATTTCAGGTTAACCCGGCGGATTGATGCTAAAAAGGGTGTCTTTAAAAAAGGAGAATGGATTTTCTATGAAATTATGGATCAAAAGCTTGATAAAGAAAGTAACCATTACCGGGTTACATTTCTTGAAGAGCGGGAGGAGCCGTTCCATTTTTTGCCCGAGGATATAAAGAGACTGGTCAAGAAGTCAGAGGAAATGGGTTTTCTGGAGCTGTTTGCATATATTAAAAATATTGAAAACGAAGGGTACGATGCTTCTGTCTATAAAGTAGATCTGTATGCCAAGCTGGCATTTCCTTTTGTCAGTTTTATCATGTGTCTGGTGGGGGCTGGCATTTCGAGTAGGAGTAAGCTAAAGGAAAGTCTTTCCGTTAGTATATCCTACGGTATTTGTATGGCATTTTTTTATTGGATATTCTACAGTTTTTGCCTATCACTTGGATATGGAGAAATGCTTCCTCCTTTCATGGCTGCTTGGGCTGCAAACGTTGTTTTTTTCTGTTTGGGCATACTTGTTTTTTTGTATTGATGAATAGAGTAAAAAAGAATTATCCAGGGACAACCAATAAACATATAAATGTGGAATCATAAGAGTTTTCACAAAGCATAAGCGAACATGTTAGAAACTTTAAAACTCTCCAGTTTGCCCGAAAACCATTGTGGAATTCTAAGGCATTCATCCAACACAAGACCTGTCATCTGGGTAGTAGAGGAAAACGGCGTAAGGGTCATCGTAAAAGATTTCAGCAACAGTAAGTTTCTTTACCGAAACATAATCGGCCGATTCCTCATATGGCGTGAAAGCAAGACTTATAAAAAGCTGCAGGGTCTTATAGGTGTTCCGACCTGTTATGGTGTTATTGATGGGCTCGCTCTGGCACTTGAAGAGATACCAAGCCAACCTTTGAAAAAGCATAATAAGAATATAAAGCTACCAGAAACTTTTTTTGATGATCTAAAAAACATAGTTGACAGTTTTCACAGAAGGGGCCTTGCGCACTGTGATTTAAAAAATGGAGCCAATGTCTTGGTGGGACATGACTACCGACCTTACATCGTGGACTGGAGCGCTTCCATATCCGAAAAGGAATTCAGATTTTTTCCGCTGAATCGCATCTATCTGAGATTTGTTCTGGATGATTACTTTGCAATTATCAAATTGAAAATGCGCTATGTGCCTGGAACTTTGACCCTGGAAGAAAAAAGACAGTATGCGCAACTGAGCCATATGGAAAGAGGTGTCAGGGGTATCAGAGATAGACTGCGCAAAATCTTTAAGAAAATTGTGTGAGAATTGGCTTTCTAACCCCATCGCCCCTGATAAATTCTATTGATTAGACCGCCGGATCAAGTGGTTATGTTTTGATTTCGTTCCCATTATCTTTAAGGGAGGTAAAATGGTCAATAATGTACTGGACCGGATCCATGAGATTTTCAACAGCAAAAGACTCAGATATGTTTTATTAAAATTACGGTACCCGATTTTTTTGATTGCCATAGTAATTTTAATTCTGAACATAAAGCCTGCTTGGTTTGCGGTTGGATGTATAGTGGCTCTCTTCGGTGAATTGATTCAACTTTGGTGCTTCGCTTCTTTGGATAAAAATAGAATGCTTGCTGTTAAAGGACCTTATATGTTGATGAGAAATCCGATGTACATCGGCCGCTTCTTTTTGTTGCTGGGTGTTTTGCTCCTTGCGGGCAATGGTTGGATAATCTTTATGTTTATCGTGGTTTATTATTTTTATACGGTCAATCGTGTGAAACGAGAAGAAGCTAGGTTACAGCCATTGTTTGGAGATTCATATAGAAAATATTGCCAAAAGGTAAACCGATTTATTCCATCCCTTAAAAGCGTTAATTGGGGATCATTATGCTTTTTCAGATGGAACCTTCTTTTGAAAAACAACGGGCACTGGAATTTTATAGCCATGCTCGTTTGTTTCTTTATATTTTATTTTTTTACCTTTATCTATTCTACATCTTAAGATCCTAACCCGGACAAGTCGGAATCAAAGATTAAATTATCTTTAGCACTAACCTTTGTGTAGTAAGAGACAAGATACTGGGTGCTATATAAAATAAGGATCATTCCCTTTTTAAAGATCCAGTATCTAGCAACCAGCATACAGCATCAGATCCACCAAGGCTTCACAAGGCGTCATAATATATTTTACCACAAAATGTAAAAAATCCACAATTAATGTACTAAACAGCCTATGCCAACCGGGATAGAGACAAAATCATGGCAACTCCAGGAAATGTTAAGAGAAAAATCCAAGCGATCATGACTGGCAAAAGGGAAAGCGGATCCTTATTCCTTAAACCTTTTCTTTTTGCAATATCAATTGGTTACGGTGGAATAGTTAGGTTGAGGGAAACTTTATACAAAAAAGATCTTTTGCAGTCAAAAAGACTGCCTTACCCGGTTATTTCCATTGGTAACCTTACGGTTGGCGGGTCAGGGAAAACACCTATGACGATTTATGTAGCGGAGCTAATTAAGCATCTCGGGTATGGCGTTGCAATTATCAGCAGGGGATATAAAGGTGAAGCAGAGAAGATTGGTGGCGTAGTATGTGACGGGCATATAATTTGTATGGGGCCTGATAAAGCAGGCGATGAGCCATTTATGGTAGCTAAGAGACTAAAAACTGTTCCTGTTATTGTGGGTCAAAACCGTTTTAAGGCCTGTATATTGGCGATAAAGGAATTTAAACCGGATGTTTTACTGCTTGATGATGCATTTCAACATTTAAAGCTCCATCGAGATTTGGACCTGGTACTTTTAGACAGTAAAGAGCCGTTGGGCAATACTTATCTTTTTCCCAGGGGCACCCTAAGAGAAACCGCTTCTGCTTTGTCGCGGGGAGACGCTGTGATTTTAACCCGATCGGATGTCGGAAAGCCGGTGTCTTTGGACCAAATAAAAAAACATTTTCCGAGAAAGCCGATTTTTCATTCATCTCATACCCCATATATTTATAAAATTGTTAAAGGAAACAGTTCGCAATCGCGAGATAGGCTAACTATTTCATCCAAGTACGTTTTTGATATCTTTAAAAATAAGAGGGTCTTTGCTTTTTCCGGGATAGCAAACAATGATGACTTTCGCCGAACAATTGAGAGTTTCAAATGTAAATTAGAAAATTTTTCAGGATTTCCGGATCATCACAAATATTCGGATAAAGAACTTGATGAAATTTTGAAATCAGCAACGGATCTATCGGTTGAATTTATTTTTACCACAGAAAAAGATTATGTCCGGATTGCTCATAAAATAAAATGGCCCATGGACCTGGTTATCATCGGGATAGAGATTTCCTTTGGAATAAACGATATTGCTTTTAAATCCTTCATTAAAAGCCGACTCCAGGGACTTATAACAGGATAGAAATTTAGAGACGTTTAGGCACCAATTGCCCCAAGTGCTAAAGAAAGTTTTTCCTGAACCGATTCAACGCTTATAAGCCGCATACATAACCTGTCCAGGTCAGGGCATTTCTTTTTATAACAGGAAACACAGCTTACCCCGGATTGAACAACAAGGTGTTCACATTTATAGGGTGATGCCCGTCTCGGAGATGTTGGACCGAAAAGTGTCACATAGGGAGTTCCCACAGCTGCTGCCAGATGACCCGGCCCCGAGTCCGGTCCCACACCGGCCGCAGCTGCCTTAAGCACGGCCACAAGATCAAGAATCGACGTTTTTCCTACAAGATTAATTAATTCATGTGAACCAAGTTTTTGACACAGTTTTTTTGCAGATGATACTTGTGAAAGATCACCAAGCAGCACAACCCGCCATTTCATTGAAGAAAGAATATTTTTTGCCAGTCGATAATATCTTTCAAAAAACCAGTCTTTGGATTCCCAGGATGATCCCATTACCACTGCGATAAAGGGTTTACTTATTTTAGCTACAATATCCGGCAGATTAGATTTTTCATCAAGGCATGAAAAACCGAAGTCCAGGGAAGCCGGCTCAGATAATCCCAGGTATTCTGTAAATTTAAGATAATGATGCAATTTGGGCAGATCAAGCTCATCGCTGGAATAGGGGATATGTTCATTATTAAAGATCCAGTTAAATTCCCCTGAATTATGTCGGTTAAAACCGATTCGTCTTTTCGCTCCGGAAAGAAACGAGAAAAAGCCGCTCTTTAAGTGACGCTGGAGATCGAGTGTGATGTCGAAGTGTTCACGGGATAAGTTTTTATAAAGATCCAGGATCCCTAAAATATTCCTGGGTCTGTTAAAAACGATCATTTTGTCAATCCGGGGGTGTAAACGGACTACTTCTGAGCAAATTGGCTCTACGAGCCACGTTACTCTGCTTTCCGGCAGATTGTTTTTAATATGTGACACCAGACACAGACCCCGCGCTACATCTCCTATAGACCCAGTCAGAATGATGAGGATCGAAGGTGATGAAGGTAATATTTTAGAGGTGGCTGTATCCATAACTAAACTTTTAGAGACCTTTGCAAAACGTCTTCTTTTGCCTCCGCCAAAGAACTCTGGCGGATCAGGCTCAAATTTTAATCCTCAAAATACTCAATGTATTCCTGCCTGCCCCGCCTGCCCCGTAGCTTCGGTAGATGGTACTGGGGTAGGTCCGGCAGATCGTACTGGGGTGGTTAATCCGCCAAATTTCGGTGGCGGATCACCTTCCTTGGTCTTGAACCCCGGTTAAATAATAAAAACAGATTTAACTGGGCGGGCAAAATTGAACATTTTCCAAAGGTTTCTTTTGATCGACAATTTTATTATAATTATTACAAATAGTTAAAATTATTTATTTCACTGAGAATCTCCGGTAGCCCATGCTTTTGTATCGCCCGATTCCAACGACGCAGGTATCGACTTCTTAGTGCATTTTTTTCCCCGGGGAAAATGCTCGCCTTGTCAAAATCGAGCAGATAGACTTGGTTTTGATTGCCTACTATTACATTGCCGGGATGTAAGTCGACATGTAATATTTTATTTTTTATAAGTATTGATACTTGCTTGATGACCGCTTTCATTACCATACGAGCCTGTTCTTCATTTGAACGACTTATTTGGACAAGTGTTTGATGATCTTTGATTTCTCGAGTGACCAGCCAACATTGATAGAACAGGCGGCCCTGGTAAGCAAAAGCAACCGGCTCAGGAGCATTTACGCCTAAACTTCTGACTTTCTGTAACAGCTCATATTCAATCTGGGATCGCGTTTTTCCACATTTGAGATACCGTTGTTTGATCAGATATCGAATGGCCCCTCCCCGTCTATAATATTTAATAACTACAGATCCTAGGCCTTCAAGCGGGACAACCGTAATTGAAGTTCTTCCGCCAAGGGTTGAATTAATAGTATTGTTTGGTAAGTTAAAGAGTCTAATGAGTTGTTTCAGTTGCTGGTTGGCTATATTTGATGGTGATCCAAAATGATATGAATCATATTTATTAGTTTGATGCATGAAAGTTCATTTATTAAATTATAAGATCCTGATATCTGAGTAAAAAGAATTTTCGTTTTTGAGTCATACGATTATAGAGAAATGGAGGTAGAGTGTCAAGAAGGTAATAGCACCTCGATCCCTTCCGAAAAGCGTCCAACAAAGATGGCCGTCACGAAAATGCATCCCGTAATCAAAAGACACGCCTATCGTGTTAATCAGGGCCATACCTCGACGATGGCCAATGTCTCAAAACGGTTTTTAAGATCGGCATTTTTCTGAGGTGGTACAATTTTCTCGATAGCTTTGTCCTTTTCCACTTGTATCAGGAAGGTATGGTGGAACTGTAAGCCGATTAAATATTTTTAATCTTAATATAATCTATTTGCAATTTTGTTGCCGTACGGTATTGTTGATGAAGCTTAATCAATAAATATAAACTTGACCCTTATGCCCCGGCAAGGATTCGAACCGGATATTTAGGACAAACAAAACCCGTCAGGAGGTTCGGTGTTGCACATAACATGGGCAAATTGTTCAAAGCCTTTCTCAAACGAGCTAACCGACCGATTTCTATACATGTTATTTCTCAAAAATTTCAGTAAATACCTTTGGACTCGTTGAGCGTCGACCAAAGCGTTCGGTGGTTCATACCATCAACATGAAAATGAATAGGTTTGGAGAGAAGCGATGAAAAAACATCTTTTTATCTGGTTCTGGCTATTGACGTGTTTTGCATTCATCTCTGGTCTAAACGCTGAGACCGAACCCTCCCTTGAATGCGGACAGTCTTCATATTTTCAATGGAAAATGCTGCGGGGGCTGGATACGGAATGGAAGGGTTGGAAAATTCATCTCGGAGGTCAACTGACAGTAGATGCCATCGCGTATGACAAGGATAACAAGAAAGACAGCGGCCTCAGGTGGGAAACAGTTAATTTAAGAATAACAGGAAGGTATGGCAACAAATTCCATTTTCACATAGAACCTGATCTGCTGGGCATAGACACGAAAAACAATCTGTACGAAGCATGGGCAAGTTGGGATATTAACCCGGCATTACAGGTGAAGGTGGGCCAGATCCGGGTGGCCTTAAATAGTGAATTTTCAACCCGCCCGGAAGATTTTCCATCCATAGGCTATGGATTCAGTTCGTATCTAGATGGTCGATACGATCTTGGCTTGCAAGTTGACGGTTTATTATGGGGCAGCACTATCTGGTACGAAGGATCTGCCACAGCAGGTGAAGGCTTTGATCTTGACGGCAACCGCAAATCAGAGCCGCAGTGTTCCATTCGGGCAGTTGTATTCCCGATGCGAGGATTCGGGTACAATTTGATAAAAGACGGGTTTTTGGGTTTGAGTTTTGCTTGGAGCCCGGATTATGATGACGAGATTTTTTTACAAACACCCTTGAGAAACACCGTTTTTACAACCGACAATTTAGATGGCGATTCAGCCAGATGGATACACGCTGAATTCGGCTGGTACTGGGGGGCATTCCGGGTGGGTGCTGAACGGGTAGATGGCGAGATTCAGGATGTAAAAGTCGGTAATGCCATCCGACAGGATTTTGATCAACTGACCTCATGGTCTGCATACGCATCGTGGAATATTACTGGAGAGCGGATGCGATGGGATCGGGGAAGATGGCTACCCCCCATGCTCGATGGTGGACCTGAGAACAAAAAGCAGATTTTTGATTTCTTAAAAATTTTGGATCCGTTGGGATGCTTAGAGGTGGCGTTTCGCTATTCCAATGCCGACATTGATCGCGGGCTATTTGATAGTGGGCTGGCAACGTATAATCCATCAACCCAGGAAGTACGGACGGCTACCTTGAACCTGAATTGGTATCCGCAACCCGGATTGAAAGTAACGGCAGGGTGGGTCAAAACCATTGCGGACCACGAGCTTTCCACATTGGGAGGAACCAATCGAGATTCTTCTTTTGTACTCAGAATGAGCCTTGCCCTCTAATGCTACAATCTGTCTAAGGGCCGAGTTGGTGCAAGATCGACCCGCTGGTTCAATGGGATGGAGGATGAGAGTTGATGCTTTGCCAGAGCGACCGCTTCATAGGCAACACCTCGATTCCAAAGCCTTAGCCAGCATTTTTGTGAAATCCAAGCGCTTGCTGTAGCGTTTCTTTCGCCGCGTGAGCTGGTGGAACATTGCTGTCCAGCCCACCACCGGCACAGTTCCATAACGAAGAAGCTCACAGGCCGTTTGCCGAAAATGGGAAAGGTCTGGATACGCATCAAGAAGCGTGTTGAGTAGGGGGTAAAAACCATCACCACTCGTTTTTGCCATGGACCGGAGAATTCCCACGATTTCGCGCCGGACGAGCCGCTTCAGATCCTTTTTTCGAGTGAACACGATCTCGAAGTCGAAGTGCACCAGACGGTCACATGAGACGAACACGTGAGACAGGGTGGGGTGTTCCTGAATCAAGCGGGGCTCGCCGAGTTCAAGCGCACGGGCATGCCGTTTTCCCAAGATCCGGGCATACCTGGCGATGACTTCCTTTTTAAGCACAAGAGATTTTTGATTGTCATGCAGTACCTCTGCCACCGTGGGGCTTGGGATATACTCCATGGCGATGCAGTTGGAGATGTCTTGAGGAAGCATGGGCAAGGGGTAAACCTCGGGCACGTCAAAGCCCTCCCGCTTCCAGAACGCCAGCACGTCAAGCTCGGTGGCGTGTCGGGCTTTGGCTGTGATTGAGGACTTACGCACAAGAAAAAGGGAGCCGAGCTGCCGGAACAGCACCTTCAGCCGGGTCCGTTTCAGACCGTAGCATTTCAGAATCAAGAACTTTTCGTTGTGCACTATTTTCATCACCCGTTGCCGGCCGTCGCCGCGGCGACTAGTGTCCAGGACTTCGGCTTTCCTGAGGTCGATCGGTTTTATGGCGTTCTCCATATCATTTACCAATTCACGAGTGCAACAGCAGGCGAAGTTTTCGCGCCGTATTGTACTTCGAGAAGGGCTTCCCCGCCCTTGGCTTGATCTTCCGGTCCAGCATGCGCGCCGCGCGGAGCAGGGGGTTTGGGTTTTGAAAAGCGAAGGTGTACGTGTGATCGAGCAGGTCTCGGTCCAAATACTGTTCCACCGTGACTCTCATAAAGCGGTCCCAATGCTCCTCCCCAACGGTCTTGCCCAGGGATTTTAAGTAGGCCATCATCTCTCGGGCCACTAAATCTTTCACTTTCCGCCGGGATCGGTAGCACATCTCGAAGTCGAAGAAGAGGAACTGGCCGTCCTCCATGATCATTACGTGCTTGAGGTCTCCGTTCTCATGGATCAGCCTGGGCTCCCTCCGCTCGAGGGCGAGTCGGTGGCGATGGTGCCACACGGGAAGAAACCGCTTCCACATATCAAGGCGCTCATCAACCGGAACCTTCGGGTCCGCAAAGTAGTGGATGAATCTGGGCCGATCCACGTATTCGAACAGGCGCCAGCCCTGACGGGGCACGCATCCCTCCACTATCACGTCGTCGTAAGTATCGAACACCCGGAACCCCGCCTCGCGCCATAGGTTCAGGCACTCGTATTCCGTGTGCCAGCGGGCCAGGGGCATGAATGAGGTCTGGTTGCTCACCAGTACGTTGCCCAGGGTCTTCGAAATGTATTTAAGAAGGCTCCGGTCCCCGTAATAGACCTTGAGCACTGCGAAGCCGTCTCGGAAGGGGACTTTGTACAGGTAGTTTCCGTTCTTCAAAAGAAGGTAGGGGCTCAGGTCGTTGAAGCGAATCACCTCTTTCTGGTTTGAAGCCATCGAATTTCTCCATCTTTAATCAAAGGTCCGGTCAAGCCAAATACGTAATAAAAGAAAGAGCTGCGACAATAACAATTCATTGATAGAAAGCCGATTTTTGAAATTATATGAATCGAAAAAAGTTAAATTGTGCACCGATCTTAGCTTTACCACAGCATATTTAACCCTACGGGAGCGGTAACATAGTGGAGGCAAACCCGTTTGTCAACCAAAATCCACCGCCCAATTTTTAATCGAGCAATGTTATGCTTCTAAATTTTTTTGAAAAAAATCAGTTAGATCAGGGGTCATTTTTTTGTCGATATGTTTAAAACAATACAGAAAAAGCAGATTTTGGGCAGGATTGAATAGATATGACAAGTAGGCTCCATAATTTATTAAGATGTTACCAAAAAACTTATAATTCACTAAAAAACAACCTGAATTTTTTATATAAAAGACTCCGACTCGTGAAAAATTCAAAGTATAAAATTACATCAAATATCTTGGAGAAAAAGCCATTGTTTATTCTGAGAAAAGATGCTTTAAAAAAGCCAGATTAGAAAAATAATCAAAAGGCAAAGGCACAATGAAGACAGCAATAATAGGCGCCGGCAGAAACAATAGCGGCATTGGGCAATACATCGGAAAATATTTTCAAAAAAACGGGGCACCTGTTATATCGGTTCTGGGAACAACTGAAAAAACAGCCTGCAGGGCTTCTTCTATTCTAACACAATATGGAATCGATGCCGCTTACTATACGGATTTTAACAGCATGATAAAAAGAGAACGACCCGATGCGGTTGTTATCGCCTGCCCGGCACTGACTCACTATGAATATTTGACAAACTGTGTTAAAGAAGGCGTGCATGTATTTTGCGAGAAACCATTTGTCTGGCAGAATAAAAGTGATATAGATATAACCCCATTATTATTAGAAAATATCTTTGAAACCGCCGAAAGCAATAACCTGAAAATAGCAATGAATTCTCAATGGCCTTTTTCACTGCCATACTATGAACAGCTTTGCGGTCCAGTTCATAGTCAAAAAGTTGACACTTTTTTTATCAGGCTGTCTCCTGTGGTTTCTGGAAAAGAGATGATTTTAGAATCTGTTCCACACGCCTTGAGCATTTTGTATACGGTACTTGGTAATGGACAAATTGGCAATTTGAGTATTCAAGCGTATAAAGAAAAAATAATAACTACGTTTCATTATATCTTTACCGCCGGTTATTGTGAGGTTATGATTGAGCTTGTAAGAACAATTCTTCCACCGCGCAGTTTTTCATATGGGTTCAATGGTAAGATTATTCATCGGGTTTTGGATCTTGATACCTATGATATCTCTTTTAAGTATTCAGATGAGATTTTGAGGATAAGAGATCCTTTAGAACTATCGGTGCAAGATTTTATTTCGGCAGTTAGGGAAAAGCGGGAACCGCTTATCGGTAAAGCACATATTATGAGCAATATGGCTCTGTTAAAAAAAATTTATAATTGGTGTGAAATAAGTTGAGAGATCAATATGAAGAAACTAAAGCACAAAGAACATGATTTCGGTTCCAAACTAAGGCAATCTTCTGTCATAGAAAGTCTTAAGAAATATATAACCTGGCAACGAAATGCCGGAATAACGGGTGCCGGTCATGCACTCCCCAATTTGGCTCCGATATCCATAAACCTGGATTTGACGTCCGCCTGTAATTTTTCATGTCCGCACTGCGTTGATT
>Ga0070723_10000213_pt1 | contig 14984 bp, 9 predicted proteins | sample tdAd002_FD_67277 | JGI IMG/M metagenome (GOLD analysis project Ga0070723, IMG submission 67277) | Marine sediment microbial communities from the Atlantic coast under amendment with organic carbon and nitrate - tdAd00.2 | ecosystem: Environmental > Aquatic > Marine > Coastal > Sediment | place...
TTCGTCGTAACGCGGCGTTTACCCCAAAACGGATCGAAGAACAGATCATCGTTGTACAACACGGCACGCTCGTCGCCAACGTTATTAACGAACGCTTCGACGGTCCAGGCAGAGCCTCGAATGCCCGCGCGAATATCCCCAATACCGAATGAGGGCTGGTTGAACTTGCCTCTCGCCTGTACGAGTTCTTCAGCCTCATATTCTTCCAATTGATTCCATGAGTCGGACTGGTAGGTGTACTGCCCACGTACGTACATGTCCGAACCCGAGAGGACTGGCCATGTGTACTGCAAGAATGCGGCGTACTTCAATTTTGGTACATTTGGCAGCCTGGTGCCCTTTTCAACGAGCTGGCTGACAATAAAGTCTTCCGAGGTCTCTGCCACAACGTAGGTCATGTTGAAGCCCAGGTCCCATTTTTCGTTGGGCGCAGCCTTGAAATCGAGTTCGACTCCCGTCTGCTCCGCATCGCCAACGTTTGCAACCATTACCTGGAATGGCTGTCCGCATGGATCTGTCTGCGGAGTCGCCGGCGGGACGCAAGCCAGGAAACTCGGGTCAACCGTTTCGATTTGGTAGTCCTCCCACTGACCGAAAAATGCCGTGGCGTTCAATTGCATCCGCCCGTCGGCAAAGCGGGATTTAAAGCCGATCTCGAAGTTCTTGAGCTTGTCTGGCTCGTATACCAGCGGCAAGGCTGTAAATTCTTCAGGTACACGGTTGCGGTTTGCGCCGCCTGCACGGAATCCTTCGGAATACAGTGCATAGAGCATGTGATCATCATTAATGTTGAAGTTCACTGCCACTTTTGGCACGACGTCACTGTTCTCGCCCGTTGGATTGGTGAAATCGGGCCACACGCCCGGCGCGGAAATGAACGGCTTGTCGACGTAGTAATTGCGATCCATTTCCTGGTCGAAATAGCGCAAGCCAATTTCCATCGACCATCTTTCACTGAAGTCGTAGTTGAAATTGCCAAACACTGCCCATTGCTTCCATTCGGTGTCGTCAACCGATAACCACCATGATGGGTCGACGCCGGATGGCGCGTATATGCCGGTCCAGTAGTAGTATGAAAGCGAGTCGAGAAACTCCGGTGTCTTCGCACGGTACGCCCAAAACTCCGTCTTTTTCTCGTAAAACGCACCCAGGACCCAGCGATAATTGTCGCCACTCTGGGACAGGCGAATCTCTTGCGTGAACCGCTCGTTTTCGAGATTTTCTATGCTGTAACTGGTCGTGTCCTGGTCATAGAGAGTTTGACCGGACCAGCAGTAAGCAGCGTATGACGAACAAATATTGTAGTTCCAATACGCCGCGTAAGCGCTGCGATCATAACTGTAATCGACATCGCGCTCGAAGTAGCTGGTGTTGGACACAAAATCGATGCTTCCAATACTGCCCTCCAGCGTTAACGATGCCTGTGACCATTCGTCATCTCGAATGTCTTTGAAGAACAGCACATTCTGTAAATCGCCAACCGTCGGATCGTAAATGTTGCTGCCATCCGCTTCAGACTTCTGGGCTATATACGCCAGGGTGGCAGACCAGTTTTCATTCATGAACCATTTGGCGGCGACTCGCCCGCCCGAGAATTCGACTTTGTTTATGTCTTCCTGGACGAGATTGTCATTGTTCTTGCCACCCAGCATAACCGACGTGCCAGGAACGTTATCGATGAAGCCGCCATCTTCCGCCGAAAATCCGACGAGCCGAATCGCAAATTTATCTTCAACTAGCGGAAGATTCACATACGCGTTCACGTCGTAACTATTGTCAGAATCGCTGCCTGTCCTGAACATAACCTCGGCGCCGGCCGAGAACTCACTGGGATCAGGCTTGTTCGTGATGATGCGCAAAGTACCGGACTGCGAACTGTCACCGTACAAGGTGCCTTGTGGGCCGGCCAGTGCTTCGACGCGCTCGATGTCGACCAATCGCGGTTCGGGGTTAACCGCAAACTGAGTCAGAGGTTGTTCGTCGAGATACAAGGCGGCCGATGATGCAGCGATAAACGCATTAGGGTTATCAGATACACCGCGGAAGATGATTTTGTTGCCACCGGGTACGGCGCCGATGTGCGACACGCTAGGCAGGAAGCGAACCACGTCTGCCATGCTGGTTATGCCCTGGCGCTTCAGGGACTCGCCAGTGAATGCCTGAATACTTGCACCGACGTCCTGAAGGCTTTCCTCTCGTTTACGCGCCGTTACGGTGATTTCCTCGATGCCGATGACTTGATCGGTTTGCGCGACTGCGACGCCGGCGTGCCCGGTCAATGCCGTCGTGACCGCCGCGGCGAGTGTGCTCTTCGTAGGAAAATCAGACGTACGTGTAGATTCTGTTACTGCCATTTGAAAACCCCCTGGTCGCCGCGCTGCAGGTCGAAAAGCCTGAGCCGCTAACCACTGGATTCTACTATCAAATTTTGCTCTTATACAAGATTGTTAATTATTGTTGTTATTTCAGCATATAGGCAGCGCAAAACCGCCCCCGAAATGAATATTGATTCACCGCTCAAAACGCTAGGCGACGTTGACGTAGAAGCACTCAAACAAGCTATTCTCGAACTTGATGAGCAAGCCTGGCTCGCTAACGAAGACCGGCAAAATGACTACGAAGTGCATCGTCAGACACGATCTGTCGTGCTCGTCTTCTGTGACGGGACCATCGAGGACCTCGTGGTGTCGAAGAAAGAAGGCTGGGAATACCTCGCCGACACCGCAGTGCCGATAATGCAGGGCCTGATTGGCCGGCACTATCCCGCGGGTGGCGTGATCATACGCGCCATGGCAGCCAACCTTGTCGCAGGTGGTCGAATAACCCCACATTTCGATAGTCATCCGTCATTTCGGCGCAGCCATCGCATTCACGTGCCGATTACGACCAACAATCGCGTGCGCTTCATGATCGACGGCAGACCGTTCCGCATGCAAGTTGGCCAGGCGTATGAACTGAATAACCAGAAAACGCACAGCGTCATGAACAGCGGCGTTGATGACCGTATTACGTTCATTTTCGACTACATGCCACCTGATGAGATCGGTCGCCAGTCCTCGGGCAGTTGACTTAATACAGGTTCGAGCACTTCGATCAGCGGGCCGAGGTGTTGTTCGTAATTACGCCACAGGTGCATTGAACTGGTATAGATCGGCTTTCGAACCTGTTCCGAGCTGGCCGTTTTGACAGCGCGATCTGTTTCATAAAATTTCAGGCACGCATCGTCCCACGGTAATTCGCAGTACTCGAGAATGCGCCGAACCTGCGTTTCAAGATCGGATACAACGTCCTCATACTGGACATCAAGCACCTTGCCTGGCATGACCTCATTCCAGTGGTTCATCATGCGCTCATACTGCAGGTAGAATTCACCCAGTTCGAACAAGTCATAGCTGAACGGCTGGCCGCGTGCGAACAACTGCTTGTAGGTGCCTAAACAACTGTCCAGTGGATGCCGTCGCGCATTGATTATTTTCGCGTTCGGCAGTATCAAATTGATGAAACCCGCATGCACAAAGTTATTCGGCAACTTATCGGTGAAGTGCTTCAGTCCGCGATCACGATGACGTTCGGTGCGGCGCAAGTACTCTTCACCGAGTCCCTGAAATTCCGCCGCCCCGAGTTCCCGAATGGCAGTTGGATATGCCCTTCGGTCATTCCGCTTCAGGCCTATCGAACGCCCAACCCTGCCGAGCTCTGGTAGTTCATGTGTCCCTTCGACATCAGGGTGACTCGCCAATATCTGTTCGATGAGCGTCGATCCTGATCTGGGCAAACCGACGATAAAGAATGTTGCGTTGCTGTCGCAGCCTTCGCCTTCGTGGCTCTCCAGAAACTCTGCGCTGAACGCACCGATAAATTCATCGTGTGCATCCATAGTCTGCACAGGGTCATAATTTTCTCGTTGCCGCCGGTTTTCATTTCCCGAACGGTAATAGTCGAAAGCACGATCGAATTCCTTGGCATCTTCATACGCCTTACCGAGTGCGAACTGGAAGTTCGCTCGCGGTTCATCAGCCATCTTCTCGTTCGCGATTTGGGCCTCCATTGCGGCGACATCGTTCAGCGTAAAGCGAAATGTCTTGAGGTTTGCCAGGCTCCAATACGCCTCACCATGGTCCGGATTGTGGTCAATGCACTCCCGGTACGAGGCAATTGCTTCATCCTGCTGCCCTATCGTCTTCAGTACGTGCCCCATTCCCGAAAGGGCACCACCATGCGTTGCATCCATCTCGAGCGCCTTGCTGTAGAAGTCGATTGCCTCCTCATGTCTTCCGGCCATTGCACAGGACGTGCCAGACGCGGCGTAGGCATTCGGTTTCAACGGCTCAAGGCGTATCGCACGCTGCATCGCTTCGAGTGCGGCGTCAAGCTTGTCCTGTTCCTGACGCGCCTTGCCGAGGTCCATCCAGCTTTGCGAAAAATCGGGCGCCAGAGCCACAGATTTTTCCAGCAAGGCCTCGGCATCACCCCATTGTTTGGCACGCATAGCTATCCCAGCCAGGAGCCGTAAAGCATCGACATCATCCGGGTCCTGGATCAACACATCGCGGTAGATGCGTTCAGCGGCTTTCAAGTCACCGAGGTACTGTAATCGAAGCCCGCGCACGAGCTCCTCACGGTTCGGTGTCAGCTTGAAAGACTCTTCGAACTGCCGCTTCGCATCATCATCGCGACCAAGTGCCGTCAACACCTTCGCCTGTTTCATACGCACCGACGCACTACCGGGCTCGAGCTTGGCGGCGCGCTGCAACGACTCGAGAGCCTCCGGCAGCCTGCCTTGCATTATCAGCGACTCGGCAAGACCTTCATGCGCGCGCGAGAAGTCGGTAAATAATTGCGCGGCTCTCGAGAGCGTGTGCTCCGCTTCTTTGGCCCGTTCCTGTTTGATCAGTGAGGCTCCGAGCAGGCACAAAAGATTGGCGTCGCGCGGAAACTCATTCAATGCCTGGCGGCAGATCTTCTCGGCCATGGCCGAATCGCCCGCACGCATGAAAGTTACCGCCCGATCGAAAGATGCTCTGGGAGAATCGAATTCTTTTTCTTGCACCGTTTGATTATTCCTTGTTCAGTCGGCCGAGAAGAAACAATCTTCCGGCAGCGGGTCGGGCAGATTCCAGCGCAGATTGTCGGGGTCGCGAAACTCTGCTGCGTTCAAGCGGCCACCATTGCCCTTGAACCACTCGACAAGGGTATCGCGCACGAGCGGCGTGCCATAAGGAATATCAAATCCTTCCTCTGGTGTTGCTGGCGTCAATACATCGTCGCCTCCGAGCAGCAGGAAGTCATTCGCGACCACTCGCAGCGTATCTGAGTCCTGAATTTCTCTGCCACCAGATTTAATCATCTGCACAGTCATCTGACCGGCATCACAGCCTATATATACACGCATGCCAGAGAAACCGGCCCTGCGGCGCAGGTTGTGTACCTGATGGGCAATAATCTTGCGAACATCGAGACCGCTCATTTCGGTGACAGAAACACGGTTATCGAACGGGAACACACGAAAAACACTGCCGTATGTTAACTCCCCTTCTGGAAGCTCGGCGCGAATACCGCCATAAACATTGTGAATAGATATATCCGCATCGTTGGACTGGAGCACCGCATCGGTCAGCAGATTACCGAGCACGGTTTCGGGCTGCTCGCGTAAGGTCATCGGCGTTTCCAGATACACGCCTATCTTCTCTGCTTTGCGTTGCGCTGCGACATCACCCGCACGCTCGGCGATTGCCGCGACCTGCTGCATCGGCACGATTGGCAGTCCCTCATAGCTTGCGGGCTCGCGTGCATCGTCGTCTTCGTAGGCGCAATGTCTGTCTTCATCAGGGGCTTTGATACAGTTTCCTTGCGGCGGATAGATGCGGCGATCGATCACATCGCCACTATTGCGATCCATGGTGAAATCCACACGGCTGAACGCTCGCGTGTTCGAGTAACTCGCCGTAATCGCGATGCCGTTGACGACGTGCGCGATGCCGCGGTGTTCGTGCCCACCCACGATATGATCAACGAGTCCTTCCGGTATCTCGTTTGCGACGCGCATGATTTCGCCAGTCATTGCACAGGAAGACAGGTCAAGTGGATCGTCAAATTCTGTGCAACGACTGCCGGCATGAGCAACGACGATGACCAAAGCTGCGCCAGCGTCACGCAACGATCGCGCTTCCGTAATGATTGACTCTGCAAGCGGCGTTATTCGCAGCCCGCTTGTGTTCGCTGACATCGTCGTCTGCAGGGTACTCATTGTCAGCACACCGACAATTCCGATATTGATACCCGCCCTGGTAACCATCGTCGACGACTGCACGTTGTCCCAGTCGACTCTCTCGTTCGTCGACATATCGATCAAATTCGCGGCAAGCAGCGGAAAATCCAGTTCCGGTGCTCGCTGTCTGAGCGCGCCTTGTGGATCGTCGGCGTCAGTCTCCGGAATGGGCTTCGGACCAGCGGGCCCAAAGTCGAATTCGTGATTTCCAATCGCGGCTGCGGCGTAACCCAGTGCGTTGTAAGCCTCCGCAACAGCAGCACCTTCGGAGAGATTCGACTCGAGTGTTCCCTGCCACATATCGCCGGCATCGACGAGCAGCACTGCGCCATCGTTCCTACGAGCGTTTATTACTGCAGCTACATAGCCCGAAAACGTAGTTATGCCACCGCGATTCGATTGCGGGATCAGCTCACCGTGCACGTCGCTTGTTCCGAGGACCGAGATGACGACGAGATCGGGCTCCGGAATCGTGTTTGTCGGTGCACATGCCGTGACGCCGAACACCGCCAGGCAGATGATTACTAAAGTTCTATTCATGCGACGCATTCTATCGTGACAAAGCGTCGCATTCTGCCATAGCTGCTATCTGTGATGGGCCGATTCTGCAGCACCCGCCGACAAGATCTGCACCGGCCTCGATCCATTGCTGTGCCGACTGCTCGCATTGGATGTCGGTAACGGTCCCAGACCATGAATTGTCGTCAGATTTGTAGACCTCGCCCGAGTTCGGATACACGACGATCGATTTCCGTGGTGCCGTTGCCTTGATCTCATGAATAAGCGGCACAGCCAGTTCGGGCGCCATGCAGTTTACACCTATAGCGAGGACGCTCGGGTGATCGCGGAACAACGCCACCGCATCAGCGAGAGGCGAACCGTCGCACAGGTGCTTTTCGTCACAGCAGGAAAAGCTGATCCAAGCCGGGTGATGCGATTCACTCAATAACTCGCAGAGGACCATAGCTTCGGCGGCGGAGGGAATCGTCTCGCAAGCCAGAAGGTCTGCCTCACTGGCATCGAGAAGCTCCAGCCGGCTGCGGTGAAACTCGCGTAGTCCGTCTTCTGCGATGTCGTACTGTCCTGTGTACTCAGAACCATCGTGAAGAACAGCACCGTAGGGCCCGATACTCGCTGCAACCAGGGGAATGCGCTCGATTTCGGGGTTGTCGTGCAAAAACTCGTCGCGCGCCCGCATCGCGAGAGCGACCGAACTGACGATAAGAGCGTCAGCATCCGCGGCGGACACACCTGTCGCCATCAGCCCTTTTCGGCTTGCCTGGTAGCTGGCCGTGGCGATGACCTCGGCACCCGCATCCAGGTATGCACGATGAGCGGCTATAAGCGCTTGCGGATCAGACTGCAACAGGACGGCCGACCAGAGATCACCATCGATGTTGCAGCCCATCGCTTCGCATTGCGTCGCGAGCCCACCGTCGATCAGAATAGACCGGCGAGTAGCAAGCAACGCTGCGAAACCTGTCTTCTTTGTGTCACTAGATTTCATATGAACCTATCTATACCCCTACGCCTTTTACCACTGTTCCTCGTCCTGACTGCCTGCGAAGGATCGCCACCATCGCCCGTAATAACGCAAACGCCGTTTGTTGCCGACAGCGGCAGCATCGCAATCCGGTGTGGCACCTTGATCGACGGTTTGAGCGACGAAACCCGCAGCGATGTGCTTGTCATTATTAGCGACGGTAGATTCGAACGCATCGCGAGCGGCGACGCAAGCGTATCAGGAGACATCCCGTTTTTGGACTTAAGTGAGCGCACCTGTCTACCTGGGTTGATCAACACCCACGTTCACCTCGCCGACATACCAGAACGCGCTGCTGACTATACCGTTTACTATCGACTCACGGATGGCGACCACATCAGGACCACGACCGGGAATGCAAAAGTAACGCTGCTGACGGGCTTCACGACGGTTCGGAATGTTGGCGACTATTTTCCGGAATTCGTCTACGACATTCGTGACAGGATCAGGGCAGGCGAAGCTCTTGGACCGAGAATTCAAACAGCTGGCCCGTATCTGACGATCCCGGGCGGCGGTGGCGACATGGTCCTTCCCGGTCATGATGAGAGCGAAATCCCGGTGGCGATGCGAACCGGCGTCGCGGGTACGCCCGAAGAATTTGCAGATGCGGCGCAGCGAGCTATTGCAGGTGGCGCTGATTTTCTGAAGGTCATTGCATCCGGTGCCGTGTTCTCATTTGGCACTGAGCCCGGCGCCCCGGAAATGACTCAGGAAGATATAGCTGCTGTCGTCGAAGTGGCGCGAGAACATGGTCTAAAAGTGACCGCCCACGTGCATAGCGCGCAGTCCGGCAAGGATGCGGCGCTTGCCGGCGTCGATTCAATCGAACACGCCTCTCTTCTTGATGACGAGGCGATCGAGCTTGTCGCCGAGAATGACATTGGCTTATCGATGGACGTGTACAACGGCACCTACACCGAGAATGTGGGCCTTGAACAGGGTTATCCGGAACACATGATGCAAAGAAACTTCGATACAACCGAGGCGCAGAGAATCGTGTTTGAGAAAGCCTATGCGCTCGGCATCCGTATCACGTACGGCACGGATGGCGCCGTATTACCTCATGACATGGGTGGCTGGCAGTTCGGCATCATGGTCGAACGCGGAATGAAACCTATGGATGCGATCAAGTCGGCGACGTCCGTAGCAGCCGAGCACATGGGTATGGCTGAAGATGTCGTCGTGATTGAGGCCGGCCGCTTTGGCGACCTGGTGGCGGTGCGAACGAACCCCCTTGATGACATAAGCATCATGAAAGCTGTCGATGTTGTCATCAAGGGCGGTCTGGTTTTCAAGAAATAAGAGTACAACCTGAAGCAGACATCGTTTAGAGGGGGCACGTATGAACTGGAGAACCGTTGAAGTAAACAAATGACTCAGTCACTTTTACAGCACCTCGAATAACAAGTCGGAGGAGAAAGACATGTTCGGAAATCCATCGTTGATAACTCGGATAGCAATTGGTAAAGGGATCGGTTTTTTGGTTGGGCTCACCGCGTTTGTCCTATTGCCATACTTTTTGCCAGAAGCTGGTTGGCTGCTTCGCTGGGGAATTTTGTTTTGGTACACAACCGTCGGCGCAATAATCGGTGTGTTTGGGGTTTTTACTTATCACCCGGTACTGAAGTTGCCTTTCCCCTGGTGGTTTCGCGCACCGATAGTGGGAGCATGGATGAACTTCGTACTGGTCTTCTTCGCCTACGACGTCATGGGTGCCATGATGGTGAGCCTGTTCGGTGAAGGTGGAGTACTTAATTCACCGTTCTGGTTTACGGTAGAAGGTGCCATTGTTGGTTTCGTTATCGGTTATTTTGCCACCCGGTTTGGCGGTGAAGGTAAAGAGACTGTTGGTATGTAAATATCCCATTCCACAGACGAAGACACCGACTACTGACCCAGACTGGCCGTTCGCATCTGGCCGAACGCAGCCATTCGCCTGATGATATGATTAACGACTGCTTATGACCCAAAGCGGACATCATAGAATTGTTGGCATGTTACATTTCTGACGATGTCGATGATCGCGATCCGCATTAGAAAATGGCATCGTCAGGAGACGCCCCGACAAAAAGGAGCTGGCCAAGCGACGATATCGGGCGCAGGAAGTAAACAATTGTGATGCTCTCCAGGGAGGCAAAGAACATGAATCTGATGCTGAAGGCTGCATTGTTCCTGACCGCATTCGCGCTTAGCACAGTTGTTGCGCTCGCGCAGACCGGCGCCGGTCATCCAGACGACATGCGGGAGTCGACGAAAATCTATTCACCGTATGTCGAGCGAACGGTTGCCGATTCAAATCTTGCCGAGGGGGTCTACTGGGGGGATACGCATCTGCACACGTCCTATTCCACGGACGCTGGCATGATGGGTAACCGGCTTGGCCCGGATGAAGCTTTCCGTTTTGCTATGGGTGAGGAGGTGCTCACGTCACACGGCATACGTGCTCGCTTGATTCGCCCACTTGATTTTCTCGTCGTAGCGGATCATGCCGAGAACCTGGGTCTCGCACCGTTCATAGACGAATCCAATCCAGAGTTGCTCAAGAGTGAGTGGGGCCGAACAGTCCACGATATGGTGAAGGCCGGTGATTCTCGTGGAGCGTTTCAAAAGTGGCTTACCGATGCGGTTACAGCTGGTACAGACCCCATTAACAACCCGAAAATGGCGCGCACGGTATGGGATCGAGAGATCAAGTTTGCCGATGAGTACAACAAGCCGGGCCAGTTTACTGCATTGATCGGTTTTGAGTGGACGTCGATCGCGACTCTGGAAACACCGGGAAACCTCCATCGCGTCGTCATTTTTAAGGACGGCGCCGATAAGGTCGGGCAGGTTCTTCCCTTTTCCGCGTTCGACTCAATTGATCCGGAAGATCTGTGGGAATACCTGTCGAATTACGAGTCGTCGACGGGCGGCAGCGCGTTGGCCATCGCGCACAATGGCAATGTCTCCAATGGCCAGATGTTTACCGTTGAACGCTTGAATGGCCGCCCGATCAATCGCGAGTATGCTGAAATGCGTGCGCGATTCGAGCCCCTGTATGAGGTGACCCAGATCAAAGGCGACGGCGAGGCGCATCCGTTCCTGTCGCCGAATGATGAATTTGCAGATTACGGTACATGGGACAAGTCGGATATTGCTGGTTTCAAGCCGAAAGAAGACTGGATGTTGCAGTACGAATACGCGCGCTCGGCGTTGCAGATCGGCATGCAGCTGGAGGATAAGCTCGGCGTCAATCCTTATAAATTCGGCATGGTCGGCAGTACGGATGCGCATACCTCTCTTGCGACGACCCGGGAAGAGAATTTCTTCGGCAAGGCATCCCATCTCGAGCCCGAACCCAATCGATGGGAGCACGTGATAATCGGCTCTCTTGCCGGCGACCCGAATTTGTCGAGCTACTCCTATGAGTCAATCGGTGCGGGTCTGGCAGCGGTCTGGGCTCGCGAAAATTCACGCGAAGGCATCTTCGATGCCATGCAAAAGAAGGAGACGTACGCAACGACTGGCACGCGGATCGTCGTGCGTTTCTTCGGCGGCTGGGATTATGATCCGAATGACGTGTATCGACCGGATGTCATATCCATTGGCTATCGCAAGGGTGTGCCGATGGGTGGTGACCTTACGGAGAAACCGGCAAATGCTAGCGCCCCGGTCTTTATGGTAGGCGCCCTAAAGGACACGTGGTCCGGCAATCTCGACCGCGTTCAAATCATCAAGGGGTGGATCGATAGCGACGGGGAGCGGCAGGAGCGGGTGTACGACGTGGCAGTATCCGATGGTCGGACCATTGACGCCGACGGGCGCTGCAGAACGCCTGTGGGCGATACTGTCGACGTTGCAGATGCGAGCTATCTGAACACGATTGGTGAAGCCGAATTGCGGGCGACCTGGACCGATCCGGACTTTGATCCGGAGCAACGCGCATTCTATTACGCGCGCGTTCTGGAAATTCCGACGCCGACCTGGCAGGCCTACGACGCCAAACGTTTCGGCGTCGAGATGCCTGACACTGTGCAGATGAAGGGTCAGGAGCGTGCTTACACCTCGCCGATCTGGTACACGCCCTAAATTGGAAACTGCTAGTCGGCGGTGGCTGCTTAACTACTGAACGACCGTAAGCGGACATCGCGCTGTCATAACATTTGCGTCTAGTATTGAGACAAATTTATCTGATCAGTACTAGTTGGCGTCAATTTAAGGGTGTAATCATGACCATTCGCGGCAGCTGCATGTGTGGTGGCGTTCAATACGAGATTCTAGGCGAGCTAAATGACGTCGCAAATTGCCATTGTTCGATGTGTCGTCGAACGCTCGGCGCAGCATTCGGTACATATGCGCGTGTTGATGCAGACGAGTTCCACTGGCTGTCTGGCGAAGATCTCATCACCACTTACGAATCCTCGCCCAGCGTTTGTCGCTGTTTTTGTCGTCAATGCGGCTCGCCTCTGGGGGCTGTGGACAAATGTGGAAAGCTGAGTTGGGTTACGCTGGGCACTGTTATGGGTGATCCGGGGTTGCGTCCCGAAGCTCATATTTTCGTGGGCTCGAAAGCGCCTTGGTATGAGATAACAGACCATCTCCCGCAATTTAATGAATGGCCATCGGCCACGACAGAGTTTTTCCAGCGATTTGACTGATCAGACCGGTGATCTTTGTTGGATCTGACCGACTGCTATTGACCCAAAGCGGACATGGCCGGTTCCTCGGTACGCTGTGTTATCTACCGGCTAATACAGCACAAAACCCATGCCAATGGCCGGGGAAGTAGCTACCTAAAACGCAATAGTTCAGATATCAGAACTTGCGAATCTTCAAAAAATCGAACGCCAATAGCTGTCCCCCCAACAGCGATATATCCGATTGCCACTCCACCGACGGCAGCGAGTAGGCCAATAGCCGCGCCTCCCAAAGAGACGATTCCTATAGCAAGGCCGCCAACACTTGCCAACCCCACCGACGCGCCACCAAAAGAGAAAAGTCCAAAAGCAAGGCCACCAAACGATATTACGCCGACCGAAATGTCACCGATCGCGATAAATCCTTTGGCCAATCCCCTGTTTTCAGTCCTTTCAGGATTAGGGCCGATAGCGATACTGACAATTGGGAGATTAAATATTTTTCTTCTGGACTCGTATCTCACGCCTTTGCTCCCCCCATCTATACGGTCTCTTTCCGAGTCAATCAATTTTGCAACACGGGAGTGTCGACAACTGGCTACCTTCGCCTACTTCATCGTAATTGTTGCAGCGAAGCCGATCTCCTCTGTATTGAACAAGGCTTTGTCAAAAGACGATCCCCCACTTTTCCATTTGCCACTGAATCCATATGGTTCTTTCAGGAACATCAATTCCGGGCCCTATAGGGTCACCGCGGATGTGTTGGTATGATGCCCCCTCAGCCGGTTATTGCGCGCGTGCCGCAGCAGCGCTACGCCCGGAAATCCAACCCAGCCCGAGGCATTACATTGATGGTTTGGACCCTGAGTAACAGACTGCTTTTTACGGCCATCTTCATCTCAGGCGCTTCCGCCTTGATCTACCAGCTGATCTGGGTCCGGTTGCTGGGCCTCGTGTTCGGGGTCAGCAGTTTCGCCGTCGCCACGGTGGTCGCGGTATTCCTGCTGGGCCTTGGCCTGGGGAGCTATTTCTTTGGCCGGTGGTCAGAGCGAGCCCGTGACCCGCTGCGCATCTACCTGTACGTGGAATTGGGGATTGCCGCGACTTCGCTCATCGCCTACCTGGTGATAGAAACCCTGCCGGTTTATCGCTATCTCTACGAGTACGCCTACAACAACCTAGGCTTCTATGGCCTTTCGGTCGCTCGGCTGCTGCTGTCGATACTTGTGCTGCTGCCCCCGGTATTCCTCATCGGCGGCACCATGCCGCTGCTCGCCAAGTATTTCCTCCGCGACCCTGCCAGCCTGGGCTCCAGTTTCAGCAAGATCTACTACCTCAACACCCTCGGAGCCTGCGCCGGCGTGCTGCTAACTGGCTTTGTGTTCGTGCGGTACTTCGGCGTGATCGGCACGCTGATGATTGCTGTCGGCGGCAACCTGCTGGTCGCCCTGATCATTGCGCTGAGCAAGCGAGGCACAGGAGTCACGCGTCCCGCGACAGGCGAGCAGTCGCCCTATTCCTACATGCTGGTCTTCCTGTTTCTCACCGGCTTCATCAGCCTGGGTTACGAGATGCTGTGGGTGCGCATCCTGTCGACCTACGGGCTGTCGACGTCCCATGCCTTCGCGCTCATCCTCGCGGGGTTCCTGTTGGGCTTCTCGGTCGGGGCTTGGGTCGTGGCGCGAAAGGTGGATCGCCGCCGGGATCTCGAGGCATGGTTCAGCGCCATGTCCATCGTCACGGCCTTCAGCGGCGCCGTCGTGCTCCTGTTGTTCCGGCAGTTCGAGGCCCTCACGATCTTGCTCGCGGACTCCACGCCGATGAGCCAGCTGACGCTCGGCATGGCCCTGGCGTTCACCGTGTCTTTCATCCCGGCAGTGTTCATGGGGATCCTGTTCCCGCTCGGTGTGCGCATCTACGCGCACGATGTCGATCGGATCGGCGCCAAGGCCGGCAACACCTTTTTTTCGAACACTCTCGGCTGCGTGCTGGGCAGCCTGCTGACGGGATTCGTGCTGATCCCCTTCGTGGGGATGTGGAACACCACGCTCCTCCTCATTAACCTCAGCCTGCTGATCGCGGTGGCTTTCCTGCTGCGCGGCCGCCGCCCCGCCAGGGCGCAATGGGTCTCGCTGGTCGTCGTCGCGGCCGTCGCGAACCTGTTGGTGTTCACGGACAGCAAGACGTTCCACGCCGAACTGAAAGGCCGCGACCTGCGCACGGCGGCTGAGGGCTTCGATGTCATCTACTATGCCGAGGGCCTGTCGGGGACCGTCACTGCCGTCGAACGGGGCAACTATCGGGGGCTGTTCGTCGATGGCCAGAACGTCTCCGGAACGGATCCCGTGTTGCTTGCCGACTCGAAGATGCTCGCCCACGTGCCGCTGCTGCTAGCCGAGGAGCCGGAAGCTGCGCTGACGGTGGGCTACGGCACCGGAACCACTTCGGGGAGCATGCTCTTGTACGATGTCGAGGTCCATGCGGTCGAGATCGAGGAGAAGATCATCGAGGCGGCGCCGCTGTTCAGCGAGGTCAACTACGCGTCCTATGCCGA
>Ga0070723_10000214_pt1 | contig 14916 bp, 12 predicted proteins | sample tdAd002_FD_67277 | JGI IMG/M metagenome (GOLD analysis project Ga0070723, IMG submission 67277) | Marine sediment microbial communities from the Atlantic coast under amendment with organic carbon and nitrate - tdAd00.2 | ecosystem: Environmental > Aquatic > Marine > Coastal > Sediment | place...
TGGGTGCGGGCGATCCTGCAAAGCGCCATCACCGGCAGTGTCAATTTGACCCAGCTTGGCGATTTCATTCCCAGTTTCCCCTTTTGTGTTTCACGCTTGAATCGGGGCAAATCGATTGCCCATCCCAGTCAGGCAAGCCAGTACTGGCCACATGCCCAGACCACCATTTCTACGGATGCGGGAAATTCCTCGGCAATTATAAAAACCCATAATGTTTGCGCCGCCTTTGGTGGCACAATGTTTCCCAACCCGGCGGCCACACAGTCTGCGATTTATATCGTTCGCGACCCAAGAGATGTGGCGATCTCCGCCAGTCATCATTTTGATCAAGATCTATCGGATTCGATCGAACTGCTGATGGATGAAAAAAATTTTATCTACAAGAAGCAAAATTATTTTCGCGGTGAGTTTATCTCGTCCTGGCAGACGCATGTCAATTCATGGATGAAAGCGCCATTTCCAGTGTTGCTGATTCGCTACGAGGACCTGTTAAGCGGGCCCGAAACCTTCATCGAAAAAATCATCACGTTTCTGGAAATTGACCCTAAAGTCCCGGTGAAAAAGATTGCCGCCGCAACCAGTTTCAGGAACCTGTCACACCTTGAACAGCAAAATGGCTTCTCGGAAAAAGCGCATTCAGTAGATTTCTTCCGTACTGGAAAGGCGCATCAGTGGGCACAAGACGACCCGAGTTTCAGGCCACTGGTCGACACATACTCGGAGACGCTGGTGAAACTGGGGTATGAAGTAACCTGATATCTGTCCTCTGCCAAGGCATTCTGACAACCATACCGGCGGGCAAATAGTGAAACACGGCAAGGGGTGACAGCTAGTTACGCCTGAATATATTGAAAAGCTGGGTTAGCAGCGAGGGAGTAACCTGGTGCTTGCTATTAATGTGTTCGCGAATAAGCCCTTCCCGAATTTTTTGTCGCTTGCGTTCACTACGGTCCTTGCCAACAACACAACTTACAATCTGGGTAAAATCAGTAATCAAGGTGTTATCGGTAATATCTGTGATATCAGCAATATTCGGTCTATCTATACCCGGTAATGTCGTGTCATCGCTCATTTGAGTCAACTGGTTGAGATTCGATAATTAGATTCAGTAATCTGGAAATAGTTTAAAACAGCACTTAAATTGATGCTAATAGCTAATAACAATCGGCTAAAGGTGATGCGCTTTGGAAACCATTAAGTTACTGCGGTGCTATTCACCTGCCTGATCTGAATCATACGAAAGCCTGCCAACGCGAAAACCGCAATAAGTATCGCAACTCCCGCGAGGATCAGGGGTGTTGCCGGATTGCCCGTGACGTCTCGAGCATAACCGGCAATCGCTGGAAGTACTCCCATTCCCAGGTAATAAATGGTAAAGAATATTCCCATGCCGATCGCTCGATTTTCTTTTTTCAGTACCTGCGCTGGTAATGCCATGATTAGTCCACCAGCGGGCCCAAAAATAATACCAATCGCTGCGAATATCACCACGTAAGACGATGTAACTGGAATCATCCAGATCAGAATCGCAATGGCTACAAAGGTCACTACCATCGTCGATACAGGACGCCCGATTCTTTCCGCAAACCATGCACCCAATGGTAGCGCCGGTATGATTAGCCAACTGGTCAAACTAACGATTGCACCTGCCGAGGTTAGCGATATCCCCCTGCTAACTAAAAATTCAGGTCCAAAGCTCAGTGGCAAAATGAGTGCGACATTATATAGGCACCATACACACGCACTCAGGACAACAGCCCAGAGTTCAAAAGAAGTTAGTTTTCCCTCCGATGGCTGATTTGATCCTTTTGCAAATTCCGCAGACCCAGGGGGACTGGTATAAATCGTTGCAATCAATAATAGTGCGATTGCACATATCGCTACCGGAACGAAAAACATCAATCTCAGTCCGAGCATCTCCTCTAAAGGACCTATGGTTAGCAGTGCAATCGCGATGCCGAGCGGCCAACTCGATATCAATATTCCCATGGCAGTAGCTAATCGATGCTCGGCGAACCAATCAGTAACCATTTTCGTTACCAGAACATTTAGCAAAACAGCGCCAAGCCCGGAAATCAACCTGCCGATGAACATAACGTGGTAGGCATCGGACAGTGCAAGTAAAGCACCCCCCAACGTCATCATCGCCAACCCCGTTAAAACCACACGCTTATCGCCAAAACGTTTCCCAAGCCAACCGCCAGGAATGGCAAATAGCGCTCCTGGCAACAGGTAGACACCGATTAGTGCGCCGAGCTCGGCATGGGTAATTACTGAGTTAGAGGTTAACAGAGGACCTACAGCTGCGACCGATTGAAACTGGAAGCCCATTGTCGTTCTTGCCAGGGTCAGTGCTGCTAAAATTAGCCAAAGCCGCTGCATTCTTTTTTTTGCCACCAATTGCTGGTTTAGCCCAGCTGAAAAAATAACACTAAGCAGTTGATAAGGGAATGTTAGGAGTGATTATCTGTTACTAAAAAGAGACTTCCCGGTGGGGTTATGGTGACAGTTACTTAAGCCAAAACTCTGGCCAGTGTAAAGCGAAATACTGATACATCCAGAGTTCGACTAAGGTCGGATGATTGGGGGAAGTCTTTGCGAATGCCTCGGCGGCTACGCCGCCTGCGGTTTACTTCGCAAAGACTTCCCCCAATCATCCGACCTCTCCCAACCAAAACGAGTATCAGGGGTCTTAAGGAAAACTCAGTTCGAACACGTACCAGGCCAGGTAGATCTCATAGCAGATCAACAGAACATATCCGGCACAAAAGACTTGCAGCAGGTGCTCCCCGCTAAAGGACCTGAAAAGCTTACGTCGAGCTGCGACAACCAGGATTATCAAAGAAAACGCTGTGATACCGATTTTAACGGCCAGAAACCTGTCCACACTTTGGGCCAGCACTGCTGCCATGACGGCATTTCCTTCATTCGCGCCAGCATCGAGCAAATTCAGAGTGAACAGCGCATCGGTGCAACTGAGCAACAAAATACCCAATGCGAGATACAGAATGCGTGGCTCGTGCCAATCAAACAAAAAATGATGTTCATCGACTGTCCGCCGACTGACTCGGCGCCGGGGACGGAAATTGCCGTACAGGAAAGCTCGCCAAAAACCATCACGTCGATTTATGGCCTGACGTCGTTCTGCAAGCAGGTCATGTGCCGGTCCATTGTTACCGGGTGACTGTTCCAGCGCAAAATCCTCCGATTGATCTGGATCAGTCGTATCCGGATCGACAGCCTCGAATCGACTTGAGCGAGTATTCCGCGCCATGGAAACCTTAGTTTTTGTATTTTGTCATGGTTCAGGCATCGTACCCACTAAACCGACCAAAAGAAATGACGCAGTTGGCATTTTGCTCGTCAGGGGTTACCCAATGGGCTTGCTCTGAATTTATATGCATCGGATACTCCTGGTGAATGAATCTCGGCATTAGATGCAACAAATGCTAAAACATAAAAATTAGTATGTGGGGGTAAATAGAGCTATAAATGTCCATATACACAATTCGCCTGCCGACAGACTGTAGAGTATGCTTAGGCAAACAATTCCTCTTATCTTTTATCAAGGAGCACGATAAATGACACAGCTATTAAATACTTTCAGTGTATTGTTTCTGGCGCTGGTACTGGGCGCCTGTTCCAGTAAAACCACTATCGAAAGTGACATGGGTCTCAGTGATGCTCCCGATTGGGTCAACGAAGGCACCCAGGCGGTTAGCGACGATGATGGTCGTTTGATCCACGGTGTGGGCATGGCACCGGCAATGGGAGATGTTTCCCTGCAAAAAGCCACCTCCGATAACCGAGCTCGCGCTGAAATCGCCCGTGTGCTTTCTACCTATGTGGATGCAGTCATTAAAGACTATACCGCCAGCACCGGTAGTGATGCAGACTTGAGTGTTGAGCGTGAAATTCGCAGCACAACCCAATTGGCTTTAAGTGGTGCTCGTATACTGGGGCATTGGAAGAATGAAGAAAACGGCGACGTCTATGCCTTTGCGGAACTGGATATGGATGCCGTAAACAAATCTCTGGAAACAGCGACCGCCTTGAGCGATGCCTTCAAAGGCCACTATAACGAAAATGCAGATGCAAATTTCGACCGTTTTATGGAGACTGAATAGTAATGAGAATCTATTGGGCGGTAATATTATCGAGTTTGCTCATGGCAGGCTGCAGTACGCAGGTCACCCGTATGGATGTCGATGAGGTAGTTGATCTCAGCGGTGCCTGGAATGATACCGACTCGCGCCTGGTGGCAGAAGAGATGATCTCTGATGCGCTCTCACACCCCTGGACGTCAAACTTTGCCGGTGAAAGTGGTCATGCCCCGACGGTTATTGTAGGAACGGTGCGTAATCTCAGTCACGAGCATATCAATGTGAACACCTTTGTTTCGGACATGGAAAGAGCACTGATTAATTCAGGTCGGGTTGAGTTTGTTGCCTCCAGTAGTGAACGCGGTGAAATTCGTGAAGAAAGAGAAGATCAGGATTTAAACGCCAGCGAACAAACACGCAATGAAGCAGGCCAGGAGATCGGCGCCGACTTTATGTTGATAGGTCAGATAAATACCATTGTAGATGCGGAGGACGATCAACAGGTGCGCTATTACCAGATTGATTTGACTATCATCAGCATGGCCGATAATCGCAAAGTATGGCTTGGCCAGAAGAAGATTAAGAAACTGGTTGAAAATGCCACGGTGCGTTATTAGTGGGTTGCGTGTTTCACTCGCTACTCACTGTACGGCTGAATGTTGTCAATAAGGAAGACCCTGCTTACTGTGCTACTGGCTGTTTTATTACAGGCCTGTGCAGTGCAGCAACGGCAAGTGAATTCACTTGCCGAGCGACTTGAGCTGTCAACACCCGAGGCAACCCTGCTTTCCCTGCAGTCGATCAGGCCCCCCGAACGTGATCGTGCACAATACCTGTTAAACACCGGCCTGCTTAAAAGTATTACCGGTGACTTCGAGGGCGCTAACCGCGATCTGCAAAGCGCCAAAAAAATCCTTAATGCTCTGCAGGCGGTCAGTGTCAGTGAAAACCTGGGGGCTGCCATGGTCAACGAAACCCTGCGTAGCTATGACGGCAGTGCCAGCGAACGGGTGCTACTACACGAATTATTGTCGATCAACTACTTGATGTTGAGTAACCTGGATGCCGCCAGAGTTGAGGTTTTACAGGCGGATGTAGTGATGAAAGAGCTGGCAAGAGAGGACAAGCCCATCGGACAACTTGCCAGTGCACACTATATTGCAGGCCTGGTTTATGAATTGGGTGGAGAGATCGATGATGCGATGATCAGCTACCGTAAGGCGGCAAACATAATGGCACTGCGCAATATGCCCCCTCCCCCGGCCCTGCAAAGCAGTCTGCTCAGCCTAAGCCAGCGCCTGGGACTGGATGAGGAGTATGAAAAATACCGCGAACAATTTGCCTTTGTTGTTAAACCACATGCCCCGGATGCCGCAGAAATTATCGTGATTTATTGGGATGGTGTTGTGACCAGCAAACGGGGAAATTCCCTCAGCGTGTGGGTGCCTTCCCTGGATCAGGCGGTGTCCCTGGCTTTGCCTTATTACCCGCCGTCAAACTATGTACAAAACCCTTTCAATCTGCACATGGCTGGTCAAGATCATCGCACAGAGACTATCGAAGATATAGAGGCGCTGCAAAGAGAAGATCTGGATGATGAGTCAGCAGTAATTTATGCCATGACCCTGGTACGTATGGTGGGTAAATATGAACTGGTGAAAAGCGCCGGCAACCAGAATGGCGGCCTGGGGTTGTTTATGAATATCATAACCATGCTGAGCGAATCGGCCGATACCCGCAGCTGGAGTATGCTGCCATCAAGCATTCAGTTTGCCCGCTTTTGGTTACCTGCGGACGAGTACTCGTTACCCTTCCCTCTATATACAGGATTGCAGCAAGCAGGACTTGCTGAAACAAAGCTGGTTGTTAGCGCCGGTGAAAAAATCGTATTATTTGTGTCGGGTGTAAGTCAGAAAATATTTACCTATACTCTGGCTTCGCGGCTAAAACCCAAAAGAAAGGAAATCGAGGCTGTAAAACCAATGGCGCATGAGGATGAAGAGCAATGAAGAAACAAATCACCGCAATCCTTGTTCTTGGCTTTGTATTGGCAGCCTGCAGTTCAAATCAGCCGGACTGGCTGGATACACCTGCAGAGCAATATCCACCACAGCGCTACCTTAGCGCCGTGGGTGAAGCAGATGATCGCAGCACCGCCGATGGACGCGCGCTGGCGAATCTGGCAAAAATATTTGAAGTCGCCATCAAGGACCACTCACTGGATTTTTCACAAGCCCGGATGAGCAGTGATCAGTCGGGAAGTGCTGCCAACAATATTCAGACAACATCGCGCTATGTTACTACCGAAGCCAGGCAGGTACTTGAAGGTGCGCAGCTGGTAGAAAGCTGGCAAGCCGAAGAGGGAAAAACTTATGCCCTCGCCGTGCTGGAAAAAGCCCCTGCAGAACGGCGATTTCGTGGTGGCGTGCGCAGCGCGGATCGACAAATTGAAGATCGGGTGAAGTATGCCAGCCAACAAGCGCCTAATCCGGTAGCGGCACTGGCGGCGCTGGAGCAGGCCAGGAAAATAGAAAATCAGCGCAGCAATCTGAATCGTAATCTGAGCGTCGTCAGCGGCAAAGGCATCAAGGCGCACCATGATCAGGCCAGTCTGGAAAAATTGCTGCGCAACGCACTGGTCACTTTGCACTTTCATGCCGTGGCCGACTCTCCTCAGCTACAACAAAGCCTGGAGAGTGCGATTGGCGCATTGGGTATTACCCTGGATAAAGACGCGCGTTATCAGCTAATAGCATCAATGGATACCGAGCCAGTGCAAAACAAGCAGGGCTGGTACTGGCTGCGCGGCTCAACGGAAATGAGTCTGATTTATCAGGGAGAGGCACTGGCGAAAAAACGCTGGCCACTCAAGGTATCTGCAACGGATGAAGGCATGGTGGAGCAAAGAGCGAAGGATAAACTGAGCGAACAGATGCCGACTTATCTGTATGAGTTGATCACTTCAGTGCAATAGATTTGTTCGCGGATTAAATACTGGTAATTTAGTGCTTCCCTGACTTTTGTCCGCTTACAAAATTTGCAAAGTTTCTGTGAGCTGCTTCAAACAGGTAAACTGCCCCTTGACTCAAACAACCGAGTCTCCGGAATACCCAGGGCGATTCAGCCGAAGGCCGCTGCTCGTCTAAAAAATTTAAGTGTCAGCTTTAGATAAAGTAAAGCTTTAGCAATTGCAAATAAGCTGAGTTTTGTGCTTAACGTTAATAGTTCACATTTGCCTGAAAATCGACGCGTTGTGATCTAATCTTGTTGTTATTGACCAGTCAAAGGTCGCGCGATAAACCCACGGATGAACCGCTAGGGGACCTTCTGGCCAAATCGACGCAACGGGCAAATTGAGATGAACAAACCCCCAAGCATAAACCTGGTGCTAATGGAAGGTCGGACATTTATATTGGGACGAGAAGGACATATTCTCATCGATTCAACTACTGCCAGTAAACATCACGCAGAAATCAGTATCATTGATGGCAACGCTTACCTACGTGACCTGGATTCGACCAACGGAACCTTTTTGCTCAAAAAAAACGTGCGCATTCCCTTCAAAGAAGGTTATGTTGATCTGCAGCAGTCTATTGCGATTGGGGGTAAAGTTCTGGTCATCCAGGACCTACTTGCAATCGCCAAGGATTTTGCTGCAGTGGACGACGCTGAAACCGAGGTAGAGGTCACGGAAAAGTCGAACAAAAGCGCTAGTAGCAACTAGTAGCGATTGCCTGGACACTTCCACTAGGTTGACTCCCTCGATTGATGTCTACTTCCAAGAAGGCGGAACTACAGGAATAAACAGGACTCACTGAGGTTAGTGATTAAAATCCGATGGTGTCGGGAAGATATACATTGGAAAATGAAAGCGGCCACCTTCGAATTGGTAGTTGGGTTTGCTATAGGGTTTTTATAGTATGCCTTCTGTTTAACTTCTCAGTAATCAAGCTTTTTGTTCTCGTAGATTGATCATCTCTCTTGTCCTGCCAGGAAACTTGCATCGTGGATGGATCAATGGGACAGTTACGAAAATTACAAAAGAAAATAAATCTAACAGTTTCAGAGAGTTGTAAATTGGTAAGCAATGAACTTTATTTTCCGAATCGGAATCAGGTTTATGGCAAAGCACAATCTTGTCCAGGCTTCAGCCGGGCCGTGATTCACTGTCTGCTGCTGGTGATTGGTATTGCCAGTTTAACCATTTCCGGAGTTGTCGGTGCAACCGAACAGGGTGCTGGTTCTGCTAGTGCCAACGCAGTTGCGGTGCAGGAAATTCAGCTAGAAAAGGATGCCGATCAGGCTACCACAATACCCGAACCAACCACCGATCCTCAGGAATCGTCAGATCGGTCAATTCAGGCAGATTCGCCGAGTGAATCAGAAGGGGAATTCTGGCGCAAGCGGGTTGATTCACTGCGCGAGGGAATCGACAAGGGTATTAAGACACCAGCAGACGCGGATGTGCTATATGAGGAACTCTCACAGCAACTGCGTCTCAAGCGTAAAGCGCTTCGCATAGCGCTACGCTGGGCAAAATCACCAACCGATGAGATCGACCCCTCGACATTATCAGGTGATGCTGGAGAGCAAGGAGAGAAAGTTGGGCAGCCAATCACGGTAGAAGATATCTACTACAGCATGGTTAATCTGTATCAGACCCGTATTTTTCTATTAAAAGCAGTCAGCCTTAAATTAAAAGCCCAGATAACCGGGCATGGCGAGGCGGGACAGGTGAAGCTCAAAGGTGAAGTGGAATACATGCTGTTGTATTTACGTTTTCACTCGATGGCGATTCCGCAACTCGGTCCCCATTTACTGGATAAGCTGATTGCGACCCCCGTGCTGGTGATGTGGGAGTTTTTGAAACTGGTACTCGCCATCATCCTGTTTCGATGGTGGCGCCGATGGGCACCACAAGGACTGATTGATCTTCGTGGTCGTATCATGCGAATCAGGCCGCGCACGCAACACAGCTTACGCTTTGCCCGGTTGATCTGGTATTTGCAGGAAATCCGTTCTCCGCTGGAATGGATGCTATTGCTCTACGTGTTTTTCGAGATGATCGAAACGCCGTCCCTGCTCGTGATCGAAGATTTTGTACATATTATATGTAGCGCCTTACTGTTTGCCTGGTTAGCCGTTAGATTGATTAATGCCATTGCATCGCGTGGGGTGGCGGGGCTTGCAGACGATACTACGGGTTTGCGATTGCGTTCGTTAAGGTTGATTGCTGGCTGGGTACTGGTGTTGAGCCTGGGGTTGAAACTGACCGAAACTTATACCGGAGAAGGAACGATTTATGCGATGGTCTGGACGCTGTTCGAAGTCCTGTCTGTGCCTGTAGTTGTTCTGTTACTGTCCTGGTGGCGGCTTGAAATCAGGCAATCCCTTGAAGAACTGCCCGCCCTGCCGGGCTGGGTCGAGAAAACAACTGAGAATCGGAGCGGCCTGCGCAAATACCTTAATACTCTGCTGGGCGGCCTCTACCTGGTTTATATCCTGTTGCGCCAGTTCGGCATCCGCCAACTTTCCAGATTTGCAGGTGGTCGAGAGCTAGTTGTCCAACTTGTCGGCAGGGAGCTCTATAAAGATCAGGAGAAGAAGGCGCTGGCGCTTAACTCCAGGCCGATAAGTGACGAGATATCGGACAAGTTGCTGCGTGATGAAGCGAATATTGTAAAGAAGGTTTTTGCCAGGGAGCTCAAACGTTTGACTGAATTTGTCGAGCTTGAGGACGGTGGTATGGTCTCAGTGAGGGGTGAGCGGGGTATTGGTAAGAGTCTGCTGTTGGATCAGCTGGCGCAAGCTTTTGAAGAAAAGTGCATAATCGTGAAGTGCGACATGCAAGGCTTTGAGGGCATAGTGCAAGTATTTGCCGAAAAGTTTTCAATATCGAAAGATCAGTTGGATGCGTACCGGCTACGAGATCTGGTCGAGGAGCATGATATACGTTTCATCGCTTTTGATGATTTGCACCTGTTGGCGCGCCCTAAAGCGAATGGGGTAATTGAGCTCGATCGATTGAGTGATTGGGTCGCACCATTGAGGTCGATTGGAAAAACAAGCCTGATAGTTACCATGATAAGATCGGCATTCCAGTATCTAACTAGGCTTAGAGGGGAGCGCGCTGTGCTTACCGATTCCATGGAATTGCCCGCATGGACCCTGGAACAGATAACCGAGTTAATCAAAATACGCAGTCGGCAGGCTGGTATCGAACCAGATTTTAGTGAAATTGAAATCCCTTATCAGTATGACGACATTGAGTTTGATTCGCTCGATGACCGTATCCACTCGTGGTTCTATCGTATCCTGTGGAACATGTCCGCTGGTAATCCAAGTATTGCGCTTCGGCTATGGAATGATTCGCTGGCGGAAACTCCCGAAGGTCGAGTCATCGTTCAAGTCCTGCCACAGGTATTTGCGGTCGATCAGATGGACAACGTCAGTATGTCCATCCTGCTTATTCTCCGGGTAATCATTCAGTCTGGAATGACGACTGCAGAGGACATCGCCGAAAGCCTGCAGTTACCCACGAATGTTATCGAAAGTGGCATCCAGTTTTCGTTACAGTGTGGCTGGATAGAAGATATAGACGGTTACTATCAAGTCACCTGGCGATGGTTCAGAACCGTCAAACGGGTGCTTACAAGACAAAATCTGCTAGCTCGTTAATACTGCAGGAGAACGCTAATGAAAAGAACCAGTCCCCAAAATTGTGTTGCGCTGTCACTGTTTTTACTTTTCTTTCACCATACGGTACGGGCCGAAGAAGCAGTGGCCAAAACCCAGATCAGCGATGTCAGCATACTACTGAACACCATTAACTGGGACGGCATGCTTGCCTCGGTGTTCGTGATACTCGCGGCTGGCCTGCTATTGCGTATCGTTAACAAAATTGTTCAGAACATGGGCGAAGTGTTTGCGGAACGCCGGCTTACGTTGCAAAAATTCAACGCGTTTTTGCGTTTCGGTGTTTACATAACAACCATAGTAGTTGTCATTTTTCTGAGTTTTGAATTGAGCCGCGAGGCGATTACCATCATCGGTGGTGGCACAGCAGTTGCAATTGGTTTTGCAACCAAGGATCTCGTGGCCTCACTGGTGGCGGGGATGATGATTATAATCGATCGGCCATTCCAAACCGGTGACCGTGTCAGCTTTGATGGTCATTATGGCGATATAACCAGCATTGGATTACGTTCGGTTAAATTACAGACCCTCGACGATAGCACCATCACCATACCCAACAACATGTTTTTGAATGCGGTCACTTCCTGTGGCAATTATGGCGTGCTGGATATGCAGATAGTGATCGATTTTCACATAGGTCTGGATCAGAATGCTACGTTGGCCAGCGACCTGATCAGGGAGGCCGCTGCAACCAGTCGATTTGTCTATCTGCCCAAACCGATAGTGGTCCTGGTGTCGCAGGTTTTGCTCGATCAATGTGTGGCCCTGCGTCTGAGGCTAAAGCTTTATGTGCTGGATACGCAATACGAGAAGGCAATGGAAACCGACGTCACCCTGCGGGTTATGGATGCCTTCTCAAATCACGGTATTCGACCACCTGCCATTTTACATCGTGACTTGACTAACGAGACCGCCGTGCCGGTAAACGAGATAAACTTGAATGAAGGTATGCCTGTATAAAACAGGCCTCGGGAATTCTGACGTACCAGTTTAAATTTGTCGGAATAACCACAATCACTCATCTACATCTATTTTGGTATAGCCTGGGACGGGTGTGAGAGTCGCCTTTGGGCCGAGGTTATGTGATAACTCGGCCTCTGATTTACAGGTTTTCAGGGTCCGCTTTTTCGGTTAACTGACATTTCAATATTTCACGCTAATTGCTGAAAACGGATTTTTTAAACCGATGGAACCAACCATTCAACCTTAATACCTCTCAAGTCGCAGACAGCCTACCCCGCACCCCAAGATTTAAGTTTGCGATGACGGGGGTATGTTATAGCTACGCTGTATTCACACTTCGCTATCTGGGAAAAAATTTTCGGTGATTTGGCCAACTTGGAATCTGCAACTGTGCCAAAAGTGTGCCATTACTCGCACAGAACAATTTTAGCGGAAGAGAAATCCGATTTAAATTGTTGGCTCAAAAGAAGAAAAAATGGTGGGGCGTGGGCGGCTCGAACGCCCGACCACCTGATTAAAAGTCAGATGCTCTACCAACTGAGCTAACGCCCCCTGAGAAGGAGTGGAATAATACCTATCCCTAGTTCTATTTCAAGTGAATTCTAAGCGCTATCTCTAATGACCCTCTTTACGGATGCGGTCGAGGCGTTTAGTCGCCAGGCGCGCAGCGGTCGCCTGCGGAAATCGATCACGTAGGTCCTGCAGAACTGCCTTTGCCTGTGGAAATTGCTTGAGCTCGTAAAAGGTATAACCCAGTTTGAGCATTGCATCCGGCAACTTGTTGCTGGTTGGATATTTATTGATGACTTTTTCGAACTCGACGATCCCCTGTTCGAAATTACGCGTCACGTATTGCGCTTCACCAAGCCAGTACTGCGCATTGCCGGCATAACTACTGTTGGGGAATTTATTGAGGAATGCGCCGAGTTCGGTTTTGGCTTGCTTGTACCGACCTTCTTTGAGGGTATCGAAGGCAGCCTGGTACGCAGCCTTCTCTTCACTCTGTGTCACCGAGGGGGTTGGTGCAGGTGTGGTCGTTTGCGTAGTCGTCGTTGCGGGCTGGCTCGGGGTGGGTTCAACCGATGGGGTCTGCTGACTGGTGGTGGACGGCGCTGTGCTATCAACCTGCGGAACGCTTATCTGGCCTTTGGGAGCCGCAGCGGTCGCGCCGCTTTCTATATCGCGCAAGCGGCGATCAATATCGAGATATAACTCGCGTTGGCGCTTCTTGATTTCATTGATATCGTTGCCCTGGATCTCGATATCACCACGCAGCAAACCAATTTCTTCTGATATTTCATCGACTTGCTGAATCATATCGAGCATTGCCCGGTTATCCACCAGGCGCCCCAGGCGGGTCATATCGTCACTCAGGGTTTTCAATTGTGTCTGCACGGCAGCCAGCTTGGCTTCCGAGCGCTGCGATAGTTCGGTCATGCGTTCGATCCGCAGGGTTAGTTGTTCCGGGGTCAAGGTGCCTTGTGCAAACACCGGTGCGGTTGCAAAAACAGCCAGAACAATCCCTGCCAGAACGATACTACGAACCGGCTTAATCACCACTTTCATATTAATTCACCGTATAGATCAATTCGACGCGTCGATTCAGAGACCAGGCTTCCTCGGTATGATCCGTCGAAGCCGGTTGCTCTTCGCCGTAGCTGACAGTTTCCACCTGGTCAGTCGATGCACCCTGGAACAACAAAACACGTCTTACCGACTGCGCCCGGCGATCACCGAGGGCGATGTTGTATTCGCGACTGCCGCGTTCGTCAGCATGCCCTTCGAGACGCACCGTAACCTCGCCATTACCCGCAATAAAGCTGCCGTGAACTTCGAGGATTGCGATCGACTCACTGGTCAGCTTGGCGCTATCGAGCTCGAAGTAAACAATGCGACTGGACAGCGGACCTTCAGTTTCCTCAAGCCTGTCCAACGCGGTCATCGTGGACTCGTCTACGATCGAAGTACCGTCACCTGTGTCGCCGTCATTCAGACCGGTGGCATCGACCCCACCGCTACTGCCATCGTCGATAATGGCAGTGCTCGTTGATTGATCATCAACCGGCGCGCCGTCGTCTTCAATAATTTCGTCCTGCGTCGTGGCACAGGCGGAAACAAAGACGGCCAATATTCCGGCGATCATCCAGGGTTTTACTAGTTTGTATAATTTCATAATTAATCCTGCTCCGATTCTATTCAATATTTATTTACTTTTGAAAGGTCCCCACACCGGCTCACGAATATCGCCAGCCTGGTCTGATAACTTGTGTTTAGCGCGTCCGTCGATCGAAACCGCGAACAGAAATCCATTACTCCCGCGTGTAGACGCGTAAAGCACCATCTTGCCATTCGGCGAAAACGACGGCGATTCATCCAGTGAGCTATCGGTGAGTACGGTCAAATTACCGGTTGCACGTTCAAACTGGGCTATTCTATATTGCCCCTGCTCCGCGTGCACTATGACAATGAACTTGCCATCTGGCGACAAGCTGGCTGCACTATTGTAACGCCCTTCAAAGGTAAGTCGTTTTGGTTTACCTCCATTGACGCCAACCTCGTAAATCTGCGGCGAACCCGCTCGATCGGAGGTGAAAATGATACTCTTGCCATCGGCACTCCAAACCGGTTCGGTATCGATAGCTCGATGGCTGGTCAACCGTTTGAGGCGTTTGGTAGCTGTATTAAGGGTATAAATATCGGGACTACCATCCTTGGACAGCACCAGGGCAAGGAATTTACCATCGGGCGACCAGCTTGGTGCGCTATTCAAGCCCCTGAACCCGGCGACCTTCGAACGCCGCGCCGTCGCCAGGTGTTGAATAAAAATTTCGGCACGCTTTTTTTCAAAAGAAACATAAGCCAGTGATTTGCCATCGGGTGACCAGCTTGGAGACATGATGGGCTCGTCAGACTCGAGCACATTCTGGGCGTTAAAACCATCGGTATCGGAAACCTGCAGCACGTACTTGCGGGCTGCATTTTTTTGTGCACGCACATAGGCGATGCGGGTGTTAAACGCACCCGGCGTGCCGGTGATCTGCTCGTAGATGAAATCACTGATCTGATGCGCGCGCGAACGCAGATTGCGTTTTTTAGTCGGCATGCTGCGCCCCAGCAACTGCTTCTGCTTGAGTACGTCGAGCAACTGGAACTG
>Ga0070723_10000215_pt1 | contig 14901 bp, 4 predicted proteins | sample tdAd002_FD_67277 | JGI IMG/M metagenome (GOLD analysis project Ga0070723, IMG submission 67277) | Marine sediment microbial communities from the Atlantic coast under amendment with organic carbon and nitrate - tdAd00.2 | ecosystem: Environmental > Aquatic > Marine > Coastal > Sediment | place...
TATAGTGAAAATAAAGGAGAGAAATTAGCATTTTGTCTTAACAAAAAGAAATCAAATAATGAAAATTTAATAGATCCTAATACATTATCTTTTGTTGCTTTTCACGAATTAGCGCATATTATGACTGAGAGTGTAGGTCATACTGATGAATTTTGGCAAAACTTTAAATTCTTATTAGAACATGCTGTAGAATTAAAACTATATACACCAGTTGATTATAAAAAAGAACCTGAAAACTATTGTGGAATGGATATTACCGACAATCCTTATTATGATTTATAAGTTAAAATTATTTTAAAAATTAATATTAACTTATATTGCCAATGCTGGTTGCGAGTAACCCTAATTGTGGGGGTGAAACTTGGGTTCAATTCCCCTGATTGGCTTAAACTAATTTTAGTTCTATTTTTGATCTAACAGTTTGTTTCTCATTACCATGTTTATCAACTATCGTAAAATAAAAATTTGGAGCATCATCATAATGAATCTTAATAACTTTATATATATTGTTATTGTGATTTACAATCATACCCTCTTTTATTTTTTTGAAAATAACCATTGATGTTTTTTTTTCCTTTTCTGTAATTTCTTCTTGTAATTGATTCTGAATCATAAAATAATTATCTGGAATACTAGGAAAATGTGTATCACAATCATATGAATCATTTATTAAAGTAATATATAATTCATCTATTAAAGACATATCTAGGAATGTTTTGTATATCTGTGAACCACCTATAACCCATATATTATCATATTTTTTATCCTCTAAAAATTTCAGTAGTTCAGGAATATTGGCGAAAGACTTTATAATTTTACCGTCTTGTTCATAATTTAATTTTATTGTTTTACTCAATATAAAATGATCTCTCCCTTTAAGAAAATTTATACTATTCCATGTATTTCTTCCAATAATTAACGCATTATTACCATTTCCTGTAGTTATTTTTTGAAACCGTATAAGGTCTTTTTTTAAAGTCCAAGGTAAATTATTGTTTTTCCCTATGCCTTTATTTATATCCATTGCCACAATTCCATTAATAAGCATTATATATATATAAAATAATATTTTGATTTTATATATAAATGACCGAGATATATAAATTAATACATTTAGATGAAGATAATGTTAAGAATATGATTGTGTTTTATGGTAATACTGATACCGATATTGATTTAACCAAATTATTTTTATCTGATACACAAAATGTTATGTTTGAAGGGATATTTAGTAAGGAAGAAATAGACAAAATAATTACTCAAAACATTCCAGTTATTTTCTCTACACAAATAATTTATTTAGATGATACTATTGAGAGCATTAAAAAAAAAATTATTATTGCTCTAGATAATAATATTAGTTTTGATGAAATGTATTTATTTGGAAAACAAGTTCAAGAACTTAATAATTCAAAAATATATGAATTTTTAACTCAAAATGGAAAGATAGAATTAACTCAAAATATATTCTTTCAATTTCTCTCTAATATTAATAATGTTAATATTGATTTAATCCCTATCAAAACTATCTATTCATATAATGATGTGATTGATTTAAACCTAACCGAAAATTCTCAACTAGTTAATATACCTTTAGGTCAACGTTCTATATTAGGCGACAGTATTTATAGTTTTTCATCGAATCCATTCAAATTAATTGATTTTGATAAAATATTAAAATTTAATGCTGACAATGTTATTACAACAACAAATAAAGACTTATTATTGTCTAATGGATTTATATTTGAAAATACAATATATTTATGTTCAGCAATGGATGTATTTAAATCAGTTATTTCCAAAAATATTTCTGAAACAGTAACTACTAAAATTTATTTCCCTTTTTTAAATATTAAGAATATAAATGATATTAAATCATTGAATGATAACAGATTAGAACTATTGGAAGATAATAAAAATTTGATTACTGTTAAATTTGATAAACAGATTGATAATATATCACTTTTTCATAAAATCTACAATTCAAGAAAAAGTGAATTAAATTACATCGAACAAGGTATTAACACAATTCATTTTTCAATGGCTCAAGATTCTGAATATAATGTTCCTCTTGATATTATTTTTAAATTGATACATGCTACTAAAAAAATTCCTTTGATTAAGTTTAATCCATCAAAAAAACAAGAAAAAATATATAGATTGTATTGTGATAAAGTAGCGAAAAATGGAAGAAAAATTCCTTATTTATCAAAGGGATTAATATTTAAATTAACAAAATCAATTGGTCAGTCCAAACGTGTATCGTGTTACATTGAACATACTGTAAATGATAATAAAATTCCTATAGTGTTAGAATTTGATAATCTTGCTAATATTTATGTTAATATAGAATTCAAGGATACAAAATCTATACCAGACATTGAAGAAATTGTTAAAAAGTCTGTTAATCCAATTATTTCTGTTGTTAAAGAATATCTTGAATCGAGTGGTTATTCAATGAAACTATTCAACAATTTATATGATAAAAATATTGATATTATTAATATCAAATATTTTTCATATATTTCCATTGATAAAAATATTAACTTGAATAATTTATTAGGATGTGTTTCTAGTGTATTTAATGTTTTAGTTGGTGAACTTAAAAAGGGTATCGTAATGAGGTATAAGCGCGTATCAAATTTTAATGAAATGGATAGTCAAGAAGCATTTATTGTAGAATTATTGAACCGAGCAAATGAAGATGAAGATATTGTTAAATTACTAATGGATAATTATCAATTGTCAGAGACAGAAGCTCAACTTAAAATAGCAGATTTATTAAATAGTTTACAAGTTGTTCAAACATTAAATAAAACAAGAAAACTCAAAATTAAAAATAATCCTGGCTTCTTAACCAAAATTACACAGGACCAATTTAAACAAAATATTATGATAGAAATGGATAATATCAATAATATATTTTATATGTCTATTATTCCAATCTATTTAGATTCATTAATTAGAATTACCCAGTATCCCGAGTCGTCAAATGTTAAAATTGAAACAATTGATACATTATGTAAAACAAGACAAATAGATGATTTAGATCAAGTTGACGATATAATAGCGCCATCAGAGAAAAAAATTACTGAAAATATTCCTGTAGCAGTTGTTGCACAAGACCTTGTGTTTGGAGAAGCAACAAAAACTATAAAGAATAAATCTGTTAATGTATTAGATTTTTTATATGATGATGATTCAGATTATGATGATGATGATGAGGATGAAATTGAAATAGACGAAACAGAATTAACAGGTGGTAATTCTGACGAAGGGGTTGATATTGATTTAGAGGAGGTCGATGATGATGGAGTTAGTGTTGATATGGATGGTGATGATGACGGAGTTAGCGTTGATATGGATGACGATGACGATGGAGTTAGCGTTGATGGAGTTAGCGTTGATATGGATGGGGATGACGATGATGGAGTTAGTGTTGATATGGATGGGGATGACGATGATGGAGTTAGTGTTGATATGGATGGGGATGACGATGATGGAGTTAGTGTTGATATAGATGGGGAACAGGATGTAGAGAAAACACCATCTCCTGTAAAAGATAAAACACCATCTCCTGTAAAAGAGAAAACACCATCTCCAGTGAAGGAAAAAGTATCTAAAACCATTCGTAAACCAACTAAATTAAGCATTCAAGGAGAAGAAAAATTAGAAAGAGATATTACCGGTATGAAAATAGCAGACCCAAATCCATTTTTCAGAGAATTAAATAAAAAAGATCCTGTATTATTTTTAACTGAATCTGATGGAAAATATGATAATTATTCTAGAGCTTGCGCATGGAATAAAAGAAGACAGCCGGTCATATTAACTGACCAAGAAAAAGATAAGATTGATAAAGAAAATCCGGGTTCTTATGAACACGCAATAAAATACGGTTCAAATCCTGATAAACAATTTTGGTATATTTGTCCACGATATTGGGACTTAAAAACTAATACTAGCTTAACTAAAGAGCAGGTAGATAGTGGAAAATATGGAGGTATTATTCCACAAGATGCAAAAGTAGTTCCTCCTGGTAAAAACATTTGGGAATTCTATGATCCGAAAGATCATGTAGACAAGGATGGGAAATATATACAACATTATCCTGGATTTTTAAAAGACGATAAACATCCAGACGGATTGTGTATACCTTGTTGTTTTAAGACCTGGGATAAACCATCTCAAATAAAGCGAAGAGAAAGATGTCGACAAGTAGAAAAAACCTATGAGCGTGAAGAAGATGAGAGAAAAGATGAAGATAAAGTTGAAGAAGTTAAAATATCAAAACAAGATGTAGATGATTATATTAAAGGACCCGACAAGTTCCCTTTACAAATAGGTCGCTTTGGATATCTACCATTTATTCTACAAACATTTATCGGTACTGACAACAAAAAATGTCAGATAAGTATCACAAATAAAAATTTAAAGAAAAAACATCCGTGTTTTTTAAGAAAAGGTATTGAAGGAGATAAAAATAAATCATTTATTGGATGTATTTCTGATATTGCCTCAAATAAAGAAGTTAAATCAATTAAGAATTTTATTACTGATGTATTAATGAAAATGTTAACTCCTGATGTGTTTATTAACCTTCAAAACGGTTCACTTATATCACAATTCCAAGATGCAGATTTGAAAAATATGAATACAAAAAATATAGAAGATTCAGAAATATATAAAAAATTAAAAGATAAGAATACAATTCAATTGGAGAGAATTAGTAGTTCATATAAAAATTTTGTAGATTATTTACAATCTCCTACTTCATATGTTGATTATACTTATCTCTGGGATTTAATTTGTCAACCGAATGCTTTATTATTTAAAAACGGTATTAATATGATTATTTTAAATTTACCCCAAGATGATGTAACCTCAAATATAAATATTGTCTGTCCAACAAATGCTTATTCATTAAATAAATACGACGAAAAGAAAGACACTATTATTCTTCTTCAAAAATATGAATATTTTGAGCCAATATATATTGTTCAAGATGAAAGCAAAAATAACATAATGAGTTTAACTACAATCAAATTTTATACACCTGAATTATTATCAAGAGTTCCTCATTTAAAAACATTTTCTGATACTATAAAAGAAATATATAGCTCTAGATGTAAACCAATGCCTAGTTTACCAAATAAATATAAATATAAAGAAATAAAATTTAAAAGGAATAATACATTAGAAAAAACAAAGCAAATATTAGAAAAATATAATATTGATATATTAGATTTAGTTGTAAATTATGATAGTAAAGTAGTTGGATTAAATATTAGTATGGGTGGAAATAGTGGATTTATTCCTTGTTTTCCTTCAGGTATTATTTCAGGATATGAATTAGTAGATATTGAAAATGATGAAAATAATAAAACTATGGAAGAAACTTTACAATTTTTAAAATTAATATCAGATACAACTAAGAATGAGATTTTATGTAAACCTCTTGTTAAAATAATGGAAGATGAATTAGTTATTGGAGTATTAACAGAAACAAATCAGTTAATACCATTAATAGAGCCTGAACAAAATACAGACCAAAGTATTAAATATACAATAAACGATGATAATTTTATACAAATTAATAAAATAACACAAATAAGCACAAAACAAGATAAAACTCGAGAAGAATATGTTAAAAAGGTTAAATTAGAAACAGAATTATACAATACTTTTAGAAATACCCTAAGAAAATTATTGAATAATTATAAAAATAGAAACGATAGAAGTGAAATAGAAGAAGTTGCTAACTCTCCGAGAATGTTATATTATACACAATTAGAAAAACTAATTCTATTATTGGAATCACTAATGAATGATAATGTAAGTTTTATTCCAAATAGTAAAGATAACATTAAAAAAATTGAGGATAATTTAAAAAGTGATGGTGATATTTTGTTAATTCCCAAAACCAATCTCTTAAGTAAATTGGATAATAAAGAAATATATTATAGCAAACTTGCTGATGAATTAATTAGATATGTTCGAATTAAACAATTTATGTTTAAACCTAAGATGTTTTTATCATTTACAAATTTAGATTACAATTTAAATGAAAATGAAATTATTTTATTACAATCTCTCTTAACACAAGACTATTTTGATGATTTGATTCCAGATAATAAAAGTAAGTATATATCATTCACTTCTTATGACACAGTTGAACCAAATACAACAGTTCCATACGACAATACCTATGATATAAAATTTGAGAGGAAAAATATTAAAAATAGTAAATTGGACAATATTCCGGAATTAGGTTCCAAAGATTCCAAAGATTCCAAAGATTTTAAAATATATAACAATTGTCTTATAACGAAAAAAGATATATTTGCGAAATTAAAATTAAAATTTAGAGGAGGTTATAAAGAAATCAATTTTTCATCAGAAAAGAACAGTTGTACCTTTGATGTGGTATTAACTATGGTAAATAATTATACTTCAGAGAATATAGATGTAGTGGGTGTTAAAAAGATATTAGTTGAAGAATATAATAAATTATTTGATAAATATCCGACGGATGTAGTAAGTTTATTAGATTATTATGGATATATTCTCGCGTCTAAACAACTGACAAATAATTCGATTACCTTAGAGTATATTATAATGTCTGATAGTTATTATATAACAAATTTTGATTTATTATTGATTTCAAATAAATTCAATATCCCAATTACATTAATTGCTCCTCATACTTTTAAAGAAAACAAAAATGAATATATGTGTTTTAATATTAGCAATAATACTACATTTATTATTAGAACACCAGGTGTTAATAAGTATAAACACCAAATTCCCAAATATAAAATGATTGTAAATAAGGGTGGTGATGGATTATTATCAATAAGAGAATTACCTGAAACAAAAATTCAAGATGAAATAAACAGTCAAAAAAATAATATAATAGAAATTTTAAAAACATATAAGCAAATTGATGAAATTATTGCGGAAAATAAAAATATTAAATTAAAAAACAAACTTAATCTTAAATAAATAAATTAAATAATTATATCAATTTATTTATACTAATTATACATACGATAGTATTGTTATTATAGGTCATTAATATCATCATCAGTATCGCTGTTATTACTAATATCAGCTTCAATATTAAAAATAAACCTAGTATCATTTAATTCATCTTCACTAGTTTCACTATCGAAACTGTTTTCATATTGTTCAATTGATGCGAATGGATTATTAACGATATGATGGTCTCCTGAACTATTTACTATAAAATCATTAAATTCTTCATCACTATCAATATCAGTATCATTATTTACAGTGGATGTTGGTGTAGTTGTCACCGAATTTAATAAATCATTAATAATATGATAATATTTTTCCTTTATGATAATCATTTGTTCATAGGTAAAATTTATTTCTTTAATTGTCTTTGATGATAGTAAGATATTTTTATTTTCAATAATAGATTTATTAGAAGATTCAAAAACAGGAAATGTTGTGTAAATATTCGATTCTTTAAAATCAATAAAATATCCCTTATCTTCTATTGATATAAATTCTGGTTTAGGTATATAAGAATTGAATGGTAAAAATATACACTGTTTTTCTTCGTAAATTAATCTACTAATATAATATATTTTTCGAATACTTAAAGATATAATCTTTCTTCCGAATAATGGATTCTGTTTTTTAAACTCGCGTAATAATTTATTTAATTTCATTCTATATTTAATTCTTATATCTGATTCATAAGAATAGTTAGCCAATAGAAATGGTTTAATAAACTTTCCCATCACTTCGACTAATCTTTTAGATGGAAATTTTTTATCAATATTAAAAGTATTGTTAATTTTGATATTCTTTCTATTATAAGTAGCTATCATAGATCGAATATAAGACATTTTTCTACTATCTGTTAACAAATGACAATTATTAATAACATAATCTTTAATTATAAATTGATTATAGTCTTCAAAATGTTTTATATCAAAATTACTTTCAAAAAATCGTGAAAATAAAGTAGGCATTGTAAGATTAGATTTTTTAATAAAAAAATAAATATTATATAAATTTGAAATAGAAAATGGTTCATTATCCCATGGATTTTTTATTTTTTTAGGTTCAGGAAAAAAATTTACCTCGTAAGATAAAGAAGAGTTAATAATACGAATTAAATCAAACATAGAAAATTGTGATTTATGTTTATTATGGATAAGAGTAATATAATATTTAGAATTCATAGAAGAAATTGGATTAAAGTTGAGATCTATTTGTTCATTAAGGGATTTATTAGTTTTTAGTAAACAAATTTGTTTGAATTTATATAAAGCAAGTAGTTTTCTTTGAACACTATTGAATATTGGTAAAATATCTGTAGAGGAGTTAATTGTGTTTTGAAATAAATAGTTTTTTAATATAAAGAATTTATATTCAATATATTTTCTCCAATCATAGCTATCTTTTTGTGTGGAAAAATTAGATTGAAAATATGTATTGAATAAATTAAATTCTTTATATTTTTCTAATTCTTTATTAAAAAAATGTTCAAATATATTCATCAGTTATTATTAGTAAGATATAATATTATATTTATATTCATATAAAGATAAAATAAATAAAAAATTTTTATTATTTATTTTATAAATTATTTAGTGAATTAAAATTCTAGATCATAGTCATCATCTCCATCTAATCCATCATCAACTGCTTTAATATTTACAATATTATTATCAATAGCAATTTTGTCAGAACTACAATTATCATCTTTATTCTCAACTCCTTCAAATGCTGCGTCAATGACAGCATATTCATCTTGTTCGTCGTCATCCTCTACAGGTTCTTGTTCTACGAGAGCATTGATGTCAGCTAACACTTGGAAAGCAGATGTTCCAAAGTATCCTTGTTGTCCACACATTACATTAGCAGATACTCCACGCATAGCATCAAGTTCAGCATGTCTTGCGGCCTTAAGAAACATTTCAGGTGTTTCTTCAAAAGATGCTTTGGCAATAGGACCAATATCATCATTATTAATACCATGTCTAAATATAGAAGTCATTTTGGAGTTATATGTCATTCTATCACAAAGCATACTCAAATGATGATAATTGATATATGTGCTATCAAATTCAATAACTTCAGTCAATTCTTGAAAGATCGCATTTCTAGCTGCCTCAATTCCAAATGTTTTATAAACTTCTTGAATATCATTACTAATAGTTTTGGTGACATCGATAAAATCTAGTGTTAAAATATCAATTAAATTGGTTCCTTTTGTATCTAATACCCAACGCTCCTTTTTAATAAATTTACCTTCTTCTTTAACTACATTATCTGTAATTTTACGCAACGATACATTAGAAATATTCTTAACACCACTGAGAACAATGTTATTTAATATTGTATCTTGGAAATTCTTGAGAAGATAAATTTCATCAGATTGATCTAATGGATTAACCGAAGTGTTTTTCTTCTTATTACCGAGAATATTTTGTAATCTTAATCTGAATATTAATTTATCTGAATTGTAATCAGAATAGATACAATGAACCTCGTTGTTGTAAGAATTGCTAATAGCAAAATTAATATCATCCATTGTAATTTGTTTGTCTAACATAGATTCTTTGTCCATTTCCATACGAACAATCCATTTTGATTTTACCTTAGAATCAACAATCTCACTTGCTCCACAATCATCGACCATATTTTCAAACTCATAATATTGTGTAAGAGCATTAACATCCTCTTCAATTAGTGAATTTAAATCATCAGGATCAAAACAAATATCTACTGAGCTTACAATTTCACTCAGTTTTGTATGTTCAATCATTGGAATGAGAGCTTGAGCAGATTCACGAGTTCCAGATTGGTCTTCTGGTAGATAAATAGTAACACTAGGATTTTTAGGATTTTCAGATAAGGATAGGATTTCTTCAATTCTTGGAACACCACGAGTTACATTAGACTTGGAAGCTACACCAGCAAGATGGAATGTGTTTAATGTCATCTGTGTTGTTGGTTCTCCAATAGACTGGGCAGCAATCATACCAACCATTTCGCCAGGAGCTACAATGGCACTCTTATAGATATATGTAATAGTTTCTAAGAGAGTAATAATTGTTTTTCTATTGAATCTTTTAATAGTTAGTAGTTCCTTAGGAGATAGATAGAAGTAATACATAACCTTAAATAGAGCAGTTGGTGGAGCATATATAATTTTTTCCAGATTTTCAAAATTCTTTTCAATTAATTGAAATGTTTCTAGTGGTGTAATATCAATCATTGAGTTTTTGTTAATTTGTTGTTGTCCTTGAATATTATTGATAATATGTTGAAAAGCGACTGGAATATGAATTTTTTTGTTATCAGAATTCTTGAATATGTTTTTAACAATATTATCACGAGAAGTAATCATAAATTCAATATATTCTTTACTCTTCAATAATAAATCTGTATTTTGTTTCTTCATACGATTGACTGCTCCTTTGGTGTATGGAGTAATAAATACTGTATTAGAATCATTATCTTGTGGGATATGGAAATGTGCGTAAATTTCTTCCAATGACATACCGACAAGATTTAAATATTGGTTTTCTACACGAACTGTATCAACACCATCATCGCCATACTTGAATTGAACAATCTTTTGTTTATTATTACGAACAGTCATATCATATTCGACCTTTAAGTCTTCAAGACCCTTGATTAATCGTCTTTGAATATATCCAGTTTGAGAAGTTTTAACAGCAGTATCAATCAAACCAACACGACCACCCATAGCATGAAAGAACAACTCTTCGGGTGTAAGTCCAGAAATGAAAGAACTTTCTACGAATCCTCTTGCTCTAGGAGAGTCGTCAAACTTGGTGTAATGAGGTAATGTTCTATTTTCAAATCCATATGGGATTCTCTTGCTATCAACAACTTGTTGACCTAGACAAGAAATCATTTGAGAAATATTAATTTCACTACCCTTTGAACCAGCATTAACCATAATAACAAATCTATTGGATTTCTCCAAACTTTTGCGTCCGATTTTACCAGCTTCGGAGTTAGCCTCGTTCAAAATATTTCTAACTTGAGATTCAAATGCTTCTTCAGTCGATTTTCCTGTTTTATTTTCGAAAATACCTAAATGAGTTTGATCAATTAAATTTTTTACATCCTTTTTCTTATTTGTAATCGTGACAGCAATTTGTTCATTAGTTTCTTTGTTGGCAATAAGATCACTAATACCAACACTATAAGAACTCGTTTTCATATACTCGGTAACAATATTTTGTAGATTATCAACAAAATCTGCCGAAGCCATATTTCCATAATAATTACAAATGCGTTGTAATAGTCCATTACCACCACTACCAAATACACCTTTTTCCATTTGTCCTCTAACATATTTTCCATTGGAAATTTCAATAATATGATTAGATGTATTATAGTCTTCTCCACTATCAGAAAACCATTTATTTTCAAATTTCATAGTAAGAGGAGGAAGAATTTGACTCAATATATCGAAATTAGTAATTTCTTTATTTTTTTTAATAGAATTGATATCTATCTTATTAAAAGCCATTAACAAATTCATAGCTTCAAGTTGGTTAAATTTAATATTAGGTCTTGTAAAACGGTAAGCACCTAATAATGAATCTTGGAAAATACCAACAATAGATGCGTTATTGGCTGGACTGATAATTTGAAATGGGACTGCTGCCAAATTTTTAAGTTCAGCTTCAGATTCCTCATCTTGAGGCATATGTAAATTCATTTCATCTCCATCAAAATCAGCATTATATGGTTTAGTATCAGCTACATTCATTCTAAATGTATCTCCTTTTTCCATAATAACTGCTATATGACACATCATACTCATTCTATGAAGAGTTGGTTGTCTGTTGAACAGAATACCATCGCCATTCATCATATGTCTATGGACAATATCACCATATTGTAGTTGTCCGGCAACGGTTTCTCTATCAGCATATCTTAGCGTAATTTGTTCACCATTTTCCTTTTCTAAAATTTTAGCTCCTGGATACTCGTCAGGTCCATTTACAACAAGGGTGGCCAAGAACTTTATATTTAATTTATTAACGGTTACTGGTTTTGTAATATTTTTAGCGACCTTCTTAGGAATACCTAATTCACGAATTGATAAATTAGGGTCAGGTGTAATAACACTTCTTGCTGAAAAGTCTACACGCTTACCCATAAGATTTCCTCTAACACGACCAGTTTTTCCATTTAATCTTTCTTTAATGGATTTTAATGGCCGACCAGAACGCTGAGCTACTGATGCTACACCGGGAATCTTATTATCTACTTGTGTAGCAACATAATACTGTAAAACAGTATGCCAATCGTCAATAATATTAGCATTAGCCTCTTCTTGAATCTTTTCTTGAAGAGTCTTGTTTGCCTTAATAATATTTACTAAAATATGACTAATATCATCCTCACTTCGCTGTTGACCGTCCATTTTAATTGATGGACGAACTGCTGGTGGAGGAACTGCTAATACTTGACATATCATCCAATCAGGTCTGGAGAATACAGGACTGAATCCCATAAAGTTAACATCATCGTCTGAAATACGGCGAAATATTTTTAATACAATTTCAGGAGTTAATTTCATACTTAGTTTATCTTTATCATCATCATTTAATCCATTAACATTGTCCCATTCAGCAAATAATGTAGCTAGACCTTCCTTTTTGATTCTTTTAGGTTGTAAACATCCACAACCATCTTGAGTATCTTCACCACATCTTGAAATATTTGCGGCAATTTTACTCAGGTAAACCCATCTATCCTCAGAGCTCATTTTAAGAGCTTGTTTATAATTTTCCTTACTAATCTTGAGTTTACTACACTTAATACAAACAGACTTTAAAATTTTCATAATTGTAGTTAAATATTGAATGTAAAATACAGGACGAGCCATTTCAATGTGTCCAAAATATCCTGGCGTCTGCATATAATCTAGTCCATCAGTAGGACAGATTAATCCAGGTTCTAATACACCCATTCTTGGGTCAAATAATCCACCAATTACAGGTTTATTATTAATATATGTATCTCTAGATGTTATCTCGGCTACGGATCCTTTTCTAATTTCATCAGGACTTAATATACTAAACTGAATACCTATAATTTTAGAACTCTTCTTTTTAGGGATCGTTTCTTTGGATTTATTTGCCATGCTTCCTTATAATATAATATAATATTTAACTTGTTTTAAATCTTCAATTTTTTTATAAATATAAATTTTATTAAATAAAAAAATTGAACTTAAAAATTAAATATAATTTTAATCATATATAGTAAAATGCCAATCTCTAAAGACAACAGCAATACCAAATCTGCTAAAAAATCTTCATATAAAACTCGTTCTAAGAGTAATGAAGATAATAGAAAATTAAAGAAACATAATGATAGTGATAGCAGTGATGATGATATGAGCACTCATAGTGATAGTGAAGAGGAGTGTGATGAAATGGATATGCACGAGTATAGAAAATTTCTTGGGAAGATGTTTCCATCTAAATATCTAACAAATAAAATTAAGAAGGATGAAAAGAAAAAGAAAAATGTTAAAGAAGTAGAAGAGGAGGAATCTGAAGAGGAAGAAGTAATTGTAAAAAATAAGTCTAAGAAAAATTCTAAGAGATCCTCTAAGAAAAAGAAGAGGGTTATCGAGATTGATGATGAGGATGAGGATGAGGATGAGGATGATGAGGAATATGAAACAGTTGATGAGGATGATGAGGATGAGGATGATGAGATGCCTCGAGGAAAGAAGGGTTTCAATATTATATTTACTATTGGCGATCCTATGCGTGATGAGGATGAGGATGAGGATGAGGATGAGGATGAATGGGAAGATGAGGACGAAGATGAGGATGAATCTGAGGATGAATCTGAGGACGAAGATGATGATGATGATTCAAATGATGAAGTCTTAAAATTCGCTCAACAAGAAGAATCGTATAACGAAATCCGAAAAACTTTTAATAGCCTTTTAGAAAAGGACCCTAAAAATAAGGTTGCTATTAATGGTCTTAAAGAATTGGAAGTAAAGGAAAAGAAAATGAAAAAAATGATTGAAAAGAAAGCTAAAACACAAAAAACTAAGAATGTTAAGAAATTTAAGAATTTAATCAATAAGAAGAATTTAATGAACGATTATAAATTCTTTCGTGAAAAGTTAACCATTGATGAACAAGAAAAGGTTATTAATGAAGTTGAAGAAATTAATAAAGTAAATATTGTTCAAAAGCCATATAGATTATCTTTACTAGAATCTGATATTCCAGTCCATCTCAAATCTATTGCTCTCAATAAGATATCATCTTTGAGATATATGGAACCAGGAAACGGTGAATATTATAAAATTAAGAATTGGGTAGATACTTTTATGCAAATTCCATTTAACCGTTATAAAAGTTTACCCATTTCAATGGAAAATGGTCTTGATCAGTGTCACTCATATATGGCGCAATCTAAAGACATTCTCGATAAGGCTGTATATGGATTAAATGATGCTAAGATTCAGATTATGCAAATGATTGGTCAATGGATTAGTAATCCTGATGCCGTTGGAACAGCAATTGCTATTAAGGGACCAATGGGAACTGGTAAAACTACTCTTGTGAAAGAGGGTATTAGCAAGATTCTTAATAGAGATTTTGCTTTCATTGCTCTTGGTGGAGCAACAGATAGTAGTTTCCTTGAAGGTCATAGTTATACATATGAGGGTAGCACATGGGGGAAGATTGTTGATATTCTAGTTAAGACTAAATCAATGAATCCAGTTATCTATTTTGATGAGCTAGATAAAATCAGTGACACCGCAAAGGGTGAAGAAATTGCTGGTATTCTTACTCATTTAACAGATACTACACAAAATACTCAGTTTCATGACAA
>Ga0070723_10000217_pt1 | contig 14829 bp, 12 predicted proteins | sample tdAd002_FD_67277 | JGI IMG/M metagenome (GOLD analysis project Ga0070723, IMG submission 67277) | Marine sediment microbial communities from the Atlantic coast under amendment with organic carbon and nitrate - tdAd00.2 | ecosystem: Environmental > Aquatic > Marine > Coastal > Sediment | place...
ACGAAGAAAAAGACGACCTTGAGAAAATGATAAAGACATTCAGAGAGGATCAATCTGCAGGGCCGTCTATTTCAAGTATCGAAGATGTTCAGAAACAGATTGGATCCATTAGTGAAAACCCTCAATGCCAGATTCTGCCATACAATGAATACATGTTCCGAGTAAAAGTAACAAAACAACAAGTATTCGAATACAATGGTCTCGAATAATGTCGATTGGCTTGCATTTAAACGAAAATAGCATGTGCATAGCGCATCCGTTCTTTAATTTGTATTCCATTCTTGCAAGTGCATGTCGAGGTTGCACAACTCATGCATGCCAAAGCATTCTCTTTTGTTGACAACCTTCGATACGTCGTCTGGCCCAGCTTAAAATCCTCGTAGCCTTCCCAATACATGAGTGAGCGGTGAATTGAGGGGATTTCCACACTTTTTACATAAAGATTTGCAGGTGCCACACCTCAAGCAATACCGGTCTTTAATGGCATCATAATAAACGGCAAGCGTTTTTCTATCACTTCACGCCATTTTCATTCCCATGACTTTAGCGTTTTCAGCAAGCTGCCGTCTATTAACCATACCGGGTATGGCACAGTCCACAAAATCTAAGTCTAAAACCCACCTAAGTGCTGCCTGGTGTGGATTGATGTGTGCACTATGGCCATGTTTATATCCGCCGGCCTGCGTCTTCATGTCAATAACACCCACATTTTTCCTGTGCGCACGTTTTAAGGCCTCAAATTCCTCCTGATGACTCTTGTAGTTTAACGTCGCCAGAATAACATCGTAGGCGTCAGTTTTTAAAGCCTGATGCACGGTATCCACATAAGTTTTACCATCTGAGTGAAAAGAAATGCCAACAAACCGAGTCTTCCCGGTATCCTTCATCTTTTGACAGAAACTCAGCATTTCATCTTGTGCCGGCTAGTCCGGATCTTTAATGTTATGAAGAAACAGCACGTCAACATAGTTGGTCTGTAATCTTTTTAAACTTTTTTCCATTTTTGTTTCCATGGAAATTGGACTGTTGAGCTTGTTCAAATTCAAGAATCTAGAATAAGGGGGAATCTTGGTCGCTATGAAGACCTTTTCCCGACCATATTCTTTGAGAACGCTTCCCAGCATCTTCTCATTATTTCCTCTCTGATAAACATGAGCGGTATCAAAATAGTTAATACCCATATCAAGGGCTTCAAACAAAACCGCGGGTTCTGTCAGTCGCATGACGCCGAAACTGAGCGCGGAAATTTTCAATCCTGTTCTGCCAAGACGTCGATATTCCATATTTGTATTACCCGCAGAGGTATCATTCTTACCGATTTTCCCCGCGGCATAACTTGCAGAAACAGGATGAGCAAACAGGCCGCTACATGTACATGTAACGGTGACATTTTTTAAGAATCTACGACGTGATATTCTTTTTTGAGCCATTTTTTCTCCCAATGAAAAGTTATGAAATGACGTTTCGAAATCAAAGCCGATGATTCCTTACTTTATTCATATAAAAAAAATGTAAGAGGGCAAGTTGCTTATGAAGAACCGAGACCTTTGAAAAAACAGATACCAGGCCATAGATGTCATTACCTTGATTGCAGCTTGACTCCAACGCATGGGGTCTTTTATATTTAAAATCATCGGTCTCCTTTTTTATTTTATCAATTCGCCGGATATTTCAATAGATCGATCTGGTCTTTCTGCGAAATTTATTAGTTTCGATAAAACACATGCCACATACGGATTCCAACCATCGGCGTCTCTATCGGTTTTTCCCTTTTTTGAACTGGCTTAGGGGATACCAGGTATCAACTTTTCGAAACGATGCCCTTGCTGGCATAACCGTTGCGGTGGTTCTCATTCCCCAGGCCGTGGCCCATGCCATCCTGGCCGGAATGCCCCCTGTTTATGGGCTCTATGCAGCCGCACTAACACCGCTTATCGGCGCCTTATGGGGCAGTTTACGACAGTTAGCCACCGGTCCCATCGCGATTATGAGCCTTCTGGTTCTTACAACCCTCACACCTCTGGCAGAGCCTGGAAGCAAACCGTTTATTGAACTCGCATTCCTGCTCGCCCTAATGGTGGGGATTTTGTATCTTCTCATTGGGCTATTTCGTTTTGGTTTGGTCATGTTCTTTATCTCACACTCTGCTGTCAAAGGATTTACGTCCGCAGCAGCACTGATTATAATCGCAACTCAAATTCCTCATTTGCATATTCCCACGTCCATAATAGGTATCGTTGCGCTTTTAACTATCTTTGACGTTCAAAAATATCGCAAAAATCTGCCTTCAGGACTCATTGCTTTGGTTTTTGTAACCATACCCGTTGTTGTATTTGAATTGCATCTGAGCGGTGTAGCCATTGTAGGTCCGATCCCCAAGGGACTGCCACATCCGGTCATACCTCCTTTCGATTTTGAGACCATCAACGCTCTCCTTGGCCCGGCTGTTGTGATTGCATTGGTGAGCTTTGCCGAAACCTATTCCGTGGGAAAAGTGATATCCTCTCAAACCAAACAAAAGATCGATGTCGATCAAGAATTTATCGGCCAGGGTCTGGCCAATATTATCGGTTCCTTTTTTCAAAGTTATCCGGTAAGCGGTTCGTTCTCCCGCACGGCCCTCAATTATGCAACAGGAGCAAAGACAGGTATTTCGGGCGTTATTTCGAGTTTGAGCGTGGTTTTGGCACTGCTTTTCTTAACGCCCCTATTCACGTATATCCCCAAAGCAGCTCTTGCGGCGTTGGTTATCTGCGCCGTTATGCTTCTTTTTCATCCCAAAGAAGTATGGGAACTATGGACAATGAATCGCCACGACGGAGTTGTGGCAGTCGCTGTCTTTATCCTAGCTCTTTTAACAAAACCAGATTATGCGCTGCTGATCGGCGTGATCGTCTCGCTGATGTTCTTTTTGTGGAAGACGATGCATCCTAGAATTGTTCGCGTTACCAAAGACCCTGAACTCAACATGTTCATCAATGCCGATGTCCATAAAAAACCAAACTGTCCTCAGATATTGTAACTACGCCCTGACAATGTCATCTATTTTGCCAATGCCGAATACACCATTGAACATATACTCAGTCATCTGGATGAACAATCGACCCCGGTTAAATTGTTACTGATCGATTTTCAAGCGGTGGGGTTTATCGATATTACGGGTATTGATGAACTTCGGGTATTGCTCGATGAGGTAAAAGCACGGGGTGTCGAAGTTGCATTTATGAGTATCCACATCCCTGTTAAGCAAGTATTCGACAGTTCAGGCCTTATCAATGAGCTGGAGCCCGGTAGTCTGATCGAAAATAGAAGGGACGCCATTACCCTCCTCTTTCAAAGGATAGATCATATATACTGCAAAGAAACCTGCCCCTATAGTCTCTTCCATGAATGCGATTCCGTAAAATAACGCTGGGATTAAAATTTAAGCCTGACACGGGATTGAGAAAAAGATATTGAAATTCTCATAAATTTAAAAGAAGATCATGGCCGGTAAAGTAGCTTATGGAAAACAGCACAAAAGAAATAGAATCGTCAAAAACATCCGTACTCATCGTGGCTGCTCTGACAACGTTTATGGCGCCGTTTATGGTCTCGGCGGTAAATATTGCACTGCCTGCCATTCAGAATGAATTTTCCGTCGATGCCGTTTTGTTGAGCTGGATCGCCAATGCCTATCTTCTGGCAACGGGCGTATCACTTGTTCCGGTAGGCAAGATCGGAGATATTTATGGTAGAAGAAAGATATTCGTATCCGGAATTTTTGTTTTTACGGCGTTTACCGTAGGAACGGCCTTTGCCCCGTCGGTTTTTTGTATCATTTTATTTCGCATTATTCAGGGATTAGGGGCAGCGATGATAATGACCACTGGTTTTGCCATTATAACCGCTGTATTTCCTTTAAACGAAAGAGGAAAAGCCATTGGAATAACCGTAGCCGCAGTATACATCGGATTATCGACCGGTCCGTTTGCAGGAGGGGTCTTAACCGGCACCTACGGTTGGCGAAGTATTTTTCTCGTGAACGGTCCGATCGGTCTTCTGGCCTTTATCCTTTCTCTAACTAAAATACGAGATGAATGGGCGGATGCAAAAGATGAGCGTCTGGACATTTTGGGTAGTGTTTTATATGGAGTTTCACTGGTCTGTCTTATTTATGGGCTTTCCCTTTTACCCGAACTTCTTGGTATGGTCCTTTTGTGCGGAGGCTGTATCGGATTTGCGGCATTCGTCTGGCAGGAACTGCGTACACCATTTCCCGTGTTTGAGGTCAGGCTTTTTTATCACAACCGAACGTTTAGCTTTTCAAGTTTAGCCGCTCTCATAAATTATGCGGCGACATTTGCGGTCTCTTTTCTTTTAAGTCTATATCTCCAATATATTAAAGGTATGTCGCCTGAAAGTGCCGGGTTTGTTCTTATCTGCCAGCCGATCATGCAAACCTTGTTCTCACCATTAGCCGGAAGACTGTCTGATCGTATCGAGCCGTCTATTATCGCCTCTTTAGGAATGGCACTTACAGCTGCTGGTTTGATTTCCTTTAACTTCCTCAGATATTCAACCCCAACGATATATATTATTGCCAGCCTTATCATTCTTGGAATCGGATTTGCCCTGTTTTCCTCTCCAAACATGAACGCTATCATGAGTAGTGTCGAAAACAGGTATTATGGTATCGCTTCAGGCGCTGTTGCGACCATGCGACTCATTGGTCAAATGTTAAGCATAGCTATAGCAACGCTAATTTTTTCATTTATGATTGGGAAGGCTCCAATATCTCCCATCAATTACGACGCCTTTTTGACTTCGGTCAATCTAGCTTTTAGGATTTTCTCTGTCATGTGTATCGTCGGGATCTACTTTTCTTTTACTCGGGGATCTTTACGAAATTAGGTTTCTGGGGTCAACAGAAACGAGGCGTCCGGTGCATTGAGACTATGAGAAGACTAGGCCTTAAACTGCCGGCTGTCGATTTGTAGTTGAGCATCATGTCTTCATCAATATTTTAGGGTTTATAATGACCTGATTATACTACATGAGAAATTAAAAAAAGCCGGAATTGGACTTTTTCGAAATTCGCATATAATAATATCAAAGACTTAGAAGTCTATAAATTGCTATTTTCGAGTTTTTCGACAGTCTCGCTATGTATCTTGAATCTAAAAGTGGCCTTCAGGAGTTGTGATATCGAACTTTGAATATTGACTTTAAAGTATTTTTTTTATTCGGATCACGATTCTGTCACATCAAATATTGGTTGGGACAGATCTGTTGTGTATATCTCGCCCCCCTTCTACCCTTGACATCGCAAGTGTATTGGCTTAAAGAATCATCTCATTCTTTAAACGATGAGTTGTTTAATCATGATTACAAGGCATCCTGTATTATACGCTGTTTTATCAGTTATTGCTCTAAGCGCCATCTGCATGGCACTATTTACTATGTCCTCAAAATCTTCGGCTGAGGATCAGTTTAACCAAAATGTTCAAACCAGTGATATACAAAATGCAAATAAATCAGTCGTCCATCTGTATTTTTCTGACAAGAACAATTCTTTTCTAACAGCAGAAGAAAGAGCTCTTTTACATCCCGATAATTCAGCCGAATTTGGTAAAATCATCATCGAGGCCTTGATAGACGGTCCACGGAAAGGACTTATGCGGACAATTCCCACGGGGACAACCCTCAAAGCGCTCTATGTTACCCAGGACGGAATCGCTTATGTAGATATGTCGAATACAATAAAAAACTCTCACCCCGGCGGGATCAGAACAGAACTTTTTACTATTTTTTCAATTGTTAATTCATTAATATTAAATATTCCTAAATTAGATGCCGTAAAAATCTTGATCGGGGGAAACGAATCGATGACCCTGGCCGGTCACATTGATCTCCGTTTTCCCTTTAAAGCAAATATGCTCTTGATACGATGAAACAAAAGAGTCACATTAAAAACATACGAAATATCGGGATTATAGCCCATATTGACGCCGGCAAGACAACAGTAACCGAGCGGATACTCTACTATACAGGCCGTTCCCACAAAATCGGCGAGGTTCATGACGGCGAAGCGATAATGGACTGGATGCATGATGAGCAGGAACGTGGCATTACGATTACCTCTGCTGTTACAACCTGCCGCTGGAAAGAGAGCGAGATCCAGATAATAGATACGCCGGGACATGTTGATTTTACAATAGAAGTAGAACGTTCATTGAGGGTGCTTGACGGTGCCATTGGAGTTTTTTGCGCTGTTGGCGGTGTGGAGCCCCAGTCGGAAACGGTATGGCGACAGGCAGATAAATATCTTGTCCCAAAGATTGCCTTTATCAATAAACTGGACCGAGTCGGTGCCAGTTTCTTTGGAACAATCGAAATGATGAAAGAGAGACTGCATGCCAATCCGCTCATTTTACAGCTGCCTGTTGGTTCGGAAGATGACTTTGCCGGCATTATCGATCTGATCAATATGAAACAGATTCTCTGGAAAGATGACACCCTGGGAGAAACTTACATAACCGAAGACATACATCGGGACTTTCTTGAAACAGCCGCAGAATATCGCGAAAAGCTTATTGAAACAATCGCTGAAGTTGATGATGATATTATGGAGGACTATCTATCAGAAACCCCGATTGCCACGGGAAGTCTGCTTGCCGCTATACGAAGGGCAACCATAGATCTGAAACTGGTTCCAGTATTGTGCGGCAGCGCCCTGAGAAATAAAGGGGTACAGCCTCTCCTTGACGCCATTGTGCAGTTGCTTCCCAGCCCAGCTGATATCCCACCCATTAAAGGAGTGCACCCTACAACAGGTGAAATTGTTGAATGCAAAGCAAAAGATACAGCCCCCCTTGCGGCGCTTATATTCAAAGTAGCCATGACCGAAGGGCGCAAGCTTTCATATGTCAGAATATACAGCGGAAAGATGCGTACAAAAGAAGATGCTTACAATCCTTCCCGCAAAACAAATGAGAAACTTTCCCGTATCTTAACGATGCATGCCAACAAGAGAGAACGGATCGATTCTGCCGCTGCCGGGAGTATTGTGGGAGTTGTCGGATTGAAAGAATCCTCTACCGGCGAAACGCTCTGCTCCATTGATCATCCTGTTTTGCTGGAAAAAATGGAGTTTTACGAACCTGTCATTTCTGTGGCAGTAGAGCCCAAAACCCATGCCGACCAGGAAAAGCTAGATCAGGTACTCGAAAAATTTATGGCCGAAGACCCGACTCTGACGCTTAAAAAGGATGAAGACACAGGACAGTCAATTTTGTCCGGCATGGGAGAGCTTCACCTCGAGGTCATCATCAGCCGCATGCAGCGGGAATTCAAAACCAACGTAAATGTGGGGAAACCCCAGGTTGTCTACAGAGAAACCATTGAAAAAGAGAGTGAGGCATCGACCGTATTTGACAAAGAAATTGCAGGGCAACGTCACTTTGCTAAAATTACGTTAAAATTGATACCTTTAGAACGTGGCAGTGAAAACAGGTTCAAATCTGAAGTTGACAACGAAATCATACCCGATATTTTTATTCCTGCCATTGAAAAAGGTGTTATGGAATCTTTGGAAAGCGGGGCATTTATGGGTTACCCGGTGGTTGATGTTGAAGCTGTCATCACAGGCGGGTTACACAAGGAATCCTTGGGCACGGAACTGGCTTATACTGTCAGTGCATCCATGGCATGCAAAACAGCTCTTTTAAACGGTGAATCGTTTCTTCTTGATCCGATTATGGATGTAGAGGTTTTTGTTCCTGAAGCTTTCATCGGAGATGTCATCGGAGACCTTAATTCCCGCCATGGGAAAATTGAATCCATAGAGCACAAAATGGGTGCACAGGTTATAAAGGCCATTGTTCCTCTGGCGCATATGTTCGGTTACTCGACTTCATTACGATCGGCCACCCAGGGACGAGGGACTTTTACTATGCAATTTTCCCATTTTGATCGCTGCTGATATCGCCGTAACAAAGCCGAGAGTCATCGAAACCTTTGTAAAACGCCCCATTTTTCAAAAGTCTTTCCTAATAAGTAAGCCTAAAAACGGGCAGCCTTGTTTGTTGCGTGATTTTGTACCTCCTTTATGACGATTCCTTTTTGCCACGTATCTCTTTCAGCATCTCCTCTATTTTATCCCTTTTATCTGGATCTCTCATATTCTCCAGAGCTCTTTTCAAGTGGAAAGCTGCATTTTTTAAATTATTTTTTTTCTTGTAATAAATGCCCAGGTAATAATGAGCATCATCCAGCTTGCCCAGTTTACCATAGGTTTTACCAAGAGAATAAAAGACCTGAGGATAATCATATTTTTTTGTGATGAGTTTTTCAAAAGTAATGACTGCGTCCTTTAAAAGTCCAAGCTCCATCTGGTTACGCCCAAGATAAAAAAGTACTTCAGGGTCGTTAAAGGTTACCCCTGCGGCACTTTCGAGGATATTTATTGCCTCCTGATACTGGCCGTTAAGAAAATAAATCCGGCCGAGATCTTTCAAAATATATGGATCAAATGCCTTTTTCCCCAATGCTGTTTTAAGGTGACCGATGGCATCTCTCCGATCACCGGTCCTCGCCAGAACCAGGCCGTATCCGTATTGCGCCAAAGGATCTGAAGGATGGTTTTTAACTTCTGCCTTAAACTTTCTTAATGCAAAACTCTTATCCCCGTAAACAGCAACAAGCCGGGTTTGAGCCCTTGCAAAATCATAAGAGTCAATGTGTGTGGCCGTCTTTTTATTTTTTTCAAGCCAGGTGTCAATATAGGCCATTCGTTCCTCTACGGCTGGATGTGTGCTTAGATAAGTAGGGATCTGGTCTGAACCGAACCATCGCTTGCTCCGGAGTTTTTTCAGCATCGAAAGCAACTCTTCTCCGCTATACCCGACTTTGGCCAGACATACGAGCCCGATCTGGTCCGCCTGGATCTCATCATCACGGCTGTAGGCAAGCGCAACAGATTGACCGGCAGCCACAGACCCTACAGTTACAGCATTGGCGGCCGCTGCCGCCCCTCCGGACCCTATCAATATACCGGCTGCAATTCCGGCAAGCGTTGCAATCCCTATTTTCTTTCCTCTTTCTATCTTCTGAGAAATGTGGCGGCATACAACATGCGCTATTTCATGGGCGAGTATCCCGGCCAGCTCTTCTTCGTTTTCCATAGCTTCTATCAGCCCGCTGTTAACAAAAATATGGCCCGCCGGGGTTGCAAAAGCATTATACACATCATCTTTTATTACATAAAAATGATACACAAAAGGCTGGGGCTGAAGAACCGAGATGATTCTTTGACCTATTTCATTAATATAATTGACAATGAGGGGATCTTTTATAAGCTCATAATGTTTTAAAACGACCTTCATGACTTCATGCGACAGTTCTTCTTCCTGTTGTATAGTAATACTAAAAGCCTCTTTAGGGGAAAGAATGCCGACAATAACAATCAAAGCAAAATATAGCACAAGTAAGTTTCTGACAAATTTCATAACTACATCATAAGTGAGAGTGTTTTGTATATTGTATACTTAAAAATATATTCTTTATGATACAATCGTCAATAGTCAATACATATCCTTTCATACTTTTCAAACTTAATATTTTATGATAGAGTCCGTATATATGACACATATTATATGTATAGCCAACCAAAAAGGCGGCGTTGGAAAAACGACGACAGCGGTCAATCTTTCGGCAGCACTGGCGGTTTCTGAAAAAAAAACGCTCCTTGTAGATTGCGATCCCCAGGGAAACGCAACCACCGGTCTTGGTCTCGACAAAAATAGTCTTTATCATTCTTTATACCACGGTATGATTGGTAAAGTCGATGCGAAAAACCTCGTCTTTGACAGTGACATAGATACCTTGAAAATCATCCCCTCAAGGGTGGAGCTTATTGGTTTTGAAGTTGAAATGATGTCACAACCGAAACGTGAAATGGCTTTAAAAAAACTATTGTCTCAACTTGCAGATTCATTTGAATACATCATAATAGACTGTCCGCCTTCATTGAGTCTTCTTACAGTTAACGCTTTGACAGCAGCCGATTTTATGCTTATCCCCCTTCAGTGCGAATTTTATGCACTGGAAGGCCTTGGGCAGCTTTTACAGACCATGAAACGTATTAAACATAATCTTAATCCAAAACTGAAAATCGCCGGTATTCTTCTGACAATGTTTGATAAAAGAACGAACCTGTCCCACCAGGTTGCTGAAGATGCTGAAAGATATTTTAAACACATGGTATTCAAGACCATTGTTCCCAGAAATGTGCGGTTGGGTGAAGCTCCGAGTTTCGGGAAGCCGATTTTACTGTATGATGCCGCTTCCCCAGGGGCACAAAGCTATTTTAATCTGGCAAAAGAGATAATGGGAAACGAATTCCGCCGCCTAGCGTGATCGAAGGTGTCAATGTAGTCCTTTGAATCAATCATCGCTTTTAATAATAAACTGCTAAATTTGCTCATTAAATCAATATGGAAAAAGACAAAAAGAAAAAAAAAGAAGCCGGGCCAAGTTCAAAAAAAAGAAAAAAAATTGCCCTGGGAAGAGGTCTTAATGCCCTGTTACCCGATATTGAACTTATTGAAGATAGATCAAAGGAATATTTTCAGTGTCATATAGAACTGATTCGCCCGAATCGTTACCAGCACCGCCTGCGGTTTTCCGAGGGTGAACTGGAAGGAATGGCCCGCTCTATTAAAGAACATGGAATAATACAGCCCCTTTTGGTTAGAAAAGATGATAATGGTTATGAACTTGTCACAGGAGAAAGACGCCTGCGTGCCGCAAAAAAGGCCGGGCTGAATCAGGTGCCGGTTATTGTCAAAACTATCACTGACACAGATCTTCTGGAAATGTCCATTGTTGAAAATGTACAAAGAGAAGATTTGAATCCCATGGAAGAGGCTGAGGCTTACTACCAGCTTATTACCAAATTCGACCTTACCCAGGATCAGGCTGCAGCACGCGTCGGGAAAAGCAGGTCAGCTGTGACCAATTTTTTAAGGCTTCGACAGTTGTCCGAACAAATCAAGGCCAGCATAAGGGATGGCACCCTGAGTATGGGGCATGCACGGGCGTTGCTGGGTGCCTCGAATTCAGCACAGCAAAATGCGGCATGGCGGGCAGTTGTTTCTAAAGGACTCTCGGTCAGGGAAACTGAAAGTCTGATTAAAAGTTTAAAAGCGGAAAAGAAAAAACCGAAAAAGTCTTCGACCAGTTCGGAACAACGATACCTTTTAAGCCTGGCGGATGAACTTTCCCGTCGCTTTGGAACCAAGGTTCAGATCAAAAGGCGCGGGCAAAAAGGAACGGTGGAGATAACCTTTTACAACAATGACGATCTTGATCGGGTGTTAAAACTACTGAAGCAGACATAACATCCTGGAAAAATTACAACTCATTATGATTAATTCGATTTTTAATACAACCTGCTGATAAAACCTACATAAAATGAGATAGGGTTGGCCTGTTTTCCCGTTGTGCCCGTTTGCCCTCACATGAAAAAACAGGCTAACAGGCATAACGGCTAACCGGTAAGACCATTATTCTCATTGTAACCTGCCCGCTTGTGCCTTACAATGACAGGCGGGGCTTAGCAAACCAAACTCATGCCTATTCATATCATAATCGATGGCTACAATATTATTCGTCGTTCCAGCTCGCTAAGCACCTTTGATCAACAGGATATTCAACTCGGACGGAAAGCCCTCCTCGACGCTCTCGCAGCATACAAAAGAATAAAACGCCACAAAATTACGGTGGTTTTTGATGGTACCAGCACACACCCCTTTCCGCTACACAAAGACCAAATAAAAGGGATAAGAATTAAATTTTCCCGTAGCGGAGAATCGGCCGATACAGTAATTAAAAGAATGGCGACAAGAGAAAGAGAAAAGGCCATGGTTGTGAGCTCTGACCTGGATGTTGTAAATTTTGCTGCTTCCATGGGGGCGACCACAATAAGCTCTCATGCGTTTGAAGAAAAGATTACAATGGCTGTTTATATGGATACAAAGGGACTTGAGAGCCAAGACCAGAGCGGCTGGACCCCCACAACAAAAAAGAAAGGGCCGAGCAGACGACTTTCAAAAAGAAAACGACGTAACAGGATCAAAATTAGAAAGCTTTAGACGGGCTGTCGTTTTCATTGACGAAGTTATCATTATTTGTTATTCACGCAACGATCCTCAACATTTTTTAACTAAAGTTCAGATATTTTATAGCATGAATAAAACAAATAAAAAATCAGACCCACCACGTATCTGCGTAATAGACGGACAGGGCGGTGGTATTGGAAGCACGGTAATTAAAAAACTCAAAGATTTGTTTGGAGAAACCGTCGAAATAATCGCAATGGGTACCAATGCAATTGCCACGGCTCAGATGCTGAAGGCAAGAGCCAATCGTGGTGCCTCTGGAGAAAATGCAATTGTTCAGATCGCTGGAAAGGTCGATATTATTATTGGTACGGTGGCGATTATAATGGCTCATTCCATGATGGGAGAAGTGACTCCGAAAATGGCGGAGGCCGTGGCAAGCAGTCCGGCACAAAAACTGCTCATACCACTTTCCCAAGAAAATGTTGAAATTGTAGGGGTAACTCCAATTCCCCTTCCCCATCTTATTGAAACTCTTGTTCAGGAGAATTTAAAAAACTTATATGAACCACCCTAACCCAAGCAAGCCGAAAATTTTAACCACAGGAATACATTTAGTATTTTGAGGATTAAAATTTGAACCTGACGCCGGATTTGGGCAAAAGAGGACGTTTTGCAAAGGTCTCTAATAGCTCGTGCGGGTTCTTTAATTACGAGCCGTTATCCTCGAGTTTTTTCAGTAAAAATTTAATTATACCTGAAGCGGCAATATTTTCAAAAAGCTAAAGTGTTACAAAAAAATCAACTTGGCACCAAAGCAAAAAAATATGGAGAAGAAAAGAATACTATGTGTGAAGCAAATGCATACCTGATGCAAGGAGATGAGAACAAGCTGGTTATGGAGGCTGTTGATACGGTTGAGCCCGAAGGTGACGGCATTAGACTTGTGAGTATATTTGGAGATCAGAAATTCATTAAAGCTCATATCCATTCACTGGCTCTGGTAGATCACAATATCTTTCTTAAAGAATAGATAGTCATACGATTTTATTTTTACCCGGCTTGGCCGCGCAAAAAATGGAACTGCGTCGAGGCGAACAAAAGTGAGTGTAATCGACAAATCGACATGGTGTAGATGAAAATACTGCTTGCTAAGACCGCCGGTTTCTGCATGGGAGTACGCAGAGCCGTTGAAATAGTCCTGGACGCACCGAGTAAACACGAAAATCCTATCTGCACATATGGACCTCTTATACACAATCCTCAAGTCCTGAACCTTTTGGAAGAAAAAGGGATATCTATCTTAAATAAGATTCCGGACCACGGATCCGGTACAGTCCTGATCAGAGCCCACGGCGTTCCTCCCAGAACCAAGGAAAATCTTAAAAAGGCAGGTTTCACGATTATTGATTCCACATGCCCGCGTGTTATCAAAGTCCAAACCATCATCCGGAAACATGCAAAACAAAATTATGCATCCATCATTATCGGAGACAAAGATCATCCTGAGGTCATCGGCCTGCTCGGTTATGCAGGAGAAAAAGGGTGTGTCGTTGACAATCTAAACGACCTTGATTCCCTCCCATCCTTTGACAGGGCTATCATTGTTGCCCAAACCACTCAGAATACGTTTTTTTTTGAAAAAGTAAAAAAAAAGGTGCGCCAAAAATTCCCTCACTACAAAATCTTTGATACCATCTGTGATTCAACAGCCAGACGTCAGGCTGAGGTCCATCGCCTGGCGGATAAGGCGGATGCTGTTATTGTCGTTGGCGGCCATAGCAGTGGAAATACGCAGCGGCTTGCCGAAATTGCAAGACAGACCGGAAAACCGACGTATCACATTGAAGCAGCATCTGAGCTCGATTTAGAGGCTCTTTCCACAGCTCAATATATTGGGATAACAGCAGGTGCCTCCACCCCGAACTGGATAATAAAAAGGATCTATAGAACACTCGAAACCCTCCCTTATAAAAAGGAAAAAAACTGGCGCAGTATCATTTTTTCCGTCCAGCGCTCACTCCTTCTCACAAACATTTATGTGGCCATCGGAGCCGGATGCCTGTGCTATGCATGCACCAAGATTCAGGGGATTACGAACTATTTGCCCCATGTCCTTATTTCCATGCTTTATGTCCAGTCCATGCATATGCTCAACAACCTGACAGGTACAAAGGCAGACCGATACAATGATCCTGACAGGTACTCTTTTTATAACAAAAAAAAGGGCTTGCTTTCACTTCTAGCTTTCACTGCTGGCGGTGTTGGACTGATGACCGCCTATTCAATAGGACCTCTCCTTTTTTTGATTCTTTTTGTTATGAGCATAATGGGCTTGTCTTACAATTTGAAGCTTGTGCCTGAACGGTTTGCCCATAACAAGTACAAGAGAATAAGAGATGTCCCAGGATCAAAGACCATTCTGATTGCAATGGCGTGGGGAATCGTAACCGCTGTATTGCCTTCCTTGTCTGTATCAGAGAGCGTCAGTCTGAACACCGTATTGGTATTTTTGTGGTCAACAAGCCTTGTCTTTGTGAGAACCGCATTTTTTGATATTCTAGACATGCAGGGAGATCGCATTGTGGGGAAGGAGACTATTCCCACATTGATCGGGGAAAAGCGGACTCTAAACCTTCTAAAAACGATACTGATAATAAATATCGTTATTTTGCTTGTATCCAGTACACTTCATCTTTTTTCAACCCTTGGTTTTGCCCTTGCGATC
>Ga0070723_10000220_pt1 | contig 14800 bp, 21 predicted proteins | sample tdAd002_FD_67277 | JGI IMG/M metagenome (GOLD analysis project Ga0070723, IMG submission 67277) | Marine sediment microbial communities from the Atlantic coast under amendment with organic carbon and nitrate - tdAd00.2 | ecosystem: Environmental > Aquatic > Marine > Coastal > Sediment | place...
TGGAGAAAACTTTCTTGGTTATAAACAAAGTATTTGGGAAGATGATCCAGATGATTCTAATCCCTGGACTCAAGCAAAAATAAATGCCTGTGAATTTGGGGTTGAGTTAAATAAAACTTAAAAGAGGAGCTAATGTTTTTATGACTGATCCAAATGCGATAACTCATGTAGCAAATGATAGTCATGCAGTTGTTCATTTTATAAAAGATTATTGGACTATAATTGTTGCTATTTTAACTTTTGCAGGATCTATTCTTATAGTATTAAAAAGTAAAATTCCACTTCTTGAAAAAAGAATGGATGATGTTTTTTATAAAATTAAAAAAATGGAGGATAGAGAACCTATTGGTAAATCTACTTTGTTTGATCATAATAATCAACTTAAATTTCCAACTGTTCCTATGTGTCATGGATTAAGAGAGGAGTGTCAGATGCATCAAAAAGAATTTCAAAATACTTTTTGTAGAAAACTTGATACTATCAGTTCTGAGTTGAAAATAATTGTAAATCAAGCTGATCGAAAAAGAGAGAATACCCGAACAGAAATTACGACTATGAATGCAAAATTGATAGAGCTTATGACTCAAATGAAAACAATTTTAGCAAGAGATAGGAAAGAAGAAACTGTTGAGATGGTTAAATTGGTAGTGCAAGAAGTTATGTCTCAGAAGAACATTAATTAAATTATGTAGAGAGATAATATTATGCGGTTAATTTTGAGTTGTATTCATGATGTTAAGTCAGTTACAAATAAAGATCATTTACTTTTATTATTAAACACAGAAACAGAAAAGATTAATTGGTTGCCAGTAGAAATTTCTGATTTTAAAGATATTGTAGGTACAAAAGGAATTGCTTATTCAGGAGATTTTCTTGTTGTTTCTGTGATAACTAATAGTAAGAAAGATAAAATATTAATAATAAATGTAGTTGATCAACAGTGTAAAATAGCTAATTGTATTAGATCTTCCGATATTCATAGTATTAATTCTGTTTTTAGAGGACGATTTTATGTAAGTTCAACAGGAACTAATTCTATGAATCAAGTAGTACTTAGTCCTGCCACAAATAATATCATAAGAGATGTTCATCATTATAAATTTGATCAAGATATACATTTTAATTCTCTTATAAATTGGGATCGTAGATGGTATGCATCATTTTTTGGTGAAGGATGGAGAGATGGAAATTTTGAAAATGGTGCTATCATTGAATTGTCATCAAATAATAGAAAGATATACTCTAATATAAATCAACCTAATTCATTGTTTTTTAATCGTAATGATGAATTATGTTTTTGTGAATCTGGTAAAGGACTATTTCATTTTGGACAAAACATTGTTTATTTGGGAGGATATCCAAGAGGAGTAATAGAAGATCGAGAGAACAATGGTTACTGGATAGCTTTATCTGCTGAGAGAGAGAATGTTCCTCTTATGTCTGCTCGATTAGTATTCTTAAATTATGATGGATTAGTAGATAATGAAATAGTTATTTCTAATACATATGATATTTATAATATAGTAGAAGCTGAAGGATTTATAACTAAGTTGTTTTAGTGGAGAAATAATGAAACCAATTGATAAAGTAAAAAATGCCAGAGGTAAAGTTTTATTTATTTTTGAACATGGTTTAGGTGATCTTATTAATTTTTTACCTGTTTTTAAAGAATTTCGTGATCAAACTCGTTGTAGAGTAGTTCTTGGTACTTCTCCTAAAAGACAATTTAAATATATAAATAAAAAAATAATTGAGATTGAAGATTTTACACATTTACGTTATCAATTTGATTATGTATATAAAGTTATGTACCCTGATCCTAAGAATACATCTATCCCTATAGTTATTTCTGAAGAAGCAGCTAAACCTTATATTTGTGCTTATTATGAATTAGGTATGGAAGAATTTACGTGGAAACCTTATCGGATGTTAAATAGATGGAAGGTAAATAACTCTAAACGTGTAGGAATTCATTTGTTTGGTCATACTGGAATGGATAAAAAGTTTTGTCCGGTAGATGTAGCAGAGGAAATTTGGCATGAGATAATTAGTGCAGGATATAAACCATATGAAATTCATATGACTCCTAATTTTGCAAGTGATTATCCTGATTTTATTGAAGCAGATTATATTGACTGTATTAATAAATCATGTTCATTGAGATATACGGAACCTAATCTTTTAAGAATGATACAAGAAACAGGTAAATGTAAGTTTTTTGTTGGTGTAGATTCTGGCCCAATATACCTTGCTTCAGCATTGCTTGGAACGGATCGTCTTATAGGACTTGAAAATCAAAAAAAGCATAATAATTTTTTACCAAAACATATCACTACTGTTTCTGTGAATGAATATAAATCAGGAACAATTTATAAACAACTTAAACTAAAGGAGAAATGGTTATGAAAAAATTAATTATTGGATTAGTACTGTGTATGTTTGCTTTTGGTTGTGCTAATGGTGGTGGATTTGGTGCGCCACCTATTCCACCTACTCTTTGTCAATTGTATGAGGCAGATAAACCTAATTCTTTATTGCTTAAAATTCAGGAGGAATATAATGTTCCTCTTAATGAAGTTTACTATGGCCTTATTGATACTGCCAGAATTATGTTGATTACTGATGTAATTAAAAAGGAATGGATTGCTGATTATTTGGGTAGGGTAGCTGTCTTTTATAATGATAGGTATCCTAATTTAACTCATGATCAGTTGATCACTTATATGGTATCTGAAAAGATTTGGGGAGAAAAGGTTGAATTAGCTATTTCGATATTGAGTACAAGAATTGGTTATTTTAGATCTACATTTATGATTAATACATATGATGATTGTATGTATCGTCATGGATGGTCTGGTGCTAAACGATTATTATTCATTCAATAGATAGGCTTCTAAATCATTTCTAAGATCAACCATGTTAAATGCGTTTCCTGGGCAGGATTTGTAAGAGGCATATTCCCTATGCCCTTTTACATTTCCTGCCGGAATATCGTATCTCACGCAAATATTTGTACATAAATCAAGAAGCATACTCCAAATAGCAAGATTTGGAAGATCATTATCATAATTTCCAATACAACAGATGCCAATGGACTTATGATTGATTCTTTTTTGTACGCAATGTGCGCCTTGAGTGCCTTCCATTCTGCCCACCAGGATTTCATGTTGATCATTAACCAATTCGATTCCATAGTGATACCCTATTTCTTGCCATCCTAATGTGTTAACATGATAGTTACGAATTGCTTGCCATGAAACTGTCTTTGAATCTTTTGTTAATGAATGATGTATTATTATATAGGTAGGTTTGAATAGATCCATATTCTTTCCTCCTCTATAAGTAAAAAGCCCCGAACCAGATATTTTTTCCGAACCATATTGTAACATTGCATTTCCTACATTCAATTACAATTGCTATCATACTTATTCTTTTTTTATTATTTAATAATAATCTTTCTTTACATCTTGGACAGCGTTTATGTTTGTTAATGTAATCCCATTTTAGTATTTTTTCCTTTTCTGGATTTGTGTATTCCGGTGTCGTATCCCGATAGTATGTCATTAAATACTCCATTCAATTCATCCCAATTTAGATCATTCGGATCTTTACCTTTGGGAAGTATGGTGAAATCAACATCTATGGGAACTTCAGATTTTATACGATTATAATCAAACCACGAATCAGCGTCAAACATAACAATTATTTTAGAAGGTTTACAATTTATAATTCTTTGAATTTGTTTTTTTGAAATCATTTTTACAAATCCTGTAGTAGCTGATATACTATTATTATAATATATTTTTAAATAAGAATCAACTCTTGTGAGATCTAAGAATCCTTCAACTAATATTAAAGGTTTGTTTTTTATGATATTATCTTCATTGTATATATATTCACCCATATTTTGAGGATTATGATACCGTTTAGAAAGTACATGTCGAGCTTGCCAGGATACGATTTTACCTCTTAAATAAATTGGAAATAAAATATATCCATGCCAATCACTGTGAACACCCCCCATTCTTAGATCATATCTATTGACATGCCATAGATATAGTTTACGTTCTTTAAAAAAATTTTTAATATATTTATTTCTTCTTAATGTTTTATATGTTATAGGATAAGTATTATAAGGAAAGAGATCTTTCTTTGGAGGAGTATAAGTTTTTTCTTTTTTCTCTATTCTTATAATATCTTTAACTCTGGCAACAAGATCATAATCTCCTTCATCGAGTTTATCTGTAAGGAATTCTTTTGCTTCATCAAATGTAGGTAGATGTGCAAAGTATTTAACAATGTAAATTGTATTCATTCCAAATTTGCATTTAAAACAAGTTCCAAATTTCTTTTCAAGATGAATACCAAAGTGATTCATTGTATCACCACAATTAGGACAGGGAGAAACACCAATAAAATTTCTACCAATGTTTTCACCTTCAAGAGCATAATCCACTTGGCATTCATCTAAAAAAGAAAGCAAGTCGAATACATCAATTGCTTTTTCTAATCTTGGATCGTCTATCATTTTTGAATAAGCCTATATATTTTCCAGACTTCATCATATTCATCATAGAAAGTATTTTTATGTTTACGATTTGGTTTTAGTTTAGTTGCTTTAAATTTTTTACGTGCATTAGTTGTTTCTGATTTAAAATGTTTTGAAAATGTTTTGCTCCACCAAATTGAATTTTTAATAATAGAATGTGTTTTTTCTTCATCTGGTGATGTTTTGATAGGCATAATAATTATAATTTTACCATCTTTATAAAGGATACGTTTAAATTCTTTTAATGTTTTGTCTAAGAGATCTTCATCAGGTATATGTTCAAGAACATGAGTACAAAGAATAAAATCAATACTGTTATCACTTATCATTGGTTGATCCCATGCAGGAGTAGTATAAAATTCAGCATAAGATCCAAAGTCATGAAGGGAAGGAATCATATTGATCATGTATTCTGAAATATCTGTACCATACAATTTACCAAAGACACCTAATTCATCGATAGCTCTTAAATTAAGAGCAGTAGCACAACCTACATCAAGAATTGTTTCAATTGACCCTTCAAGTTCTGCCAGTTCAATAATTAATTTTCCAAAATCTTTTTGCCAGTTGCCATAGTAAGTTAAATCAACTTCTCTTTCATCTTTAGCCCAATTAAACCATGTTTCTCCATACTCTTTTAATTCATTTACATCGTACAATTTCTTTTTCATACTTATTCTCCCTTTGTTAAAGTGTTGATGCTAAAAATCTTTTGATTTCCCATTTTTTAGATTTGTAATGTTTGATTCGTTCCATAGAATATCCATAAAAATAGTTACAGAATTTAGGTTTGCCGGAAACTCTGTCAATACTATCAATAACAATAAGTTTATTCTTTACAGATGTACGTCTACGACCACGACCTATTTTTTGAATAGTATCGATATAACTTTTTTTAACTGAGCCTAAAACAACACAATCAATATTAGGTATATTTGTTCCAAGGCCAAATACTTGAGTAGCAATAACAAATTTAGTTTTTCCTTCATTAAGTTTTTCTTTAATTTGATTATTTTGATCTTTTTTATTATTACCATGAGCAAACTCTGTAGGGATATTCATTTGTTCAGCTATTTTTAATACTACTTTACCTTGTTCAATTTCATCTATTAAAAATAGACAGTTCATCCCTTTGTCTAATGCTAATATTTTTGCTGCTGTAATAAGTTTAGTATTACGTTTCTTATTAAATAATACGTCTTCACGTAAGCATTTCTGATAAGGTGAATGTTTTTTAGTAACGTGAAAGTGTATCATGTTAACTTGAACTGGAACTACTCTTGCTGTGACTTCTTCTTCTTGTGCTTCATATATAATAGGGCCAATACATCCAATCATGTTAGCCCATTTTTTAAAATTTTTTTGAATATGAGGAGTAGCAGTTAAACCATATCGATAGTTAGCCCATCTTAATTTAGATAAAATTTTAATGTGAGATTCAGCAATACGATGAGCCTCATCTACAATAACTAATTGTGATTTATTTTTTTTGAGATTCATTTCTCTAAGAGTTTGAAATAAACTGATGGTAATTTTTCCCATAAATTTTTTACCATCTCCCATTTGTCCTATTTTTTTATCTGGAAACCAATTGGAAAAGTCATGACTTAACTGATTAAAAATATCTTTAGTAGGTACAACTATAATAGTTTCTGGTACTCTTAATTTATCAACTATACCACCAATAACAATTGATTTGCCTGATCCTGTTGGACTGACAATGATACCACGTTTCTTAGCACCAATTTTAGAAAGAATCTTATTTTGATATGGTTCAAATTTAATTCCTGGCAATTTAGGAATGAGTTTATGTTTTATAATAGGAAAATCAAGATAGGTATATTCCATAGCATGACCAAGTATTTTTAATTGCTTATATATAAATGGTAATAACCCTATTGAAAAATAACAGCCATGTTTACCTATACATCTGAGCATAGACTTTTGTACACCTACTCCTTCATCAAACCATGAGAGTATTTTCCAGACTACTTTTTGTTGTAGTCTATTAGTTAATCTACATTTATGAGCATCATATTGTTCAATTTCAATAATCAATTCCTATTTCCTTTTCTTCATCGGGAGTTAATTCTTTTACCTCAAAGGTATCAATAGAAAATTGACCAATAGCAAGATCTCTATATATACCTACTGATCCATGTTGTTTGCCATGTCGGGCATTAGCTATATAAAGTCGTGCTTTGTTTTCTTTTTCTTCTATTTCTGTTTGACAAATAGCAACTACCAAATCAGAATTAAATATAGTATCAATATCATCAGCTACCAGATTTGATTTGAATACTTTAGCTGTCATTGCTTTACGATTACCCTGCATTGCTGAGATTGATATTACATTGCGTGTACCTGCAATTTCTTTTAAACCAATACTGTTTTCAGATATTCTTTCTTTTTTAGTTTGACCTGAAACAGTTTCTTTCATTTGTCCTAAATAATCTACGACAACCACATCAGCATAAAATCCTTTCTTTTCTTCCAGTTCATCGAGAAGTCTATCTACATCATGATAATTTAAACGACCACGATTGAATGCAACTATTTCAAGATTTCCTCCAGATGAATATTTTTTATATGTGTTACGTGCTTTGATAACTTTTTCAACTTCATATATGCTATTAACTTTTTCAAGTGTTTTAACATAATTGTCATTCATTTTGCGAAGTATTTCAGCTTGACCATTAGGTTCTGATGACATAAAGCCAACTGCCATATCAAAACGTTCATCGATTTGTTCTTTACCCATTTCTAAGGAAATGAATAAAACATTTAACCCCTGCCATACCGCAGCAAGAGTAAGATCTATGAGCATCCATGTCTTTCCTGTTTTTGTTGCTCCAAGACAAGTGATTAACCATTTAGATTGAAACCCACCTATTATATTATCTAACATAGGAATTTGAGTTATCATTTTATATCTTTTTTCTTTTATTCTTTCTTCAACAAATGATCTGTCTTCAAAATAATTATAATAGGGATCTTCAACCACCTTTGGTTGTTTGATTGCTTTTAAAATAGTAGCAACAGCATCATTATACTTTTGTCCTTTTATTAATGATGCAAAGTCAATACTTGCTTCTTCTAATTGGAAGTGATAAACAGCATCATTAATTCGGGTAAGAATGTATTCACCATTTGATCCGGTAATCTCATTAATTATATTAAATAAGTTAATACATTTTTTTTGGAGATCTTCATTGATAATAGATTCTTGTTCTTTAAATAGATCTGTAAAGTTTTCTTTTGGTGATTCTTTGAAGTCATCATAATAACCATATATCATTTGCATAAGAAATTTACGATCTTTTGTTTTATATATTTCAATAGGAATTGAATTCCTTATTGCTTTTAAAAAAGTATCGTCTTTAATAGAATGATATATTATTTGATTAAGGAAATGATTATTGAAGTCCAGTTCCATTTCAGGCTATATCCTTTCTACTTTATTTAGTGAATGTAAATACACTCCAATCATCAATATAATGTTCATAGAAGTTTCGCTTATCATTTCCTGGGAAGAATGCTGCTTGTTTCATTAATTTTATTGTGTCCTTTTTAAGAGTAAAACCATATTCTTTTATTTTTTCTTTCCATACTTTTTCTGATAGCATAGTTAATTGTGATTTGTTTTGTTTTTCTTTAATAGTAGATATGTTAATAAATCCTATACTTCCAGTTTTCATTACTCTTTTAAATTGTTCAAGTGTAATATTTGCGTCACTTTCACTTAAATATTCAAATAATTGTGAACAATGTAAGAGATCAATTGAATTGTCTTTGATCGATTCCATAGTTGTACTGTTTTCAACAATTAATTCACCTTTTTTAAAATTAAATTTTTCATTTCCTAATGCTACCAGAAATTCACTTGTATCTATTCCTATACATTTTTCAAATATTTTTGTTTCTTTAAATGCAAGAAGGGTAGCACCACAAGCAGTACCTACATCAAGAAAAACTTTATTACTTAAATCATTCATATAAATTTGAGTAACGAATATTACCATCTTTACATATTGTTTTTGCCAATTACCATAGTAGGCATAGTCCATACCTTCACTGGCGCACCTTTCATAATAATCTTTTTCAAATTTAGGTTTATGACTCACCAAGATTTCCCTCCTTCCATAAAAATATAAAAGTTATGTATCTCATTTAAAAATGATTGAAAGTTATATGATTGACAAAAAGATATGAATTGTTCTTCATCTAAATTAGTTCTTAACCATTGCATTCTTTGACCATCTAATGAAGGATGAGGCAGTTTAACAAGATTATAACATAATTGATATAAATTATCATGTTCTACTATTTTATTTTCATAATCCTTTTTACCTTGTAAATAATCTAATGTTCTTTTATGGCCCATGCCTGGAATGCCTGGAACGGTATCTGATTTGCATCCGGCAATTGCTTTGTAGTCTACCCATTGTTCGGGGTTGATACCGTAAGTTTTCATGAACCATTTTAAATCTTTTTTCTTTTTAGCAGCAGGATCATATACCATAGTATTTTCATTGATTAACTGATACATGTCTTCATCTCTGGTAGCTATTATTTTTTTACCACCAAAGCATTTACAAAATAAAGCTATGATATCATCAGCTTCATAACGTGGAAGAACGTAATCAGCGAATCCCATTTTATGTGTAAGAAAAAGAAGATCTTCATAATCAAATTCAAATTGTTTTCTCATAGCTATTTCTTTAGGATCAGGTTTTTCTTTTAATTCCCTGACTTTGTAACCTTCATATTCTTCTCTACGAATACCTTCTTTTGATGGAGTTACATCCCACATGATAACTGTATTGGTAACTTCAAATTTATTAGCAATAGACTGAAGGGATTTAAAAAATCCATAAATCATTCCAGTATCATTTCCTTTATGAGACATTTTACCATGTTGTGAATACATGGTTCGATATGCTAAGAACCTACCATCAATTATAAGAGTGATTTCATCATCGAGATTTGGTATTAATTTTAGTCTTTGCATTCTAATTTCATCCTTTTTGGTCTACATTCTAATGTAAGACGTTGAACAGGTTTTCTAATTTGAGGTATAGGCCGATCACCATAAAGACCAATACCTTTTTTTATTAATTGATTACACATATTTTTATAAGGATGATATTTATCATCTTCTATTTCTTCAAAACCAAATTGAGATGGATAGAATATTCTTTCATATAGTATTTCAATACCAACTCTCCAGTAATGATTAACCATGAATCTGTCCACTCTGGAAAAAGATTCATCATTATGTCTGTTGTCTCTTAACAGATTGAAATTAGATGGATCATTTACTTGTATGTAGTTTGGATCTTTAGAAGAAATCTTTCGTTCAATTACTAAGTTTTCTTCTCCTTTAGTTTGAAGACTTAATCGTGCCATTTATTATTTCCTTTACATTTCTTTAAATCTGCTTTTTGGAATTTTTAATTTTAATTCATGCCATTTAAAATTATTATCACTTATGGCAATGATAATAAATAAATGATTGTCTGTTTCTTTTTTAAGTCTAATGGTTAATGATCTTTTTCTTACCTTTTTTAATTTTTTCTTAGCCATTTATTTTTCCTTTTTAAATAGTTTATCCTTTTTTTCTTTATCTTTTTTTATCTTTTCAATTTTATCATCGATTTCTGATTCAAATAATAAAATAGCTGATTTTGCTATTGCATCAACATAATTACTATTGGCAATATCAACTTCCAGACTATGATATAATGCTCTATAATTTATTGATTGTGCATCTTTGTCTTTGTCGTGAGAGTTTTCCATAAGTCTTCTTTTTGCACGATAAGCAATATTATCGATGCAACGTAATAATGTATTTAATTTTAAGGATTCCGGTGAAGCAAGATTAATATCTTCTTCTTCAAATTTGTTACCACGAATAAAGTCTTGGGTTTGAATAATAAAACCAAGTCTTTGTTGTCTTCTTTCATGTCTTTTCATTCTGTAAGCATTGAATGCACCTAATTTAAATTTATCTATTGTATGCACAGCAATACCATAATCATTGTCTGCTTTTTGAAGATCTAAAGTCAGATCTGGTTTTAAAATTAAATTTAATCCTAAAGGGTTAAAGAAAGTTCTATTTACTTCTTGCAAGACGCCTGTGTTTTCTAACAAATCTATTAATTCGTTCTTGTTGATTGAGTTTAAAGATTGCTGAATTTTCACCATTGTTATTTCCTCCTTTTTTAATCATAGTATAATTAAAAGAATCAAATAAAGATTCATAAGAGATACCATCTTTGAATAACCATCCTCTACATCTGATAGTTTGTAAGTGTTTATTTTTTAAGGATTGATAATCTCTATTTATAAAACAGTCGGGATTTTTAATTACCTTTTTACCTGTGGTACACATTTGGCAGGTAATTAGTGAATGGTCATGAACAGGTTTGTCTGTCACTTCTTTTTTGTATAACTTTGCCCATCCTTGTCTTCTTATGCAAGCATTGACGGACATAGTAGCCTGAAAGCATTCACAGTACATGGCTATATCTCCATCAATATAATTTTTTACATATGTCTTTTATTTTTTTTAAATAATTCTGTCCTTTGTTTGTTATTAACCCTTTATGATTTTCATGCTCAACTTGTTTCCATTTCATAGTCAATGTCCTCTCTGGTCTACATATAAATAATATTGTCTGCCATTTCAATTAACTCATCAGTGTGACTACACATAACAATCTGAAGGTTTAATAATTTAGAAATTTCTTTTACCATTTGTGACACCAAAGGGATATACTTCTTTGAACAATTTTTAAATGGTTCATCCATAATAAAGATAGGTGCAGGTTCAGGTTCTTCTAATGCATGAATGACAAATCTGAGTGAGAAAGCACTAACGTCAGTTAAACTACCAGAAATTGTATCTTTACGTGGTTCAAGAAGATTACCATATTTACTAATGAACCATTTAATTTCAAGTTGATCTCTTTTGTCATAATTAAAATCTGCTATAAAACTATATTCATCTCCATGAACAGTTTGTATAGCAAAAGTTACAGTGTCTTCAATGAACTTCTTTACCTCCTTTTGTGTGTGTTCTCCGACACGAATAATATATGCTTTTGCCATCTCAAAGGTTTCTATTAAAGATTTTTCCTTTGCAATGGTGATCCTATTGGAATTCAGAAACCGTTCAGCTATCACCAATTCGGTTTCTAAATTTGTAATGTTTTCGTATAATTGTTCTATCATAGTGTTACTCTGTGGTATTTATATTAAACCCTCATTGGTTATAGAATCATATAATGAATTTGTTTCGTTTGCAACTCTTTTTTCTTTATCATTTTTTTCATCAATCAATTGCTCATATAACTCATATCCTTCATCTAAATTATCTATTCCGAATTCCTCTTTTAATTGTTTTAAAAGTAATTCTTCTTGAGCAATTGCTTTTGAATTTTTATCTTTTTTTTCATCCAAAAGTTTTTTCATTCTTATAAGTTTATCTTCTATTGTATTCATTAATTTGCCCCATAAAAAATTTTTAAAAATTAAATTTTGAATTTATTCAAGTTATTTTTATCCATAGTTTATATATCTATCATTATATTCTTCTTTTGGACACTCTTTTACAACAGGTGTATGATCTACATCTGCTAAACGTATTTTTAATTGTTTTTTAGTTTCACAATTAAAATGCCAAAGATCTTTTGTGATTCCTTCATAATATTTAATACCCAAAGCTCTTATTTCTGAATCAGGATGCATATAACCGATTATTTCTAAAGCATATAAAAAATGAGAGGCAAAATGAACAGAGCAATAGTTTAATTCATGTTCTAATTCTTCTACTTCAGGCATTTCTTTTTTTGTACACATGAAAGTATGTTCTTTGTCTGCATTTTGTAACACAACTGATCTTATCCATCTACATATTATTTTAACTTTTTTACAAAAATGTGTATCAGGCGCACGAAACCCCTGGTTTATTACTGTTTGCATTTTCCACGATAAATCAGATAACCAATGGTGTTGAACATGATCACAAGAAGTAGAGGGAGTTGTGTTTTTAAAAAATAATTTTCTTTTTGTCATTTTAATTGTCCTTTTTCTATTAATCTCATTACTGTTTCTCTAATTACCTTTTCAACTCTTGGTGGAATTTCATGTTGATCTAAGTTATGAAATAGATTTTTCATAAACGATGCTTTTTTAGATTCCTTTTTAATTTTTAATGCATCAACAAATTTGACAATATTATCTGTTCTGGTTTCAATTTTCTGTTCAATATGTGTTCTGGATAATATGAGTTCTGGATCAGGGGTGTCTAAATAGATTTTCTTATGTATTAATGTATCAATATTTAATAATATAACTGAAGGTTTTAACCATTCATCAACTGTGCGTCTGATCATTGGCCCAGGATTTATAACCCTTGTACCTTGATAGTTATAGTTATAAGTTCTATGCCAATGACCACAGATAACAAGTTTAAATTTTGGATGTACTTCCTTTATTGGATGACAGAATTCTCGATCATTTTGAATCCATGAGTTTGTTCCAGTTAATTTATCATTAACAATTGCTTTATGACTGAGCAATAATTTTGGAGGATTACCTAACCATTGTATATCATCTGATCCCCAATCCCACCATGCCCAATTAATTTTAGCTTTATAATTCATGAAAAATTCAGAGATATGTTTTACTTTATTATTGTTTTTCCAAAGTACTCCAAGAGATGTACGATCCCACATTTCAGGTGAATGATATTGAAGATCATGATTGCCCCAAACAAAATATAATGGTTGTTTTAATTTATTTAATATTTCTCCCAATCGAGTAAGTAATGAGTTTGCTACTACTGCAACGTTAAATATATCTCCGGCATGAATGATTGGTACATCATAATAATTTGCATGATGTACAATTTCTTTCCATTTTTCAAATTGGAGTTCAACAAGATCATCTAAACGTGCAATAGGATTGCGTCCGGTTAAATGACTATCAGCAACTACAAGTATCTCCATCTTTTACCTTTCTATTACAGAATGGACAGTAACCTAATTCTATAAATTTATTGTCTATTTCTTTTTTGTCTTGTTTAATTTCAGTTGTTAATTGATTTTTTATTTTCTTTGTTGTTTCAATATCTGCTAATAATCGTTCTAACAAAATGGTTTTGTTTAACATTGTAGAATTTTCTGAAAATCTGCTGTGGAGGGTTTGTAATGTTTCTAAATAATTCAGTACAAGATCAGGATCGACAGTATGAGTTTCTTCTATTTTTGTTAATATGGTTCTAAGTTCTTCAACGTATTCTTTAAAATCTTGAACTTCTTCAAATTTTTTAAATATTTTATTCAAATTAATTCTATAAGGTTTTAATTTATTATAATCCATTTTGATTTCCTCTATTAATTGAAGTTGAACTAATATATTTTCTAATTTATTTGCTTTTAATTGTAAATCTTTTGCTTCTTCTTTTATATACAAAACTGCTTCAATTTTAATTTTATATCGAGTTACATTTTTTAACCTTTCAATAGTTTGTTGATGTTCATGATTATTTTTTTTCAATCGTTTGATTTCAGATTTTGATTTAGATAAATTTTCTTTTATATCTGCAATGATTATCTCTTGATCAGATAATCCAGTTGCTTTATTTAAAAGCCTTGCTGCTTTACCTCCGGTAGAAAATAAAAGATAATGTATATCCATTTGTCTTTGCCAATTGATTTCTTTAAAATTAAACAATTGACGTATTGGTTCTGGAACAGATGAACCAAAGGCTTTTAAAGGCCGACCATCATTGAGATAATATTTATTATCTTTACGTCTAACTGTATCACCTTTATTAGTGGTTAATTGAATATCTACTGGATCGTCAATATCCCAATTGTGATATAGTTTTTCTCCTGCTCTTGGTTGATTTTCAATTAAAAGGTATAATGCTCTGATTAAAGTAGTTTTGCCAGTTTCCGATTCACCAACAAGCACATTCAATCCTTGTGTAAATTTAACCTTTACACTTTCATGCAATCCGAATGCTTTAACTATGAGTTCTGTGAAATACATTATTTAACCTTTATAATTACACTACCATGTTTTGATAGTTGAAGCATGACTCCTTTAAAATTAGTGATTGCTACTTCTTTATCTGCTAATATAACTTCACCGCCTAAACGTTTAACCAATGCAGCAATTATTCTTAAATCATTTGGCATGTCTTCTAATCGTTTTCCTGTTATTACTATTTTATCTTCT
>Ga0070723_10000221_pt1 | contig 14768 bp, 15 predicted proteins | sample tdAd002_FD_67277 | JGI IMG/M metagenome (GOLD analysis project Ga0070723, IMG submission 67277) | Marine sediment microbial communities from the Atlantic coast under amendment with organic carbon and nitrate - tdAd00.2 | ecosystem: Environmental > Aquatic > Marine > Coastal > Sediment | place...
CTATTTCAGCATAGGTCTGGGGGCATTGTGTTCACTGGTAACCGTAAACTTTTACAGCAGATTAAAAGCTTTAAAAAAAGATATACTGAATTTGTGTAGATTATCTCTGGAGTACCTTAATCGGTTACAAGAAATATCAGAATTATCAGAAAAAAAGGATGTGCTAAATTTAAGCCGAAGCCAAAAAATTGCTTTAGAGGGTAGTATCGTGTCTTTAGCAACTTTAATAACCATAACTGAAATTGTGCTCCATTCAAAAAACACTTTTTTGAAAAGTTAAATCTAATTCACAATACTGCCAGTTTCTATTTGAAAATTGATTGAAATGCTGCCTTGCTCAAAGAAGCCGTAACAAGGCAAATTTATATCAGGATAACATTCTGATCCATTCACATCATCCATATACACTCTCAAAATGTTAGCATCTAAAGCCATTATTTGAGTTATCAATCGGGTAGTTCGAAAAGTAGCTCCTAACTGGAAACAATAATTTTGGATTGCAGCTCGTATACGAGTATCAAGATCACTAAGATCTGTATTATATTTAACAACTACTCTACTTACGATACTTAAATAAACAGCTTCTGGCTCCCAAAAATCTATTTTGGTACTGAGCATTTTATAAGAATCCATATAAGCTAAAAATTGCTCTATTTCGGTGGCACTCCAAGGTATGGTTATATATTGTTCACTATCAGCTCGCAAAGCCGATATACAAACGGTACAACATTCATCATCAATTCTTTGTGCTTTAGAAGATATAACTCCCGGATAAGCCAAAGCTACCGCTTCGTAATCGTATTTAGTAACAGCTCTAGCCTGTGTTTGAAAAAATCGACTGGCTACAACTTTTACTTTATCGACAGAATCTTCATTACTCCCGCCTTGTACCTTTTCATCAATTTTAAAACTAACTGAGTGAGTTCCGATTAAATGCGTACCTAAATCAGTGTTAGTGGATATAATTCCGGTAAGCCCTTGTGTTTTTAAATATCTAACATTAACAATACTGCTTGTGGTTAATCGTTTACCAAAAATACCATCACCAAACATAACCATTAATCCGCCTCTGTAATCAGTTCTAGCTATTACAGTATTGGCATACAGTTCAGCTAATTTATCCTCAAAACTCATGGAAAAATCGGTTAAGTTGAGGTAATTTTCTAGTTCAGATGGATCATATATGATTTTATCACGAACGATAACCGTCTCATTATTTACGGTTATGTAAACTTCGAAGTCATCTATTTGGAAATCAGTTTCTTCAATATTAATTATTTCCCATTCACGTCCATCTAAATTACCAATGGACACTGAATATTCAACGTCAACCCATTCACCTTGTTTAACACTTATTCCAGTTTTCTCCCGATCTTGAGCGGTTACTTGGTAGTTGTCGCTAATCACTAAAGGGTAAGCTGCATCAATTTGGAAATTTTTAGGAATAATAAAATCATTATTAGCGTAAGGATGAATTGTTGCTGTGACAGTGCCTGTTGAATGTTTTTTTCTATTTGGATTGTAACCTACCATTTGAGCAAGTAGGAAAGCTGCGGGTTTGGTTTGGGCTGTGTATAGGTAAGATTCTCTTGATCTAACTTCTACTTTAAACATTAAAATTTCTGCGATACCAGTTAGCAAATTAATTACAGTTTTACCAACAGAGGATTCAAACCAATCTTTCCAACGTTCCCAATCATCTAAGGTTGCTAAATACGTTTTTATACTTTCTTCCATTGCACGACGTGTTTGGACACGTCCACTAAAGATTAAGTCATTACTCACATTTATTTCTCCTTTATTTGGCTATGCGAAAAAAGAGGGAGGAGGAAGGTTAAAACAGGTAGTTTCAGAGGATTAGTAACTTATTATCGTTTTAAAATCTTTTTAAAATCATTGTTGAAATCTTTTACTAAAAAATTTATAGATTGATTTTCGCCACTTGGAGTAAACTTAAGCAATTTTTTAGCTAAATTACCAATGACTTTACCTAACTTTCCAGGGAGTTTTAATTTTCTTGTAAGTTTGGGATTACTCAACGAATAAAAATAATCTTCATCTGCAAAACCTCCCTCAAAATTATATTTAACTTCTATTACCGGATGGTCATAGTCATCGGGTAGCCAAACTTCTAAAATAAATTTATCTTTTGCGGTATCTTCGCCCCCAAATTCAATTTTGTCATCCCCTACATAAATAGGTTTTATTTTATCGGTTAAGTAATCAATAAGTTTTTCTTTAATTATAGCATTATAATCTTCGGTTTCTTCTTCGTAATCGTAGGCTGGCGAAAGTGCTTCCACCATTAATTGTTGTATCATAATTTTTCTCCTAAAATTCGGGACATTTTTCTTTTAAAGCCATAGTTAAATATACTTTTTCATCTTTTAACGTTTGAAAAAAGTTGACTATATCCACTGATAGATCAGGTATGCTTGCATTAGACATGGATTCAATAACTAATCTACTACCTGTCTGTTTTACTTCATCTTCCCTTAAATTATTAAAAGTCGCCCATCTTTTAGAAAGCTCTACAAAAGTCAATATTTGATCAATGTCTAAATCCTCTCCGTAAATAAGTCCATCTATACCTCCTGGATTTGTGATAGTGCCATTATCTTTGTAATGGACTATTTCCCAATTATCTAAATCCCATTCGGTACCCCATTGTATGCGCTCTTCATTTTCATTAGGAAATCGTGTGATTTGATTAAATTCCCACGTACTGTCTACGCCTTCATTGTACCAGCCGTGATCGGGCGTATCTGTATTCCACGATTCAGGATCACCAAAAATGTCTACAAATTCAGCTAAAGGTTTTAGCTTCCCTTTTAAATTCAACCAGCTAAAACGGTAACCGCCACCGCCCATAATGACACCTTTGTGGGAAGGATCACCAAAAATGGTTTTAACTTTTACTCTTGCTTGAGGGAAATTCAAAATTATCACTTCTGAAGAGTAATCAATGTCTTGCCACTTGCCGTCGTTTATATCTAGTTTTAGGTTATCAGCTATGTGAGGTATCAAACATTTATAAACGTGGCCTCTATATCCTATTTCATCATCTATAGTATAGGCTGAAAATCTCCGCCATTTGTGGTAAGCTGCTGGGAAAGGGAAAGAGGACCAATAATAAATATCTAAATTAGCTGTACTATTATGTGGGATTTTACAAATATAATAAGCGTTATCTTTAACAACTATATCACCTCTGATATAATAGGTATCTGATGTCCAAGTTTCAGTATATTCAGTAAAATTTGTTATACTACTCCCTGTATCTCCATCTCCTGAACTTAAATGCGGTACTTCACAAACAAATAAAACATTTATAGAACTTAATACCCTTTCTCCTTCGATGTAATACGTATTTGGCTGCCAAATATTTACGATATAGTTATCATAAAGAGATACGATCATGTTTAGCGCTTTATCTCGAAGATTATTTAATTCTTCTACATAAATATCATCTACTAATTTGTTAGTATTTGCCTGAGACGTAATACTATTGTTAACCACATTAGGCTCAGTGAAAGCTTCTATTTTATACTCTTGCAAAACAAGTTCATTATTTAAATTTTTAGAAGAGGGTATGATATCTGATACTTTAGCTAATTCACCATCTTCATTCTTTGTAACCCAAGCTTTATATAAATTTTCAAATTGCAGGTTTGTTAGGTAAGTATTTCTTAAAGCGTAATCTATTTCAAATTTTTGGTAGGGTTTATTGGTATTAGGATTAATATATTGTAATAAAGCTTGTTCAGCCAATTTACGTCCAGCTTTTAATTCGTTAAAATCATTTTCTCCCTCTTCTAAAGCATTTTGTTGTGTTCGGATATACCTATCTAAAAAAATAAGCTCATTTTGAAGCCATGCATAATGATTTTTAGGGTTATCATAATCATTATCAAGGGTATTACTTATTATTTGACTGATACCTAATTGTACATTTACCCCAGTTTCTTCTTCTTTAGTTAATTTGCCATCTAATACCCATATTTTCATAAACAGTATTTGCAAATTGGTGGGGTTACTATAAGAGTATATAAATAATTGGTTAAGGATATAATCATAAGGATCGGTAAATGCATCTTCATTTCTAATATAATCTAATATATCTATTGTCATTTTGTACCTTCCTATCTTTAAACAGTAAAAACGCGGCATCAGGTAACAATTACACCAGAAAAACAACCGACTACTACATCGCCTAAGCGAATTGCTGGTAAATTTTCTGCAGTTTTTAAACTACTACCTGTGACGATAATACCGATTTGACAATGATTTCCATGGCAAGTTTGTGCTATGTATCCTACTCTAGATAATCCTTGATCTATTTGAGACATAGATGCGCTATCTGTTACAATTATTCCTAATGCAGGTACACATGGGGGAAAATTATGTCCACATCAGGAGACAGCAGCTCCCAATCACCAATTTAGTTGTACTACTATGCTGAATGTAAGCCACTTTAAATCACCTCCTTTTGTTTGGTTATTTACCGTTAACTTATAGCGTGTAACCGATTATACTTCTCTTCAGTTGTATGACCATCCCAAGCATAATTTTTTAGGATTTTTAGATGACGAAATAAAGGAAATTCAGATTGATGAATATGCCAGCTCATTTGACCTTGGGTAGTTTCAAAAACAACTATCCAGCGCCAATCCTCTTCCCACTCAGTATCCTCTTCAGGATGTCTGGCTAAATAACAATTAAGTAGGGTGTTAGTCCGTATAGTGGATAAATAAGCCACTAATTTGTTTCTTTCGCTGTACGCTTGGTCTTTAGTTTCAGTTAGTCGTTTAATTTCAGCTTTCAGTTGTTCTATCTCTTTGTCTTTCCAGTCCATAATAATCTCCGTCAATTTGTTTATTGTTCTGTCAAGAAGGCTTTTCATTGGTATGACAGTGAGGATTGAGGTAGGGATAGGTTCACGAAATTAATTAAATTCTTTTTTGACTCCTATATATGCAGATATAGTCTTGTCTCCTCTTTTTTTAGCAGCACAATATCGATGACCTCCCGATAACATATATCCGTTAATATCGAATACAATAGGAGGGAAAGGTGTACTCAAAGCTGCATATTCTCTAATCTTTTTTACATTTTTGCCAAACCACCACATAAAACCTTGGCATCCAAGTTTCAATTCATTTAGTTCGTAATGATCGGCTAAATGTATTTGATCAACAAGTAATTTAATTTGTTTTAAATGCGATAAATAATGTGTGATCTCTTTAGGTTCCATTGCAACTCTCATTTATCATGTCAAATGCCTGAATTATTTTGTTTGCGATAAGAATAGAAGCTGTAATTTTCCATTTAGATTCAGCCGATTCTAAAAGAATACTATACAACTCTCCATATTTATCTCTCTTTTTACGATATTTCTTTTCAATTGCAGCCATATTTTTAATAGGTATTACATCTTTAATGAGTGAAATGTAATCTCCTTCTTTTCGAATATGGTCTAAACCTTCTGTTTCTATAACGTCAGTATACCCTTTACCGTAATATAATTTTTCTCTAGCATCTTTAGCCATTTGTAAAATTATATAAGTTGCTAATTTACGATATTTGGGATCATAATCAATAGAATAAACATAAGTTCCTACATGTTCATCATTTCTTAAAAATCCATGTGCGTATATAGTTTTGGTAATAGTATCGTCATAAGTGTAGTAATCTTCTATATTATAAAAGGCTTTATCGTAAATCACAAAAAAATTATCTTCTATTAGAAAAACCAATTCTGGTTTAACCGATTTCTTTTTATATGTGAGTTTATATGTTTTCTTTTTGGATAAATCAGATAATATACTATTAATTTTTTCTTTACTTATTGCGTTCTTTTTTATCAGTTTGCTATACCAGCCTTTTTCAAGAAATTCCCTAACTCGACTTTCCCATACACCTATTGCCATTTGTTCGCCTTTGTGAGTAAATCCTCCTGAACGGTAAGCAGGATTCCACTTAAACCAAACTTTACCTATTATTTTACCTAATCCTTTACCTTGATACTCTTTAACCACTGCTATAAGAGTAGCTCCCCACTCATCTTGAGCAATAGCAATTTTTTTGGCTTCGTCATTTAAAACGGTTAAGCCTATTCCTTCATTTTTTACTAATTTAGTTTCCGCCCTTATCTCAAAATATTCACCATCAAAATTTTTAACTCTGTTTACTAATACAGGATATTTTTTATAATTATTTGCAGCAGTGTTAGAAACTATTTTTAGATGATCATTAAGATATTTTACACGTTTGAATTTAGTTACATTAAGATCAATAAATTCCCTGGTTCTGTCTGTAGGAAATGTAGTAGGTAATTCATGAGAAGTGACATGAATTGTATGATATAAAGTCCCTTTTATATATACTGCGACGGTTTTGTCGTCCTTTTTTATAATATAACTATTTTTTTTAGATGTATTATAAATACTGTATTCCCCTTCCCTGGTTAGCGCTTTTCCTTTATAATATACGTTATAATCTTGATTCATGGATTTTAAATCATAATCATAAGCATCCGAAGGGTGATATTTTTTTTCTTCATTTTGATACTTTAAAAACTCTGATTTGGTCATTAATCCTATTTCGTTATTGAGGAATGTATTAGGCAAGGATGTTGTTTCAGCAATTAATTTTATTTGCATTTTTGCCTCATTTGCTTTTATTCAGCTCTTTAATTTTTCGCCAAGTTCCTTTTCCAAAAACTATATCAAAAGCTCTTTCAAAGCGGTCAGCATAAGCACTTTTACTGATATTTTGTTTAAGGTTATCACGATTTAGTAGATCTTTGAAATGCGCCCGCCAGGAAGGTTGATCTTTTTTAAATATTAGTTTGGTGAATTTGTCGTCCATTTCGTGAGCTAAAGAACCTAAAAAGATATTCAAACCATCTTGCCCTTTTTTCTGCAAAGCTCTTAGTTCTGAAATGATCATTTTAGTAAATAGGATTAATAAATCTTTTTTGAGCATTACTGCTTGTCTGGCTATGTCCTCTTTTTTTGTATCATAATGAGTATCAGAAATGTTAAGATCATAATTTTCTTTAACCAGTTCTCTAAAATCTTTAAAAATAACTTTAGCGCTTGCTGTGGTCATTTCTGTTTTTAGTAAACAGTTCAATTCAGATTTGCTAATTTTCATGGTTTTCCTGCCTTAAAAGTTAACTTCTTTGTTGAAAAGTCTCTTAAACAATTTGTGTTCACGGTCATCCTTATACTAATTATAAAATTTTTCAAGTTTTTCATGTACTATATATTTGTTGTATATATCTGCCATAGCTTTAGCATCTTTTTTAGTACGCATCTTTTTTATTGTTTCCATTAGATATTCTAAAGCTTTTTCTGATTCAGGTATGAAAGTAATTGAAGTGTCACCTACTTGTTTGTGTTTTTTATAAATACCTTGACCCGACCAAATACCTTGACGCAGCATTACTGTACGAGTGAGGTATAAATTTACATCATCCATAAGTGGGATTTTATAGGCATCTTTAGCAAATCTACTCGCATCTAATTCTTTAATGATCCCTTGTTCAAAATCTCTTTTGCTAAATTTGCGCTGTTTTTGACCTGCAAATACCTTTTTTAAAGTGGCTGAAGGAAACATCTTTTTAGGATCTATAATATCGCCAGTAGCGCTTTTAAACTCCACAGTTTGTCTGCGCATTTTTTGTTTACGTTTGTTGTGATATAAATAATTTTCAGAGTAGTATGTAAGTGCTACGTCATCAGAACCGCCTCCACCTAATGTTTTAGAAAAATCGACATCCCTTAAATGTACAGTTATAGTTATGTGAAATACGGTTTTGCGGTCTTTAGTAAAAAACTCATGAGTGAATCGGATATAACTTCCCCCTTCACCTGTTATTTTCACAGTATGCGTCAAAGGTTCTTTTATAAACTTTTTTAAATAAGTTGTGTAGTTTTTGATGTTAATAGCTTTATTTAGTATATCTTTAACTATCTTGCCTTTGCTTTTATTCTTTTTCTTATCATCTTCCTCCCTTTTTAACCATTCTTCACGGCTAGTTTTAAAGCCTTTTTGGGAACTTTCTTGTTTTTCAAGTAATTCGTAAGCTTCATTTACTTGTTTCATTTTTTCTACATCACCACCCTTATCTGGATGATGTTTAGAGGAAGCTTTTCTGTAGGCTTTCTTTAAATCATAGTCTTTTTTAGGATCAATTTCCAATATATCAAAAGCTTCTTTCGTAGACATAGCCAACAGTTGAACTATTTTTTTACGGTTTAGTCGTTCTTTTTTCATTAAAAATTTCCTTTTAGCACATTTTTTCTATGCAATTTTTGGCCTAAACGTTGTTCACCCATCTTCCTCCTCTTCATTTTCCTGAAAATTTGCGTAACCTGTCCAAGAAGAAGGTCTTCTTCTACCAAAAATGAACTCCCCTTTCATGGCATCTTCTATTTGATAAGTTACGTAAATACGTGTTTTTTTGTCCACTTGAACATTTTCTTCAATCTCTTTTTTCAGATTATCAATGAAGTCATCTGAAAATGGGATTTTAAAAAAAGCGGTATTGCCTCCACATTCAATCGCATTCTTAGAATCCAACCACGTGTAAAATCCTTCGTAATCGCTAATAACTCCAAAATCGTAACTTAACCAAATTCCTTTTTCCATAAACCTGTTCCTTATTTTTTGAGAATTACTATATCCTGATAATTATTGTAACCTGTTCGGCATGTCCATGATCCTTCATGGACGTCCATGGAGAAATTACCACATAAATGCACAATTGTCTCCATATTATACGCAAGTGCTCTGTCATGTCGGGTAAAATCTTTTACCCAATAATCATCAGTTACCTTATGGAAATATATTGAGGTAGTTTCAGGATCAGGAGCGCGGTCATCAAAAATAATAAAAAACGTAGCTAAACAGGTACCACCAGGTTTTAAAACTCTGTCTATTTCTGATAGGTAATGTGCAACTTCTTCAGGTAGCATATGAGTAAACACACTAGTAAGAAAAACAAAGTCAAAGATTTGATCGTAAGGAAAAATATATTCTGCGGCTTTTACTGTGCCTTGAGGGTTGTAACTTTGGCTATACAGATCTACGTGATGGAATGTAAAATTACTAAATTTAGAAGATATGTTTTCTATGCACCAATTAATACCTTGTCTATGGACGTCAAAGCCAAAGTAATCACCATTAGTTAAATATCCTGTTAGAGGCATTGCCATTCTGCCGATACCACAACCTATATCTAAAACTGAATGTTGGGGTTTTAGTTCGCACAGATTAACGAAATAATTTAGAAATTCTTTTCCAATTGCATCGTAATCACCAGCGCCAATAAATGAAGTACTTTTGGGTTTCATGTTTTTCGGCCTTGTTCTAATATAAATTTTTAAAATTCTTTGAATCTTTTTTAAATTTGGAGTTGAAAAGTAACTGCTGGCTGCTTCTAATATCTACATTACCATGCCTTACTATTCGTTTGAAAAAGTCTCTTGTCCATTCTCCTAGTTTACCTGGACCTTCATCTATGTATTCTGCAAATGCTTCAGCAAACGCTTCTTCTGGATTCTTACGTGCATAATCTGTGATAAATTCAAAATGGATTATCTCACCGCCTACTCTTGATTTTAACCCTTCTAGAATTTTTCCTCTGATAGGTAAGCGAGCAATCATTTCAAGGTATTTAGCCTCTTTTTCTTTGGTAATATCGGCTTTCTTTACCTTCTTTTTTAAATATTTTTTACGTTTTGAGAATTTAAATTCTTTTAATTTATCAAATTCGGGTTTAATAAAAGTATTTATGAAATCTAATATATCTTCATCTTCTATGGTAGTCCGTTTGCCTTGGATAATTTTATCCCAATATTCTCTAGCTTTTTTAGAAAGTATGCGATAATAAAATCTATGACCTAATTCATGTATTAATGTATAAGGCTCATATCCTCCAAGCATGGCAAGTTTAATTTTTAATGTGTCATCGGCATTATCGTAAGTACCAGAAGCATCTCTTCCTGTTTCAAAATCAGCAATTACAGACAAACCTTTTAATACTTTTCCAAAACCCGCTTTTTTAATTTTGTTAATAGCTACCTTCATTCTATTAATAAATATTTCTATACTTTCCTCATGGTCTTTATCTCTACCCCAATTGTGCAAAATAATAGGAATATTTGAAATTTGGAATTGCTCTGTTTGCGGGTATTTATCTTCGGTTATCTCTTCTGTGAACTCAATAAGTGAATCAAAAGCTTTTTTAAATGCTTTATTGTACTTATTGATCTTCCGATCTTTTTCTTTTTTGGTTAATTGCCAGGGTGCAGGAAGGTGTTTGTCTGATTTTCGGCTGTATTCATCAGGAAATAAATCAACTAATGATATGTAAGCTGTCCAGGCATCTTTTCTCGCTTTTGTATGACTTAAAGATTCATCTTCAGTATCTTTTTTAGGTAGTATATGTTTATAAACTCTATTATTAAAACTTTTACTAAAAACATTAAACAATTTTTTAGCTTCTATAAATTTTGCATATTCTTTTTTGTTAGCTTTTGCTATGTCGGGATCTTCAGTGTAATCTTGTTGCCAATTAATACCTCTGTAAATCTTTGACATACGTTTAAGATCTTTTTTCCATCTTTCAATTTCTTTGAGCACTCGCTCTTTTTTACCCGTTAAAGCTTGAACTACGGTATCACTAATAATAAAAGCATTTGACAGCTTATTTTTTATCTGTTTTATACTTTTGTTCATAATTGCTCTCCTCAAGAAACAATAACCGCAGTTAAATAATCACCTTGGGTAGTAAGCCATTGTTCAGCTTGCGTAATAGGATCTAAACCGCTTGTTTGCAAAACACTTCGACTAAAGTATGTATCTAAATCAGTACCCATTACCACATGATCTCTAAACTCAATACGATCTTTATTTCCATTATAAGCAGCTTGATTTGTAAATATATCTAAATTGATTACACAATTAGGTAATTCCCCATAAGTAAACACCATAACGCATATAACAACATAAGCTGCAGGTAGCTCTATTCCATTATCGAGTGTTAAACTCATTTGTAAAGGCATATTCACTCCGTTCCAAATAAAAAACCCCTACTTTGCATAAAGTAGGGGTTGAGTATTACTATTTAAAAATTAATTTTTTAATCCGGCGGAGCAGGGAGATTAACATATCTATCAGTATCTTCACCGGATTCCAAGCGCAGAGGGATGGTATTTATATAGATAAACATAAAACCAGCATTACCAAAGCCAGTTAAACCTTTGGTAATGTATTCTAACAGCATAATTGTATGAATATCCACTTCGGCTGGAATGGGAGCTGTAATCGCAATTTCAGTACCAAACATCTTTCCCGGAGTCTCATTAAAATGAACTTGATACCCGGTTAAAGGAATAAAATCAAAACCAGGATATTCGGTTACCCAATCAATAGTGGAAGTATTGACTGTGCCTTTATCCAATTTTAATTTAACGATTAGGTGTTTATTTAGGTGTTCGGATGTAATAAATATATCACCAGGAGGACATACAGTATTATTAATATCACCATAAGTACCGATTTCGAAGCTCGGACTGGCCCACCCCGCTTCTTCGTTTATTATGGTAATAGGTTCAGGCTGTGCCACAACATCTGTTGTAGTGGTAATTATAGCCTTTAAGGTACCATAATAAGGAAATCCAGGTACGGCAAGAGGTACCCTGAAAGTGTATTCATCGTCTACTTGCGCGGTCATAAAATTGATTAAATCCTGATCTGAAATAGTTACATCTAATTCAGGGTGTTGTTCATCGTTAACCCCTTCTATATGTTCAGTTAGAAACTGAATAGATTTTACCCCTTCAGGTTCTTTAATCGCTATATCAAACAACATAGTGCAAGGTGAATCTTGATGAGTGATCGCGTCTGCAAAATCCGTTTCCTCTTGTTCAGTAGCAAAACCAATAATATCTTTGTAGTATTGTACCGTAATATCCATACCTTTGCTAGGTGACATGTAATAAATACCTTCAATAGGCGCTGCATTATTGTTGGTATGTTCACCTATAGGTCCGAAATTAACCACTTGTAAATCCTTTTTAAGCGAGAATGTAATATTATTAGGTTCTAATGGGTTATTATCCGTAGCAGTTAGGTCAAGGACTTTAACTTTTATATAAGGATAATTTTCTGCGTTCCAGCCTGCACTTGGAGGCCCGATGTACAATCTATTAGTTTCGAAACAAAAGCAATCTACTTCTACATCATTTAAAGTAGCTACACTAATAGTAGGTAATACCTCCGCAGCTACCTCTTCCATTGCTTCATTAAGATAATGAATCTCTATTGCATTTACTAATGCAGGTGTAGGTTGAATTTCTTTGTTAAATGTTAAACAAACAACCTCATTTTTGTTTACTAAAAATTCTGATAACATTTTTAATATTGTCTCCTCTTATATATTAAAAAAATAAAGTAATACTTCCTTGTGCAATCTATTACATTTTTTTACTTGAGTTACATATTGACATAAATCTATGCACGCAGAACGGTATGATAGTAATCAAAAAATGAATGCATAATCTAGAAGTTTTTATAATAGTTACCACAATAAGGCACTATCTCTTAGTAATAAATACTTGAGTGCTAGAAGTATTACCTTACATTTAACTTTTCTTCTTGCGCAATCTATATCCCTTCATCTTCACCATAAAAACTTATGACACCTATATAGTTCCCACAATTAAACACTATCTCTTTGAGTGTTAAAGAAAAGAGTAAAGCCTAAAATTAATTATATAATAATAAATAAAGAGCTTCCTTGTGCAATCTATAAAGCCTTTTTATATATTTCTTGGTATATTTCCTATTTATAAGTAATTTAAATCCTAGTCTACAATTAGTAAAAGGGCGCTAATCAATTTTAGAAATGGGTACGATTTTAAAATCTAACAGCTTCCCATGGTAACCTGTTAAAACCGTAACCTAACTTATTAATTAAACCCTTTGGCAATAATTAATTATATGATTACAATACTGTATCTCAATAAAAGGTACAGTAAAGTGGGTATAAATATTTAGAATTATATTTTAAAAAAAATATAATACATGTGTATATTATATGTCATAGTTCCCACAATTAAACACTGTCTCTTTGAGTGTTAGAAGCGCTTTATTTATTATACTAAACCCTTTTTTTCTTGTGCAATCTATGAAAATGGTCATCAAACTATCTATAAAATCGTTAACGTTAATTTTCAGTTTCATAGTTCCCACAATTAAACACTATCTCTTTGAGTGTTAAAAAAAGGAGTAAAGTCTGGTTATAAATCTTTCATGACTCCGGACATCGTTAAAGTCACTTTTAAAAAATCATACATTAGAACATTTTTCTTATCTAAATGCTGGCCGTTAATGGCAAACCATCTGCCAACTTTTAATTCATGGTTTACTCTGTTAATTAAAGGATGCCAATCTTTTTTGTGGGGTTTAGGGTTGATAAACACCTGTATATCATGCCTATCTAACAAAATAGATTTATCGAGTCCAATAACATCTCCATAATGTAATTTTAATACTTTTAAACGATCTCTTTGCTCTGCTAATTTGTATTCAAAATTATGGACTGTTTTCCTGGTTGATTCATATAAGTCCGCAAGTTTTAAAACTTCCCTTTTGGCGGTGTTCAGTTCATATTGTTTATAATTTAAACGTTTATTTAGGTAATACTTTTGTTCAAAATAACAAAAGAAAAAAATAAGTACCGTAAGGCACAAGCTCGTAATATAAAACGCAATTAAATAATTAGAGAGTTTTTTAGAGATAATATAATGGTCTGGAGGTGTTTCACCATCATAGGAAAGTTGTTCGTCAATGCGTATCATAATAATTATTCCCTTTCCTAAATAGGTATATGGAGTATGACAGGGGATGCTGTAGTGTGAATGCCCGTGGCTTTATTGGTAATTAAAGGAGACATTTCAGTTATGCTCACACCTGCTTTTTCAACGTGGACGCCAGTCGATTCTATTTGACTCAGTGCTGCAAGACCTGAAATTCCAAGACCTGTAGCCTGAGCCATAGTCATCCCACCAATTCCCACACCAGTTGCATTACAAGATCCTAATCCTGCAATGCCTACTCCTACTGTTGAACCTGCTGAACCTAAACCAGCTATGCTTACTCCTTGTGTTGAAGAAATGCTTCCCAAACCTGCTAAACCTACACCAGTTACACTTGAAGCACTTCCTTGAGCAACTATGGCGGTTCCTGTTACACTGGAGACGCTTCCTTGATTAACAGATACAACTCCTGTTCCAGAAGTAAGATTGCCTTGATTTAAACTTGTTACTCCAGTACTTGAGGTAATTGTGCTGTTATTGGCAATGGTATTACCTGAAGCGCTTGTGACCGTACAGCCTTGCAAATTACTCACACCAGATACATTTAAAATTGTACCTGTATTTATATTTGTTATACCACTTGCCATCGTCGTTCCTGATAAGGTATTTCCACTTATTACACCTGATAAAATCGAGCTACCGGTAGCTAAGTTATTAAGCATACCCATCCCAGTAAGTAGCAATGTGCTACATGATGTTTTATGAGAATTATGTATACCTGTAACTGTGTAACTTGTTGCGGTTACTTGGTTATCATTTATAACAGAATCATTGCATGTCAGCGAACTATAAACAGATTGATTTAAATCGAGCACGCCTCCTGTAATAAGCGTACTTCCGCTAATTGTATCTTTAAATGAATCGTAACTGCCAGAA
>Ga0070723_10000222_pt1 | contig 14742 bp, 7 predicted proteins | sample tdAd002_FD_67277 | JGI IMG/M metagenome (GOLD analysis project Ga0070723, IMG submission 67277) | Marine sediment microbial communities from the Atlantic coast under amendment with organic carbon and nitrate - tdAd00.2 | ecosystem: Environmental > Aquatic > Marine > Coastal > Sediment | place...
TCTGCTTGGTACGTGTATCCACTGTTATCTGCTCTTATTACGGTTCTCTTACCAATGACTTGTACACCAGTTAGACCGTTTCCAAGATTTTCGGCAGAGTCGATACCACGAATCCATGCTTTGTCACCTGTACGTAATCCATGACCTTCCATCATTACACGAACAATGTTACTACCAGAATCCATCACAAGAGGATCCTTTCCTAATGCCTTAGGCGGAACGTTAATGTTCTCGAAGATAGCGTTACCACTAGTCTTAAAGTTTGCAACATTAATTCGGAATGTCAAGTCAGTGTTACTTGCAGGTTCCCAATGTTGACTGTTCTGAGACTTGAAGAACACACCAGTTGCAGGTTGTTGTGAAATAAATGTCTGATTACCACCAACCGCATTTTCACCAACTGTTGCAACGTAAACGTTGTAATTGGTGTCGTTACTATCAGGAGTCAGTACAATCGCATATTCACCTCTTGACAAGTACTGTGGTGCATCAAAGGTAAACGTAGTACCATTTTTCAATACAGTCTTGTTAGTAGGATTGGACGGTACTAAGTTTATCTGACTTGGTTTCAGATGCGTTGAACATAGAGATTGACTAGACGAAGGTACACCTTGTACCGTAGGTCTGATCTCACATTTAACACCGTTAGCAGCATTAGAACTCTTAGACGCAAAGTATACTGTCACAGAAGTAACATTAAGTCCTGAAGTTTCCTCAACTGAGAAAGTCTGTGCAACTGGGTCATGGTGAATTAAACCCAGATCAGTGTGTCTAGCTTGACTTCGACCACCTCTAGTAGAGGCATTGTATCCTGCTCCTTGACTTCTACCCTCATCTTCTCGACTGATAAAGTTACTACCGCTCTGATTGTAGTAAGCACCGTATTCACCTTCATCAACTGCTTCATTAAGGTCTTCATCGGTATCGTAATTGTCACTACCTTTTGTAGTACCGCCAGGAGGTGTATCGTCTTCCTCGACTGCATCATGATCTGGTGGCTGGGTCTCAGTCTGATCAGAACGTTCGTATGTAATATCCTCAGAAACAAACTCTTCAGTAGTTTCTGTACCTGTTACGATTGTAGTAGTAGTGGAAGAAGATTTTACGTCTTCTGCAACTTCTTCTGTCACTACAGTATCAGTCCAAGTAGTTCTCTCTACCTCCATCTCACGATCAACGTCATAGGTAGTAGTACCAGTCACATGAAGTATTCGAGTGATGTAAACTTCATCTTCATACTCTTCAAGAGTACCCGCAGACACAAACAATGCTTTAGCGAATGACATAGCACCACCAGTATCAGCAGAGTTAACGTCAGTTAGCATGAACTCACGTTTACCAGTGGCGAATCGCATGAAGTTGTTATTCGGTACTTCGAATTGACCCTGAAGGATACCTTCAGCATCCGAAACTAAAGTAGTGTAACCCTGACTGTGTTCTTGTGTTGGCTTTTGAGTTCCATTACCATCTGCCTCAGTCGCACTATTCTCTACGTCTTTTGCAGACATAGTTTTGAAAGTTTGTGACCTACAGAAAGTACTAACGTTCGTATTGTCGAAGAACGGGAAGTACTGTGTATTTGGACGCAATCCAGTACACTTAAAGTTAATGTCGATAGATCTCATGAATGGAATTTCTACAAGTTCGACTACTTTTCTACCTACGACATCACGCAATGTGGATTCACTAGAGATACGGTTTACAGTATTTTCTGTAGTCGTAGTCGTAGTGATCTCCGCAATACCTTCATACTCATTTGTAGTAGTGATGGTTTTAGTCTGTTCGTAAGTAGATGTATTAGTAGTCCTTACTTTATCACGAGTTTCTGTAGTGACAATATCCCAAGTCTGATTAGTAACTTGATCAACACTCCATTGATAGTAGTAACCATTCCAGTTACCATACCATCCCCAGTATTGACCATTGTAGTAATGATAGTTCCAACCCTCGTACCAGTATCCCATGTAGTTCCACCAAGCGTCAATACGCTGGCGATCCACTTCACGAGTCTCTGTTTCACGTCCTACTTCTACTGTTGTAGTAGATAGCACTTCAACGTCAGTTACATGTCCAGTTTCAACCCATTCACCCAGAGAAACTGAAACATCGGTACCGATAAGAGTCGCACCTTTAGAATTATAGTCTACACTAGATGAAACACCAGAAATAAATGACTTAGCTTGGTCACCTACTTCTAATTCACTTGGGTCTATACCATACCACTCATTCTCGGAACTGTTCCAGTTCAACGATTTATCTAGGTCAAATTCTGTCTTAGTACCTAGAATCTGTTCACCCACAATTTCTTCTTCAAACCAGTTATCGACTTCTGGTGATAGTTTTAAATCACCCAAAGAAATAGGCACGTAGAAAGGTGCAAGGTTTTCTGTATTAGACGCAAGTTCTTGGTTAAGTGTATTGTGTGATCGTGACACATAATCCAACATTACGAAGTTGTCTTTCTTAACAGTACGTAATTGTTTAGAATTAGATGGGTCATAAGTTAGGTGAGTTTCACCTTGCTTAAATCGAGGTTTTAACGTCTTACCCTTGGCATTAATAGAAGCACGGTATTGAGGATTTCGTCTACCGTTGATTCGAGTTTGAGAATATGCATGGTTCTTAAAACTATCAACAAAGAATCCAGACTTAGTTCTGTCTAAACCATCTGAGTCTAGAACCTGCAGGAACTTAGTATTAAGTTCTAACAGAGATAGAACAGTCATCTCTTCTAAACGATCAATCTTATTCTCTAATGAATTGATGTCAGCCATTGTGTATCCCTTACGAGGGATCATGGTAGTCTTCAAGTCACGTGAATGTAGTGTATTTGGATTCAATCGTATCTTATACAGATCCATTGTATCTTCAGGGATCGCAGGGAACTTAGGATTAAGTGAAGGAGTACCTTGTATAACACGTAGTTCACCAGTGCGTGATACGACTAGTTTATCGTTACGTGGTAAATAGTATTCTGCAGTTGACTGAATAGTATCCGTAGGAACTGGAAGTGGAGGTACAACACCATTGGCAAATGAACCAGATCCATCGGTTGATGGACGTAGATCAATTACGTCTCGCAATGATGCTTGACCACCTTCAGGTAGATTTTGTGCAGGGATCTTTAAGTAGTCTAGTTGACCAGTATAAGAGTTGACTGCATAAAATTCACCACTAGGAGAATGATCGAAGTATTTGAATCGAACAAAGACCTCAGAAGCTTGTGCACTATCAAGACCACCACCACCCCATACTAATCGAGAATCATCGTAGTGGGTTAATCTAGTACCTGCATCGAAACTGAAGTATGGGAATAAGTCTTCACCATCAGAATCAACTGCACGTATTCTTGAAATTTCGTAAACGTCTGATTTACCAAGATTCAGTACGTCAATTCCTGGCCCTTCGTTTGATAGCAAACTAGTAACAGTGTCACTGGTAAGTGTCTTAGTTTTCACTGTTGCGTTTGTCTTTGTAACGAATAAGATTACTTCGTAAGCAGTGTTCTGAACTAACCCAGTGAAATTAACCTGAGAGTTTCCAACAGCAATATTTGCAGTTGCACCACTAGCAGGGAACTCAGTAGAAGAAGCGATAATGATATCTGCTTCACGAGTGAATGATTCACCTGCATCTGTAAGAGTTATGTTATAGGTTGTTTGACCGGCACCTGTCGTAAAGTTTTCTTTACGCATGAACGTCATCGAACAATTTGTGAAACTCTTAGGTCTCGGTAACGGTGTGTCGATCATCAATGCCGTTTTTCTTGGTTCGAAAAGACGGGTCTGTCCACCAGTTGCTAGAGGCACAAGGTTTACTAAGTCACTGTTTGCAACAGACTTAATAGACTTAACGTCCTCCAGAGTTTTAGTAAAATCTGTTCGGGCAATATTGAATAGGTGAACTTTATATTTTAAGTCACGCAAAAAGAATTCTTGTCGGAGACCTTCACCAGAGTATCTCTTACCATTCAGACCTTCGGTAATTGCTCTTACGTTAGCGAGTCCGATCTGTGATCCGGTACCGTCAAATCCACTGTAAAGTGTTACTGATTCTGCTTTATCAATATCCAACATTCCTTGACCACTGTCAAAGAAATAGAAGTTACCGTAATCAATACCAATTTGTTCGTCTTCATCGACAATGGTATCAACTGCCTTTCTGAGAGGTATAGACTGAGTGACCGTAGTGGATGCTCTGTGACCGTCAATATATGCAGTGCCGGGGTCGATCTTCATCATCAAGTAATCGGAACTGATATTTGCATTCGGATCAAATCGAAGTTTCCAGTACTTCTTAATGAAGTCCCCGTTAATTTCTTTGACACGAGTATTGACAAATTTCTTTATCTGGTTGTATCCGTCTGTAGACTTTACTTGTCTAATGACTCGACCAGATTGTACAGAACAGAAATAAACAAACGATTCACCAATCGCAAAGTCAGTTCGTTTGGTTAGAATCATTCGTATACGATATCGGTCTGCGCCAGGCGAAGCACGGTTGGGTGTTACGTTTTGGTTATCGTATAATGCCTCAGTATCGTTAACAGTAACAATATCTTGTACAAGTTTAAATCCAATATCAGCAGTTCTGAAGTTGGTGTACTTACCAAGGAATATAGTTTGTTTTGGTATGAAAACAAAGTGTCCATTTACATAGAAGGTAGACTCACCAACAGATATTGTACTACCGAAACCCAATGCAGGGTTCTCAGTCGTATCAGTTGACTGTGTTACCATGTTGATATCTGATCCGTTAGAGATCGTCTCGCCAGGCACCAGAGTGGCAGCAGTCTTAAATCTTGTTGACACAGACACACGAGTTGGGTTATCTAGGTACTGAATGTATAATGTATCTGGATCACCGTCTATGGCAGGTACCGCAAAAAGAACTTTAACTTTAAGTCCAGATGTAGCACCAGTTAACGTGACACCTTGCAATGCAGTAGGATCATCAAAAGCGTTGTTTAAATCAGATTGAATCTTGAAGAAGGCATATGCATTGTTAACAGATACACCACCCGCAGAAACGGGTACACCATCTTTTTGGAAGATGTTGTCGGCAAACCTAGAGATTTCTTTCTGCAGAATCGTCTGCATCTGTGTAAGTTCACGTGCCTGTAGTGCACGTCCTGCATTAAACAGAATTCGATGATAACCGTCAGAATCATTATAATCGTCTTTATACGAAGATCTAAAGGTTTGTTCAGTGAACGTATTAGCCATTTCTTATTCCTAGATAGTAATTACTATTTTCAAGTCTTCGGTTTGATCGTTCGACCTAGTGACTGCAGATCTGTTATCAATATATAGCATATCTCCAGAGAAGGGATCGAATTCCCCTGCAACCAAACTCGTTATATTTCCGTTAATGTTAGAGTTACCTAACACTTGAATCTCTTCTCCATTCTCGAAGGGAATAAATCCAGTTGTAACATTTTGATGATACCAGATTGAATCTGAATCATTGGTGTCGTTGATGATACCAACCGCACCAGATGTCTGACCTTGTATCTGAGATTTCTGTACAGTAGCCTTGACAAATCCAGATCCATCGTGTATAATCTTTTTGAGTGCGAGAGCAGAAGCAGTAGTAATGTTTGTACCTTCTGCACTATCAACTTTAGGGTTACGCAGTAACAATACTTGACGGAAGATCTCATCACCAGTGATGAAGTCATCGTTCTCTCTACCGTCTGGTTTAGAGTTAAACATAACACCACTTGCTTTCAAATCAATAATAGGATTCGAACCAATACCCTTGGGGTTTGGTGTTAGAATTGCACGACCAGTACATGAGTCACCACCACCACCTGTTATGACGATGTTTGCGTAGTTGTATTCAGATCCGTAGTAAGAATTCCCTGAGTTACCTGCAGAATCTTCTTTTACTCGAATGTCTACAATAGATTCACCTGCACGGACTGCGTATGCTTGTGCACCTGTACCGTCACCTATGATTTCTACTTTTGGTGCCGAGGTATAACCTGATCCGGCATTAGTCACACGGTAACTTAGAATCTGTCCACGTACTGCATTGTTTTGTACAATCTCTTGTTGCAAGTCTTCTGCAGGAGAATCGGAGTCAGTAAATGCAACATACTGTACTGGTTGATACTGCGAAGACAAGAACTTATCGGCACGTAGTGCACCGATAGAATATAAGAACTTCCATGTGTAACCATCCGAAGTACGGAATGGGGATCCTTCAGTATTACCTCTAGGAGATACTGTAGATAATTGTGATGTACCGTCTTGTCGTTTACCTTGTTCAAGACATATGTAAACTTCGTTGTTGTCATTGATAACATAGAAAGGATTCTCTGGGAACCCAACATCGTTGTCATCAAATGCAGAATAGATGAGGTTTGCAACCCAAGTTCTTCGTGGAATTACGTAAGACAAATCCTCAATCAATTTGATAGACTGCATAGAATTACGTGCAGTTCGGACATCCGCAAAACTATTAGTCGGTACTGCAGGAATATCAGAATCGTTCCAATCTTCTGCTCTACCAATAGCTGCGTAGTATCTCACATTGTCAGAGTCACGGAAATCATCAAAGAGATCATCCAAGACTTGTTTTTTAAATTTGTCTGAAATTATTGGCATCTATCTATCCTAAGTATTTAATGTTGCGCCTATATTGTTTATCACAATCCATTGGTCAGCGAACCATCCTAATGTCACCGCAGAGTTCTGAGGCATTGTTATACTTGCGTATGCCGCAAGGTTGTTTGTAGTTTCGTTAACCGTCTGGGTACCATTACCCTTGTTCACGAGATACTTAATCTCACCATTTTGACCAGTCGTTCCATCTGAAAGAGTTATTGTACCCAGCGATGGATTGTTAAATAGTGTCACTGGAAAATTAGAACTGGTTGCACCACCATTATTTAGTCCTTGTGTAGAGAGGACTAATCGTGAATCTACCTGTACACCACCATTACCCGTACCCCTCAATGATAGAGAAGAACTAGATTGTCCGGCAGCCTGTACGAATACTGGTTGTCCACTAGTGGAGTTTTTAATCCTTACAAAGTTTACTGCGTTCGCAGAATCTTGGAACTGCAGTAACTCGTTACCCGCACTGTCAAGAATATCCTTACCAATGATAGGTCTGTTTATAACAGGACTCATCAATGTCTTATTCTTAAGCACTGCAGCGTGGTCATTGAAAACAAATGTATCACTGTCTGTTAACAGAGGAAGAGTGATTTCCCTATCTGCTGGTAACTCATTAACCGCAAGAACATATCGATGATTAGAATTTGTGTCGTTGATACTAGGAGTAGAGATGATAGGACTCAAGATAGTCTTATTAGACAAGGTTTGTGTTGCAGAGTCCATGACCAATGCACCGTCATAGTTCGGAATACGAACTTCACGATCCGCAGTCGGGTCATCGGAACGCAATCTAAGTTGGAAGTTATTTGCAGATCTTCCTTCAAATACAATTGCATCCGAATCGAAATCCATCAAAGACATCAATGCTTGACCGTCACCTAGTTTGGTGTAGATCTCATCAAAGTTCTGTTGGATTTTCAGAGTCGCAGTACGGAGTGTATCGCCCGTACCATCGTTTGCGATTGTTCCTCTGTTTAGTATCTGTTTAGTCATTCTCTTTACCTAAAGGTTTCATAGTTCTATTTATACTAGTATTGACCATCAATTAAGTTTCTTAGTGACAATTCTGAATCTGAGTCACCAACTGGGGTTAAGCCACCACCAAACTGTAAGTTGTCCGAATCAATACGATTTATTGTTGGATTCCAATCGAATCTCTCCTGATCGATTGTCTCTGTACTTGAGATGTCGAATCCGGTAGTACCTGTACGTGCATTCCAAACATCTGAATCTTCTCCGATAGGAGTACTTCCAGTGAAGATACTTGTTCCATCTGAATCATCATCCAACGTTGGTGAGTTGGGTGACAAGAACTCACCCATACTTGAGTATAATCTGTCTAGTTGATCAACTGTCAAATCACCTACGTCATTAAGATCGTTACCCGTAAAGGCCGGATAATCTGAAGATGGTGATCTACCACCACGTCCAGATCCCATAATCATACGGAACTGGATGCGGTCACCTGTAGTATCTGTTGGATTATTGATATCAAACAATGCAGTATGTTGTGCAAATCCTCTCTCATCAAAGTCTGCAGTACCTTCCAATACGATTGGTGGTTTGATCGCTTCGCCTGGGTCGAACTGTAATTCTTCAAACGATCCAGTACCTACGATCTGAGTCAGACCTCCAAGATACATCCCCGCAGGGTGGACTAACAACTTATACGCATCCCTCCACTGTGCAACTGATAATTCTGAACGGATCTGAATTGCATATGTTTGATACAGTTTATTGTCCGTTAAATACCTAGCAGACTCCGCACCAACTTTAGATTCGTTCAACTTAAATATATATTGTTTCGTATAGACCACATCTGGCTCTATAGAAAAAAAGGTCTTAAAGAACTGACGGATACTATATCGGGTACCCTTGGTTCTGTAGAGATAACTAGAGTACTGCACTGCAGTACGTTTGTCATCAAACCCCTGAAAGTAATTCTGTCCCAGTAGATAGTCATCTTCGAAGTATTGAAGAAGATCTCTATCTGTCTGAGTAATATCTCTCGTTTCAAAAACATTATTTAGGAAACGATTAAGTGATTCATCCTGTTCTTGAAGTTCAAAATACTTCTTCAGAAAGGTTACAAACTTAGGGTATTCCTGCAATACAACAGAAGGAAGAAGAGAATCAATCTGTTGTTCTCTTACATTTAAATCCCTTCGGATTGTATCCTTTAATGTCTTGTCTGTATGACTGATCATTTAGTTACTCGCAGTTGTCCTGAGTCCTTTAGCACTTAACCTTGTATTGTCGTATTGCAATATGTACTCTCTTTGTGGTACAATAGCACTTGCATTCGCAGGTACACAGGATAACTTAATTATTTTACTTTCGTCTGATTTAAAACCTTTCAAATCTACCCTACCCGAAGAGGGGGTATAGTATCCTACATTATCACCGCCTGGCGCAACTTCACCAGTCGAAATCTCAATGATCTGTAATCTAGTACCACTAGTTAATGAACTCCGTGCGGATACAGACACCGTACCAGACGTTTGTGCAGTATTGGTTGCGGTAACTAATCCAGTTGCGGTTACTGTTTCTACGACATCTTTCGTGACAACTGGTCTACCGTAAATATCGTAGGTAACTCTACTAGTCGATAATGTAGCTGTTGCAACTGGTTTGACTAACTCATTTCGAATCTTACAGTTCGCACCATTAAATTTAAAGGTTGAACTTTCAATGATTATTTCTTTATCATCTGGATTAGCAATAGGTACAGGGAAACTAAACGCAAAGTCCTGTTCTACACCAGAAGATGGTTGGAACCTTTGTTGCATCTTGATATCTGCACGAGAAGAAAGAATTGCATTACTAACTTCATCGACATCTGCAATCATTTGTGACCTACGGAATGCTTGACCAAACTTACCAACATTCGAAGAGAAATAATTGGTCATTGTATTCCTTACTTTTTCTTGCAACGCATTGATTGACAAGTTAGTATAATCTGGGTTATACTGGAAGAATACATTTGCCTCAATAAAAGTCTTAATAGGATCTGTATACTTCAGATCAAAAGACGCAATAGACAACTGGTCTACTAAGGTATGGATATCTTCCTTAGTCTGATTAATGATAGTCTGAGACACATCTGGTTTAAATTCAATTGACAGGAACGCAACACCATATTCTGGTTCTAGGTTATCCTCTCCACCCCACGCAATGATATCTCTGATCAGTGGCCCATATGTTCTCATAACAAGATTACCGTAGTCTACGTGTGTAACCATACGGTTCTGAGTTGCATATCGGAAAGGGGCATTCCTTCTTATGGAATTAAGTTTCTCTTTATCGGAACCACCAACAGACTTACTTGTTGATGAAACAATAGGCAACCTTTCAAGACCAATACCACTAGGTGGTTCAGTTACTTCTACAGTATTAATAGGTTCAAATATCTTTGCACCATTTGCGTTCGCACCATCTACTGAAAGATACTCTACTGTGATCTTAGCACCCGCTTTTGGTACTGCACCCAATGTAGATCCATTACCAAATGTTAGTTCGAAGAATCCGTTCGGTGCTTCTTTGAGAATATATGCAGGAGTTGTTGCAGTGATATTAGTTGCGGTTTCTAGATTTACATAGGTAGTAAAGTCTGGTGATGTAGCACTCTCGAAGATTTTTACAACTGCAGTCGATCTATCCATGTTCTCATCTGGGATAATATACAACATTTCCTCACCATCACCACCGGCAAAGAATGTCTTAGTACGAGCAATACCCTCATAGATAGGAATGTTTCTGTCACCATTCAGAGTCTTGAATTCGAAGAAGTTGTTACCGTCATTATTGCCTTCGATAAGTTCCTGAGTCTGGAAGATATATGTTGCGTCTCCTACAGATGCATTAAATTTATAACCAGATGCAATCTGTAACTTCTCAGGTACGTTAGCCTGTGACTCACCCAAGTTAAACGATATATTGACTCTTGCTTGAGATGCAGTTTTTGATGCAGGAATATATCCCAGTGTTTCTGCATGGGATACTACACTGGATCGTAGCTGTGCAGTATTTAGGAATGACTCGTTCAATGCAAAGTTTGCAGTCAATCCATTAATGTGTGTGTTGTAGGCAAGTACATCCAACAGGTTAGCAATACCAGATGCCTCAAAATCAAAATCAGCAAACTCTTTTTGCTGTTCCATATAAGTCTTCAGATTATTCTTTATCGATGTAAAGTCTAATGCCGAGGAAGTAATAGTGGTTGTTTGTGCCATTATCGTAACCTATTTAATTGTGTTGTAAATTCTACCGACTCATTGGAGTTGACTATGGAGAACACTACAGTGATATCTAATGTGTTATTGCCTTCATCGAAGTCTGTATGAACCTGAAGGCGTTTCGGATCTATTCTTGGTTCAAAAGTTTTTATGTTCTGTTTGATTGCGTATTCGATTTCACCTGTAGTTCTTCGATCTCCCAACTCAAACAAATACTGTTGAAGATTTGCACCATGATACGGAGAGAAAGGTCTCTCTGTACGATTCGTCATCAACAACAGTTTCAATGCCTGTTTAACTGCGGAAAGAGAATGTTTCTTGTACACGTCACCAGACCCTTTCGCAGTAAACGAAAGATCAAGATCTATATACTCACGGTTCTTGGTAGTCTTGACTGTAGTAGTCTTTCCTAACCCACCATCTTCTATTGAAAAGGCACGTGCCATTCTAAGTTCCTGTAATTATCTTATTCTATTTATACTATTTTTCTAAGACTTCTATAAGTTCATTTGCACTTAAAAGGTGACCATTGTACATTGACTGCACATTCATTCCGAAACTCACGTCAAATGATTCCGGAACTTCCGGCATTGTCACTGCGATTTGTCCGTTAATCGCACCCGTAGGATCCCACTTGTCATATTCGAGTGACAACATATCGTAATTCACATAGTCTTTCCAATACTCTGCAACATCGAATGTTCTTTCCAAATCAACAGTCCCGTCCTCATCGATCACTTTGTAGACTACGAGTTGTCCATCTTGTTTCTTTTTGTTGTCCCCTGATATCAGTTTTTCGTTATCACCAAATCCTTCTTCAGGGCCACCACGATAGATACCTTCGACAATAATAAGTCTCACGTCTTTAAAGTGATCAGTATTACCATTGATTGATCGGAATAGCTCTGCATGTAGATATAGATTACGTGCAAGTTGTTTTAGTGCATCCTCATCGTTTCTATATTTTTCGACAGTAGATATACTACATGGGTTACCTGAACCACCAAAAAACTTGGACAAGGAAACGCCAGGCGCAAGTTTAGTCGAACCAGTTATCTTCTCTGCGAAGTTGGGGTTAAATTTTTGATCGGGTACTATAATCATCTAATTCTCTTACCTCTATTGTTCACTGAATTACCCAGAGCATTGTATCCGTACCTTGGACTACGTTCCCCACCTTTCGCAACACGTCCGATTTGTGGTGGTTGTGTAGATTTCCAATCTGCAGCCAGTTTCCCGTCAGCGACCAATTGGTCGATTACTTTAACTTCGTACTGATTAATATGTTCACGATTAGTCTCATCTCTCATGGTAGATCTAATCTCATTGATAGTTGGATGTTTCTCATACAGACCACCATAGTCATCACGCAACAATAGTGTGTTACGCATCTCATCCTCTTCATCAATAACGATGGGTTTGATCGAATGGAATCCAGTCATCAATAGACTTGCAACCGCATCTGATCTTGGTACAGGTTTGACTGGTGCAGGGGTCTCTTGTTTTTCAATTGCCTGTAACCAATCATTGATCTGATCTTTTACTGTCGGACTTGGTTGGCCAGGCGAAGTAGATGATGCGACTGTTGCAGTATTTGCTTTACCTGCATCCGAAGCATAGTCTGCAAACTGTGCATGGTTTGCACTGTAGGAACGAATTGCTTCGGTTGACTGTCCATGGAATGATCCATAGAATGCAGCACCGGAGTAGAACGGAACATCTCCCAGTGGCCCCATGTACACTGGCCCTGTGAACTCAACTGCTTCACCACCAATGAGACCTTTCATGGCAACAATAGACAGTTCCGTTGATTGAATGTTTGCATTGAGTGCAGACATGGTGAGTGCTTCTTCTGCAGATATTTGGAAATAGTTCGCAGTGAACAGTTCCATCTGGGCACCCACATTGACCTTATTATATCCCTTGACAATATTATCTTGGTTACCCAATACAACATCGACCTTGTGTTCGAGAGTCTTGTTTGTTGCGGTACCCTTTGTCTCATACTTGGTATTCGATCCTACTACAGTCTCTATGTTCTTACGGATATTGTTGAACGAATTACCCTGTATGTTTAGATTGTAGTCACCCCCAACGTTGACATTATAGTCACCATGGACATCTAGATTAAGATCTCCTTGATAGTGCATCTTACCATTACCTTCGATGATAATGGTTTGATCACCACCCGTGACCTCCACCTTGTTTTTCAATGCAGAGATAACAACGGATCCATCTGCACGTACTTCTACACCCGCACCCTTACGGTGTTTGATAAGAATACGTTCACCGCCAGGCGTGTCATCATATGATATAATATGACCGGAAGGTGTTTCCTTCACTTGGTTGAACGGGAAACGAGATGGTTCTTGATCTTCTAGATCTAGACTGGTACCTTCTACACCACCCCCAAGATAGAGATCCTCTACCTTGAGTCCACGTGCAGAACGATTTATCGAAGATCCGTAATAGTATTCCTTCTTGGGATACTCTCCAGTAGGATCTTGAAATCCGTCAATAGGTACACCTTCTGTGTTTTCAACAGCTTCGTTTGAACCTAATTCTGTTTTTTTAATAGTTGTTGTCATACTGGTTTCTTCGTTACCAAGTCAGCGAGAGATACCGAAGCATCTGCCAATGGGTTTTCGTAAACAGATTTTTTACCAAACAGATTCTCTACATAAGCGATCACATCAAAGTATGGATCTGGAGATTCAGGGTCTATGTCACTATGACCAAGTACTTGACCGCCTGGCACCATTCGGTAGAAGACCTCTAAAAATGATTCTAGTGTTTTCATCTGCGTTTGAGTATAAGAGGATGCAGACAAATTTAAAGAAGGTTCCGGTGATTCAGTAGATACGTTTATACCACCAACTAAACATATGTCAATACAATTCTGTTTATGTCCATTGATTGCACTTGCATCGCCTGGCGTGTCCAAAGGTTTACCTCTCTGTAGTCTTCCATCTCTACGAATCACATAGTGATATTGAATACCATCATGTCCGGCTTCGTTGTGTCTGAGATGAATTTCTTCAGAACCTATGTTTACGTTTGTGTAAGTATCAGAGGCATGAATAACTACTTCGGATGTCTCTCTTGTTTTCAATACAAACTCTAGTCCCAGTTCTTCTTTAGAATCTACATGTTGGAAATTCTCTGTCTCTGCACCAAGATAGTACTTGACTAGATCTGCAAGATCAGTATCTTCGGTATAGAAGTCACCTACTTTCGCAACGATTGATCCAGAGATTGTGGTATCAATGGAGTCCAATGCAGTTGAAATTGGCCCACCGTCAGCAAGGTTCGAGTTGACCTTATTTATTTCATCTTGAGGAAGACCCGCTTCTTTTGCTTTTTTCGCAATCTTCGACTGTAGATCTTTTTGATTTTCTATCGTATCGTCATCGATATCTGCAATTATATTACGCATTTCGGGAGACAGAGATTCATCTGCGCCCAAAAGTTTCTTTGCAGCTTTACCTATATTTACGTCACCACCTGTTAAGACATCATTGATGACAGAACTAAGAATGTCTTTCGGTAAGTTAACGCCAGGCAGTGCACTCGTTAATAAGTTACCAACACTACCAGTTATATCTTCGAATAGATCTTGGACACCACCAAAACCAGTATCAATGTCTGGTAGTATATTGTCAAGGAAGTCCTCTGTCTCATCGATGATGTCATCAATAATTCCACCGATACCTCCGGCAAGATTACCGATACCGTCCGTAATACTACTGACAATTCCACCAACACTAATGTCAGATCCTATACTAGTTAGACTACCCGCAGCGGCTGCCGCACCCAATGCGGCCGCATTGCCGAGTTCCTCAACTGCCGATATACCTGTCAATAGATCAGTGGTTGCAGAG
>Ga0070723_10000223_pt1 | contig 14631 bp, 16 predicted proteins | sample tdAd002_FD_67277 | JGI IMG/M metagenome (GOLD analysis project Ga0070723, IMG submission 67277) | Marine sediment microbial communities from the Atlantic coast under amendment with organic carbon and nitrate - tdAd00.2 | ecosystem: Environmental > Aquatic > Marine > Coastal > Sediment | place...
TGCGTGAAGCGCGCCCGGATATCTCGCTGTCATCCGATTTTATCGTGGGCTTCCCGGGCGAAACCGATGATGATTTCGAGCAACTGATGAACCTGGTTGCAGAGATTGGTTTCGATCAGTCATTCAGTTTCGTCTACAGCGCACGGCCAGGCACGCCGGCAGCGAGCCTGGATGACGACACGCCGATGGATGTTAAAAAGAAACGCCTGCAAATCCTGCAGGCGCGAATCAACCAGCAGGCATTCGAGATCAGCCAGGGTATGGTCGGAACGACGCAGCGCGTACTCGTTGAAAAGACGTCAAAAAAGGACGTGCACCAGCTCGCCGGCAAGACCGAGAACATGCGCTGGGTTAACTTCGATGCGGATTCCTCCTGTATCGGCCAGTTTGTCGATGTCGTGATCACCGAAGCGCTACCCAATTCGCTGCGCGGCCGGCTTGCAAACAACCAGGCCGCTGCGTAGGCTCTGAAGTACTTTGAATGCGATCCAGATCTCTCGGGACCTCGTCCTCGAGCCCGCCGATAATAGCCGCCTTGCCAACCTCTGCGGTCAGTTTGATGAACATCTGCGACAGATAGAACGCCGCCTGGACGTTGAAATTGCGAGCCGCGGTAACCGCTTCCGTGTTACCGGTCAGCCCGGCGCTGCCCAGGTAGGCGGTGACGTCCTTCTTTCACTTTTTGAGATGACCGACAAGGAACGGCTTGATCCGGAACGCGTGCATATTTTGTTGCAGGAGTCTGTCATGAATGAAGGCGAACGTAAGTCCGGTGAACCTGATACGTCGGCAGGCGATACCAGTGACGTTACGATTCAGACACGCCACAAACTGATTCGCCCGCGCGGTGCGAACCAGAATGCCTACATGACGAGTATCCGTGATCAAGACCTGGCTTTCGGTATCGGCCCGGCCGGAACCGGCAAGACCTACCTCGCCGTTGCCTGTGCTATTGATTCGCTGGAGAAGGAACAGGTGCGTCGCATCGTACTCGTACGGCCTGCCGTCGAAGCGGGCGAGCGGCTCGGTTTTCTCCCCGGCGACATGTCACAGAAAGTCGATCCCTATTTGCGGCCGATGTATGACGCGCTTTACGACATGATGGGTGCAGAGCAGGTGACCCGGTTGATAGAACGCAACGTGATCGAAATCGCGCCGCTGGCGTTCATGCGCGGCCGCTCGCTCAATGAGTCATTCGTTATTCTCGATGAGGCGCAAAACACGAGCGTGGAACAAATGAAGATGTTTCTCACGCGCATCGGTTTCGGTTCCCGAGCCGTTGTAACCGGCGACATAACACAAATCGATTTGCCCAATCGCCAGGAGTCGGGCCTGAAGAACGCCATGCGTATTCTCGAGGCAGTGGACGACATTGCGTTTACCTTGTTTTCACCCAAAGATGTCGTGCGCCACCCACTCGTGCAACAAATCGTTGAAGCCTATGAGTTGGACGACAATGGTGGCAGTGACAGCTGACGTCCAGGTCGCCAGCGAAGATCCGGATATACCTGCGACAGCAGATATACAAAGCTGGATCGGCGCCGCGATCGAACAGTCGGGCCGGCAACCGGACGGCGACGTCGAAGTGGCTGTGCGAATCGTCGATGCCGACGAGATTCAAACGCTCAACGGCCTCTACAGGGACATCGAAAAGCCCACCAACGTACTGTCTTTCGCGGCCGGTGACGTCGACGGCTTACCGCAGGAGGCAGGCATCCTGCTCGGTGACGTGGTGGTGTGTGCCGCGGTGGTTGCTGCCGAGGCCGGCGAGCAGGGCAAGGCGCTCGCGGACCACTGGGCGCACATGATTGTCCACGGAACGCTGCATTTGCTCGGTTTTGACCACGAAAATAACGCGGAGGCCGCGGAAATGGAGGCCTTGGAGACCAAAATACTGGCTTCTCAAAGTGTGACGGACCCGTATGAGTTGTCATAATCAGCAACTGCTACAATAGGCGGCCAGAACGACAGATTCGCCAAGTCAGGTAAATGAACGACAAACCGCCAAGTACCAGCGGCACAGGAGGCACCGGATTGTACGCGCGCATCAAGCGCGCATTCAAAGGTGACGCCTGGAGCCGCGAAGAAATCCACGACCTTATTCAACAACCGGAGATCGAGCTCGATGCCGACGAGAAGAGCATGCTCTCCGGCGTGCTCGAAGTATCCGAGCGGCAGGTGCGGGACGTCATGGTGCCTCGATCGCACATGGTCGTAATCGACATTGACCAGCACTTTGACGAAATCATGTCGACAATTATCCAGTCCGGGCATTCGCGTTTCCCCGTGATAGGGGAAGATCGAGATGAAGTGCTCGGCGTACTCCTGGCCAAAGACTTGTTGCGCTACTTCGGTAGCGAAGAAGCGGATGACGTACCACTGCGCAAACTGTTGAGACCGGTATCCGTCATTCCGGAATCCAAGCGTCTCAATGCTCTGCTCAAGGAGTTTCGCGACAGCCACAATCACATGGCCATTGTCGTCGACGAGTACGGTGGTGTTGCCGGCTTGCTGACCATCGAAGACGTCCTTGAGGAAATCGTCGGTGAGATCGACGATGAACACGATCGGGAAGAAGTTGCGTTCATCCGTCCCGACGGTGATAAGAACGGCCAACCCAGTTTTGCCGTACGCGCGTTGACACGGATCGAAGACTTCAACGAGTTTTTCGAGTGCGAGCTCGGCGACGAGGAATACGATACGATCGGTGGTCTCGTGATGCACGAACTCGGGCGCCTGCCACGACGCGGTGAGCTGGTGAAATTTGGCGGCTTCCAGTTTGCCGTCGTCAATGCTGACAAGCGCCGCATCGATTCTCTACAAGTGCAGCGAAGCGCCTGACTCGTGCCTCGCCCGACGACGATTCTGCTGTTGCCGGCAGACCGGCCACGACTCAGCCAGCTGATCTTCTTTGGCCTTGGTTGCCTGGCGACACTTGCATTCGCCCCTTTCGGATTGTCACTGCTGACGCCGATTGTATTGCTGCCATTCCTTTATGTCTGTCTGACCAACTCCCCGCGTGATTCGGCCAGGCACACGTTCTGGTTTGGATTCGGCCATTTCCTGACGGGTACTTACTGGATATACATTTCTGTCGCCGTGTTCGGCCAGGCCCCGGTCTGGATAGCGCTGTTACTGATGATCGGTCTTGTCCTCCTCATGTCTGTTCATTTGTGGTTGACGGGCTGGCTAATCAGCCGGCTTGCCAGTGGTGAGCCGTGGTATCTGTTGCTCGTGGCGCCAGCAGCGTGGGTTGTCGTTGAGTGGGCCCGCGGCTGGATGTTGACAGGATTTCCATGGATGGCCCTCGGCTACAGCCAGGTCGACTCGGCGCTTGGAGGTTGGGCACCCATTATTGGCGTCTATGGTGTGTCGACATTCATGGTGATGAGCACCGCCGCGATACTCGTAGCTATTCTGACCCGTGGCCGTCAGCAAATTGTCGCGATCGCGCTGGTGCTGTTGCCGGGGCTGCTGGGCGGTTTTCTAAAGACCGTGGACTGGACCCAGCCCGATGGTGAACCGGTGACAGCTACGATAATCCAGGGTGGCATTACACAGGACCAGAAGTGGTTGCCGGAGCAGTTCCGGCCGACGCTCGATTATTATCGCAGCGAAACACGGAAGGTCGCCGGCAGCGACATTGTCGTCTGGCCCGAGGTCGCGATTCCAGCCGTGACGGACCGGGTAGAAGGCTATATCCAGGAGCTGGAGTCAGACAGCCGCGTCACGGGCCAGACAATACTGTTCGGCATACTCGAGCGAGTGACGGAGCGCACGCTCGAGCCGAAGGTCTACAACGCCATTTTCGCTGTCAATGGCCAGACGCGGCAGGTCTACCGCAAGCGGCACCTGGTGCCATTTGGTGAGTACTTCCCGGTTCCCGAAGCCGTTCGGGAATGGATGCGCATGATGAGTTTGCCGAACAGCGACTTGTCCGCCGGTGATGATGAGCAGCCGCTTCTGCAGACACTCGGCGGTGTCGAACTTGCTGTGGCCATTTGCTATGAAGATGCATACGGCGCGGAGCAGCTGTACGCGTTGCCGGACGCCGCCATACTGGTCAATGTGAGTAACGATGCCTGGTTTGGCGATTCAATTGCGCCGCACCAGCATCTGCAGATTGCGCGGATGAGGTCACTGGAAGCCGGGCGGCACACGATTCGCGCGACGAACACCGGTATCAGCGCGTTTATCGGGCCCAGGGGCGAATTGCTGGAAGCGGGCGCTCAGTTCGTACCTGTCACCATGACGCGCGACATTCAACCATACAAAGGCAGCACTCCGTACTCGGTCATCGGCAACTGGCTGGTATTGATACTCAGCAGTGTCGTGCTCGGCGTGTTCTGGATTCGCAGTCGCGCAAACCTCTGAACACCCCGTCATTGCTGCGTTCATCGGCTTGTTGCTGTACGCTTGCGGCTTTTGGCCAAGCGTAAATTCCGAGTACCAATGAGCACCTCGTATCACCCTGAGTCCGTCGAGCTGGACGCCCAGAAATACTGGGCCGAGTCGCGCTGTTTCGAAGTCGGCGAGGACGCCGGCAAGGACAAGTTTTACTGCCTGACAATGTTCCCGTACCCGAGCGGCAAGCTTCATATGGGACATGTGCGCGTCTTTACGATCAGCGACGTTATCGCCCGCTATCAGCGTATGCAGGGCAAGCACGTGTTGCAGCCCATGGGTTGGGACGCGTTTGGTATGCCCGCCGAGAATGCGGCGATCAAGCGTGGTGTGCCGCCTGCCAAGTGGACTTACGAGAACATCGAGGATATGCGGGTCCAGATGGACAGGCTGGGTTATGCCTATGACTGGAGCCGGGAAGTCACGACCTGCCGGCCTGACTACTATCGCTGGGAGCAGTGGCTGTTTACGCGGATGTTCGAAAAGGGCCTCGTGTATCGCAGAAACTCGGTCGTTAACTGGGACCCGGTGGATCAGACTGTGCTGGCGAACGAACAGGTCATCGATGGCCGCGGCTGGCGCTCCGACGCACTTGTTGAACGTCGCGAGATCCCGCAGTGGTTCATGAAGATCACGGCCTATGCTGACGAAATGCTGCAGGAGCTCGATCGCATGCCGGGCTGGCCCGATTCGGTCAAAACGATGCAGCGCAACTGGATCGGCCGATCGGAAGGCGTAGAGCTGACTTTCGATGTCGCTGGCGAAGACGAACCGTTGACCGTGTTTACGACGCGGCCGGATACTTTGTTCGGAGTCACTTACATGGCAGTGGCGGCCGAGCATCCGTTGGCGGAGAAGGCCGCAGCGAGCAACCCGGAAATTGCCGCGTTTATCGACGAGTGCAAGCAGACCGACGCAGCGGAAGCGACGCTGGAGACGATGGAAAAGAAGGGCATGGCGCTGGGCATTAACGTCATCCATCCGTTGACCGGCGATGAGGTGCCATTGTGGGTCGCCAACTTCGTGCTGATGAGCTATGGCACGGGCGCGGTTATGGCGGTTCCCGGCCATGACGAGCGTGACTGGGAGTTTGCCAAGAAACACGGCCTGCCGATCAGGCAGGTCATCGCGCCGGAAGATGGCTCCGAGATTGATATCGACGAAGCGGTATTCATCGACAAAGGCCTGACAGTCAACTCCGGCGACTACAATGGCCTGGCCTACCAGGAAGCCTTTGATGCGATCGCCGACTGGTTTGAAGAATCGGGCCGCGGCCGCCGCACGGTGAATTATCGCCTGCGTGACTGGGGTGTTTCACGGCAGCGTTATTGGGGCACGCCAATACCGATTATCTATTGCGACGACTGCGACGCCGTGCCCGTGCCGGAAGAGGACCTGCCGGTCGTCTTGCCCGAGGATGTTGAGTTCACCGGCCACGGTTCGCCACTGAAGGACATGCCGGAGTTCGTCAATGTCGCATGCCCGAAATGTGGCAAAGATGCGCGCCGCGAGACAGACACCTTCGATACCTTCGTGGAGTCGTCCTGGTATTTCGCACGCTACGCATGCCCCGACAGCGATAAGGTGATGCTTGATGAGCGCGCCGCTTACTGGACGCCGGTCGATCAATATACTGGTGGCATCGAGCATGCAATCTTGCACCTGATGTATGCGCGCTTTTTCCAGCGTGTCATGCGCGACGAAGGGCTGACGGACGTCTCGGAACCTTTCACCAACCTGATGACCCAGGGCATGGTGCTGAAGGACGGCGCCAAGATGTCCAAGAACAAGGGCAACACGGTCGATCCGCAAGAGCTGATCGCCAAATATGGCGCCGATACCGTGCGCCTGTTCATGATGTTTGCGGCGCCGCCCGAGCAGGCACTCGAGTGGTCGGATGAAGGTGTGCAGGGGAGCTTCCGCTTCCTGAAGCGGTTCTGGAATGCCGTACAGGATCACATGGACGGTGGCGCGGTTGGTGAGCTCGACGTCGCATCGCTGGACGCGAAGCAAAAGGACCTGCGGCGCAAGACACACCAGAGTATCGCCAAGATCAGTGACGACCTGGGACGGCGTAACACTTTCAACACGGCCGTGGCCGCGTCGATGGAGCTAATCAACGCCATAACCAGATTCGAGGATGATTCCGATGCCGGGCGTTCAGTCGTGCATGAAGCACTCGAAGCGGTCGTGCTGATGTTATCGCCGATGGTGCCGCATATTTGCCACGCATTATGGGCGGTGCTCGGACACAAGACGGCACTGATCGATGTGCCGTGGCCAATTGTCGACGAGTCGGCGCTGGAAGCGGACCTCGTCGAAATAGTCGTGCAGGTGAACGGCAAGTTGCGCGGACGTATTTCGGTGGCTGCGAATGCCAGCAACGATGCGGTTGGCGAGCAAGCGCTGGCCGATCCCAATGTGCTGCGCTTCGTCGAGGGCAAGGAAATTCGCAAGACCATCGTCGTACCCGGCAGGCTGGTGAATATTGTTGTCTAGGATCAGCCTGGTCGCGGCGGCTTGCCTGATCGCCGGCTGCGGTTTTCACCTGCAGAACGAGCTGCAGGTACCTGATGCGATGGAGCGCACCTACCTGGATGTGGTTGAGCGAGACACCCAGTTCCATCGAGAGTTGCGTCGGCAGCTGCGGGCCGCGGGCGTGAATATCGTCGAATCGCCTGGCGAGGCGACTGCCATTTTTACAATTAACAAGGACATGACAGGTCAACGTGTGCTGTCTGTTTCGGCGCGTAACGTGCCCACGGAATACCAGGTGTTCTACACCGTCGGTTACTCGCTCGTCAGTGGCGAAGACAGTTTGCTGGCGCCGCAGGATGTCACGTTTACCCGGGATTACACCTGGGACGAGACCCTGGTTCTCGGCAAGGCCAATGAAGAGGCCATGATGCGCGAATCGATAGTGCGTGACCTTGTGCGCACAGTCCTGAAGCAGCTGTCAACGATATAGATGGTTCTCACCATCGCCGATGTGCAGCTGGCGTCGATTGAAGCGCTGCTCGCCCGTTATCACCTGAGTTTGCACCTGCAGGCCGATGACGATGACATCATCGGCAGCTTTTGGGGCGACAGCGAGGCCGGCGTCGTCGGTCGCGCCGTCTATGTGCGTGCAGACACGCCAATTCACTCCCTGTTGCACGAAACCTGCCACATCATCTGCATGACCGAAGAACGGCGCGCCTGTCTCGAGACTGACGCTGGCGGGGATGACCTGGAGGAGGCGGCAGTGTGCTACCTGCAGGTATTACTTGCGGATCAAATAGATGGGGTCGGGCGTGCTCGGCTAATGACCGACATGGACGCCTGGGGCTACAGTTTTCGACTGGGCGATACTCGAGCCTGGTTTGATCGCGATGCTGAGGACGCGCGTGAGTGGTTGATCGATCACGGCCTCCTTGGTGAGAATGATGCGCCCAGCTCCCAGCTACGTGCCTGACATATTGTATAGTCGGGTATGGTCTGGCCACGCTACATCGCTTACTTCGCCGGCATCACACTGTTGACCTGGCTAATTACCCAGCTGGAAATTTCATTTCCCGGCAGTCTGCGAATGCACGTTGTGCATCCGGGTGACCAGTTTGGCACCAGCGAATACTCGCCTATCGAGATCATCCAGCCAATTATCATCGCCGCGTGCGGGTTGTTGATGTTATGGGTGGCCGAGTATTGCCCGACACAGCGGCCGATCGCGATTCCGTTCGGCGGTCTCGCATTGGCGTTCATGATCCGCGAGCTGGACTATTTTCTCGATCGCTTTCTTATCGATAACCTGTGGCAGGTTTTGATCGGTTTTCCCGCTGCCTTCGTGATCGTGTACACGTACCGATCTCGTAAACGGCTCAAGATTGCCTGGGCACGGATATGGCCGTCGCCGGGGCTGGCGCTGTTGTTTGCCGGTGCCGTCATTTTGTTCGCATTCGTGCGATTTGTCGGGAATGAATCGCTTTGGATTTCCTTGCTGGGTGACAGTTATCAGCGCGTCGCGAAACTGGCCGTGGAGGAGTTTATCGAGTTGATCGGTTACTTCCTGTGGCTGATCGGCACTATTGAATACACATACCAGGCGCGGGCTATCGCCTACAAGGAACCGGTTCCGCTTGCGCAGCGGTTGCGCCAACAGCGCCGACGAATGAAATCAGGAAAGTACTGACCAGGACCACGACATGGCTCGTAAAGATGACCTGACGCCCGAGAACCTGCCGAAACAAGTTGAACCGCAGAAGCCGGACAATGATGAAGCGCAGCAGCCAGAGTTCTCAATGACTGAGGAGGAGGCACAGCGGGCGATGGAGTTCTTGCGCGCGGAGCAGAACCTCATCATGGGTGCCGTTGCAGGGTTCATTGCCGCTGTCTCCGGCGCCCTGATCTGGGCCGTGATTACAGTCACAACTGATTACCAGAGTGGCTGGATGGCCGTCGGCATCGGTTTCCTGGTGGGTATGGCGGTGCGGACCGCGGGTAAGGGAATCGACCAGGTGTTCGGCGTCATCGGTGCTGTAATGGCTCTGGTCGGCTGTGCACTTGGAAACATTTTCACGTTTGCGTATTTTCTCTCCATGCAAACGGGATCTCCGCTAATGGAAGTTCTGAATCAACTGGATGTCGAGATGGTTGCAGAGTTCATGCTCACGACATTCCAGGTAACGGATATCCTGTTTTACGGGCTGGCCCTGTACTTTGGCTATCGCTATGCATTCCGGCAACTGACCATGGATGACTTCAACCGCGCGCTTGGTCGCGCAATGTAGGAAAGGAGAACCTGGTCGTGGATTCACGCCGACAGTTTTTGCAGTTCCTGGCAGCAAGCCCGCTGCTTGGTTTGACGCAAGCAGGACGTCTGCTGGCGGACGAAACGCTCGATGCGATTTCGTTGCCGGACTACCTCATCCAGTCGCCGGAAGACGCTCTGGACGTTTTTGATTTCCACAACGTGGCTAAAACTGTGTTACCGACTTCGCATTACGGTTATGTGGCTACCGGCACCGATGGGAATGAAACACTCGCGGCCAACCGGGAGGCATTCAAGCAGGTTTACCTGCGCTCAATGCGCATGGTGGATACATCAGGCGTCAGCCTGAAGACCTCGCTTCTTGGCCATGAGTTGAACTCACCCATCGTCATCGCGCCAGTTGGTAGTCAAAAGGCTTTCCACGCTGACGGCGAGCTTGCCACCGCGCGCGCTGCGAGAGCCCAGGGGCATCTGCAGATTCTGTCGAACGTCACAACGCACGGCATTGAGGACGTTATCGAGGCTCGCGGGGGACCTGTCTGGTTCCAGCTCTATCCGACTAACAGGTGGGCAACGGCGGAGACCATGATGCGCCGCGCTGAAGATGCTGGCGCCGGTGTCGTAGTACTGACTGTCGACCTGAATTCCAACAGCAATCGTGTGCTGCTGAGTCAGTTCATCCGGGCCGATGATCGGGACTGCAGCGCCTGCCACAACCAGAGTCCGGACGGCTGGATGGATACCAAACCGATGTATGCAGGAACGGGTTCCAGGACGGCAGACTGGGATATGTCGAACATGACCTGGGACTACCTGGGGCAAATGCGCGAAGCAACATCGATGAAGATCGTCGTAAAGGGCATCGTCACACCAGAGGACGCAGCGAGCTGTGTCGAGCACGGTGCTGATGCCGTCTACGTATCGAACCATGGTGGCCGCGCCGAGGCGAGCGGTTGGGCTTCGCTCGAGAGCCTGCCGGGTGTTGTCGCAGCGGTTGACGGTCGTGTCCCCGTCATGATCGATAGTGGATTTCGCCGCGGCACCGACATTTTCAAGGCCCTGGCGATGGGTGCCGACGCCGTCTGCGTGGGACGTGCCTACATCTGGGGCCTGTCGGCATTCGGGCAGCCGGGTGTAGAAAAAGTCCTGAACATGCTGAATGCCGAACTCTCGATGGTCATGGGTCAGGTGGGAGCGCAGTCCGTCGCCGACATTGGCCCGCAACATATTGGATTCCGGTCGTGAGTGGCGACGAATCCAGGCAATCTGCATCGCCCTGGGAGCGTATGCCGACGGCGACGAGAAAAGGGCTCGTCTGGGGCCTGTGGTTCATCACCTGGGTGGGCTTGATCGCAGGGGTCAGGGACCCAGTATTTTTCGAGTACGTCGTCGCCTTTTCCGCCCTGCATGCGCTGCTGTTTCTGGCCTTATTCCAGTTCAGGGTCCGCCCCTTCCCGGTACAGGTCCGCATAGGCTATTTCGCGTGGGTTGCGGTGGGAACCTATGTTCCGTACATGACGGTACTCATGTACATCACGCTGGTGGGGCTGGCGACAAATCTGTTTATAGGTTACTGCCCCCTGGCGAGAATGATGTACCTGCTGCCCTGGAATCGAGACGAGCAGTTTTCGCTCAACCTGCTGCGCCGTGTCTTTTTCAGCGCACCAATGGCAGGGAAATTCGCACCGCGGCCTACTCGGTGAACGACGCATCGCCCGGAACGCAGGCCTCGATTGGAGTTGCATTGCCGAAGCTGGTGTAACTCGTAGTCCAGCATTCGTCAAAGACTGAACAGAAGCAGGCCTCGAATTCGAGGCGATCGAAATTTTCGATAATTTCAGCCGCCAGTTCGGTGTTCGACAAATTAAACATTGTGACCTGGCGGTCAACAGGAATCGTTCGCCCATTGATCGACGACTGGCCATACGAGATGTTGACATCCCTTCCAAGCAACGCGCCCATCGCGTCGCTCCAGGTTGCATAGGGTTTGTCATCGACGGTGACGATGAAGTCCCTGACCCGAGCCGGGCCGATACCAACATTTTCTGCGTGCAAGGACAGGCGCCATTTGCTGGTGTCGCCGCTCGCTGTATCGATGTAGTGCGATCGGGCAAGCTCGAGCAACGGCAACACGGCAGCGCGTTGTTCCTCGCGCATCAGCTTGGTTTCGTAAAGTGAGACACCCAGTGCGCACACACCGATGACGACGGCTGACAAGCCGACCAGCATCTCAGGCTGGATTCTCTTCTTCGGTGATGAGCTTTCCGTCATACCTACAGTTTAGTCGGGTTTGGCGCGTCGCCGTATATCTCGAGAGGATCAAAGACCTTGTCGCGATCGGTCCATTCGAGGTCGATGTGGCCCTCGGATTGTTGCGCGTCGAACGATTCGCCGACCGGTACGCGACGATAGAAGCAGCTTCGATAGCCGACGTGGCAGCTGGCCCCGCCTGTGACGTGCACACGCAGCCAGATGCAGTCCTGATCATCGTCGACCAGCAATTCGTGCACCTGCTGCACAAAGCCGCTGGTCGCACCCTTGTGCCACAGGACATCGCGGCTGCGGCTGTAATAGTGAGCCTCGCCCGTCTTGATCGTCAGGCCGAGGGCCTCGGCGTTCATATAGCCCTGCATCAGGACCTCGCCGGACCCGGCATCGGTGGTAACCACCGTGATCAGGCCGCGGTCGTCAAATTTTGGTGCCAGGTCGCTGCTTTCCTCAACCTGACCAACCGACTGGCGGGCTTGAAATTTGACCGGGGCGACCGACATTGTGTTTCCTCGAGTTTTGCTAGTGCGGGGCGGCAATATTGCTATCATTGCCCACTTTCGGCAAGCACATCCGGGCATTTGATGACCATACAGCTTCACGATACGCGGCAGGGCCGCAAGATCCCCTTCGAGCCTTTGCAGGACGGCAAGGTGACGATGTATCTCTGTGGTCCGACGGTATACAACTACGCGCACATCGGTAATGCGCGCCCGGCTGTCGTGTTCGATCTGCTGGCCCGTGTGCTGCGGCGCCGCTACGACCTGACGTTCGCTCGCAATTTCACGGATGTCGACGACAAGATCAACGCCTCGTCCGTCGAGACGGGTAAACCTATCGACGAGATCACCGAGAAGTATATGACCGCGTATAACGAGGACATGGGGGCACTCGGCGTGCAACCGCCTGACCTCGAGCCTCGCGCAACACGCCACATCGATGACATGGTCGCGATGATTCAGAAGCTGATCGACGCCGGACATGCGTATGAGGCCGAAGGACACGTGCTGTTCGATGTTGAGTCCTACGGGGAATATGGCGCACTGTCGAAAAGAGACCTGCGCGAGATGATTGCCGGCTCACGCGTCGAGGTGGCGCCGTACAAGAGATCGCCGCACGATTTCGTGATGTGGAAGCCGTCCACGCCCGAGTTACCCGGTTGGGAATCGCCATGGGGCATCGGCCGGCCGGGCTGGCACATCGAGTGCTCCGCGATGGCTGCCCGGCATCTCGGCGAGACGATAGATATTCATGCGGGCGGGCAGGATCTCATCTTCCCGCATCACGAGAACGAGCTGGCGCAAAGCCGTTGCTCGCACGATGGCGCTGACTTTGCGCGCTACTGGGTACATAACGGTTTTCTCTCCATGAACGAGGAGAAGATGTCAAAGTCGCTCGGCAACGTGGTCCTCGTTCATGACCTGGTCAAGACAGTTCCCGGTGAGGTCGTTCGCATGGCGCTGCTGGGTGCACACTACCGGCAGCCGCTCGAATGGTCTGACGAGACGATCAAGTCTTCGAAGCGCATGCTCGACCGGCTGTATGGTGCTGTACGTGGTATTACGGTACCCGATGACGTACAGAGCGCGACGGAACCGCCGGAGGCACTCGTGGCAGCTCTCGAGGACGACATCAATACGCCGAAAGCGATGGCCGAATTCTTTGCCCTGGCCAAGGAACTGAATAAGACCAGCGATAGCGACGACAGGACGCGCCTTGCGGCGATGATGTTCGCGGCGGGCGACCTGATGGGTTTGTTACAGAGCGATCCGGAGGACTGGTTTGCCGGCGACGTCGATGGCGAGCTGTCGGCGAGTGACATAGAGGCGCTTATCGAGAAGCGCAATACCGCGCGCAAGGATAAAGACTTCGCCACGGCCGATGCCGTACGCGACCAGTTATCAGCGGCAGGGATCAAGATCGAGGACGGGCCCGGCGGCACGATTTGGCGACGAGATGATTAGAAGCGGTCCTGATCATGTTAATGAGGTTCAAGCCGCGCAGGAGGAACTGGTAGAAGAATTTCAGTTCTTCGACGACTGGATGGACCGCTACCAGTACCTGATCGATATGGGTCGCAAGCTGCCCGAATTTCCCGAGTCGGACCGTACCGACACAAACAAGATACGCGGCTGCCAGTCGCAGGTGTGGTTTGTCGCGAGCAATGACGAGGGCCGCCTCAATTTTCGCGCGATTTCTGACGCCGCGATCGTGTCCGGCCTGATCGCACTGTTGCTGCGTATTTACAGCGGCCGCAAACCACAAGATATCCTCGACACGCCGCCTGATTTTGTCACGGCTCTCGAGCTGGAGCAGCACCTGAGCCCGACACGTAGCAACGGTCTGTCCTCGATGCTCAAGGCGATACGGAACTTCGCAACCGAGGCAGTGGAGGCTGTGTAATGCCGAGCGCCATAGGCAAGTTACTGGCGTGGCCGCTACTGGCCCTTGTTGGTGCCTATCGATTACTCATTTCACCCTGGCTCGGCGCCAACTGTCGCTTCGAGCCAACCTGTTCGCAGTACGCGATGGAAGCCCTGCGTCAGCATGGTGCGTTTCGAGGATCCTGGATGGCTGCGAAACGAATCGGGCGATGTCATCCGTGGGGTGGCTCCGGCTACGATCCCGTGCCAGACAAGAAGTCAGGTGACGATGAAAGCAAATGACATTTTGAATGAAATCACCTATCCGCTGACACAAGCGGCTGTGATGATGACGATGGTGCTGCTATATGCCCTCTTGTCTCTGGCGGTTAGGGGAGGCGTATTGGGAATATTCCTGTTATTCCTGATCATTCCGCCGCTGTTTCGATACCTGATGGTGCTGTTGCAATGGCGCGCCAGGGGACTTGATGCACCAACCCTTGACGTTGACCACCTCAATTTTCTGGGCAACGCCTGGAGCATATTTCCCGCTTTCCTGGCAGTCGCTATCGGCTACGGCATGTACGCAATATCGACCAATTTCGGTCCGACGGCAGCCTACGTCGCGTGTATCGTGGTGTCTGCACTACTGCCGGCGTCGCTGGGTATTCTTGCAATTTCCCAGTCACCGCTTGAGAGCATGAATCCGGTGTCGATCGGCGCAGTTATTCAGCGTTGCGGCGGCGTGTACTGGGTAGCGCCGACGTTTGCCATATTCGCCAGCGCGGCCGCCCTGTGGCTCCATAATGTGATCCCTTACCCGTTTGTCCGCGGCTTCATTACTTTCTA
>Ga0070723_10000224_pt1 | contig 14624 bp, 8 predicted proteins | sample tdAd002_FD_67277 | JGI IMG/M metagenome (GOLD analysis project Ga0070723, IMG submission 67277) | Marine sediment microbial communities from the Atlantic coast under amendment with organic carbon and nitrate - tdAd00.2 | ecosystem: Environmental > Aquatic > Marine > Coastal > Sediment | place...
CGAAATATGGCCTGCTTGACTGCGCCGACATCCGAATTGATCTCGTCGGCTATCTCCTTGAGACGCCATTGCTCAAGATGCTTGAGCACGATACCCACCCGCTCGAACTCACTCAAATGTGTCAGTGCTGCCGCAAGTTTGGTGCCCAGCTCCTGCTCGGCACGCATACGCTCTGGTGTGTCGCCGTCGTCCGCGATATCTGTTTCGAGAGGCTCAAATGCGGTAGGGCGGTTCTTTCGCAGTATCTGCAATGCGGCGTTTATTGCTATGCGATGTATCCAGGTATCAAGTCGAGCCGTGTTGTCGAACTGGTGTCGCTTGTTCCAGGCATTCAGGAGGGCGTCCTGTACAGCATCTTCAGCCATGTCCCGATTGCGCGTGATTTTCAGGCACGCGGCCAGCCAGCGGTCCGATCGACTCGAGATCGCCGCATGAAAATCAGCTTGGGTCGGGGCACCCGGACTCTGCAATATAGCCACCATCAGATATTGGATGCGTCAGGCTCGCACTTGGTTAGCAAGGTCGCAAGCTACGATGAAATTCGTGATTCGGTGTATAGTCGCGGCTCTTCAGGCGCTGGGAAGAACAAATCCTTGGTGACGGTTGGCCACACTACCCTGCACGATCCAACGCCATCCGAGCTGGCGTCGGTTTCGGACCACGAGCGTAATCGCGAATTCGCCTCCGACATGCGCAGGCAACAGTACCTGTGCGGGCGTTCGTTGCTGCGGCGCATGCTTGAGGACTGGACAGGTATACAGGCGGCCAGCCACGAGTTGACGCTCACCGAAGCAGGCAAGCCGGTGTGTGTCGAGGGTCCGGCCATTAGCATCACACACTCGGGTGACCGGATCGCCTGCGGTATTGCGGAGTCAGGCGATATCGGCATTGACCTGGAGGTCATCAATGACCGACGTGATCCGGAAAAGCTGGCGAAAAAGTTCTTTTCCAGAGAAGAGTCTGATTGGCTGGGCACACAACCAACAAATCGCTTTTTCATGTTGTGGGTATTAAAGGAAGCCTACGTCAAGGCCATCGGTCGTAGCATTTTCGGTGGCATCAATCGATTGCGTTGCACGGTTGTTCCACCCGGCATCGATGTAATTGCTGTGAGTGATCGTATGCACGATCTTCGCCTGTATAAATCGGAAGACAGTCTTCTTGCACTCGCGGCGACGGAGGTTTCGCTTGCAGACGTGTCGATCCGAAGGTGGGACGCCGATGCTAACGAGTTGCTAACAAGCGAGGAATTTCACTTGCTGGCGTCGAGCAGGGACCCCTTCAAAATGTGAGCGTAAATTTTGCGCCGCCACCCTCGTTTTGACCGACTCGAATGAATCCGCCATGTGCGGTCATGACCTGTCTTGCGAGTGCGAGACCAACGCCCGAGCCTTCCTCTTTGGTTGTGAAGAAAGGCACGAAGATTTTCTTTTCGAGGTCTGCCGGTATGCCCGGACCGTTGTCGCACACCTCAATTACAACATTGCCGCGCCGGTTCAGGCGGCCATTCAGGTTAATTCTCGCGTGCGCGAGGTCTTTGGTCGCCTGCAGTGCGTTGCGTAACAGGTTGAGAACGACAGGTTCGAGCAAATCGCGATCCGCATACACGTCCAGTTCAACAGGGTCAATGTGCCGGTCCAGGATGGTCTCGCTGCCGGGCCATTCCGCCTCAGCCAGTCGACTCGCGGAATCAAACAGGTCCGCAATTCCCAGGCGCTTTTTCTCGGCAGGCGCCAGGCGCGTAATCTGCCGATAGCTGTGCACGAATTGCATCAGGCTGTCTGAACGCCGAGCAACCGTATGCACTGCATCGCGCAAGTCGTTCAGGTCCTCGGCGATCGGCGAATTCGGCTCGCTTTTTTTCAGCACCTCGTCGACGACATCTGCAGCGGTTGTCGCCAATGATGTCACTGGCGTAATCGAGTTCATAATTTCGTGGGTCAGAACACGCACGAGGTCTTGCCAGGCCTGCGCCTGGGTCACGTCGAGCTCGCTCTGGATGTCCTGAAGCGAAACCAGCCGGTGACTTTCTCCGGCGACAATATTCTCCGTCGTCGCAAGTGTCAGCTGATATTCGATTCCTTCGACGGAGAAGGTGACGAGTTCCCTGTTGCCAGGAACAGCTTCGGCTACCGCATCGTGAAAGCCGGCGCCAAACTGCCGCAAGTTGGCCAATTGCGTAACGTGGGACGCACCGAACAGTCGTCGCGACGCATTATTTTGCAGGGTGATCGAGTCATCGCCGTGCACAGTTAATAAAGGGACCGGAATGTGATCGATCAGTGCCCGCAGCCGCCGCACCTCGATTTCCTGATCTGCGCGCTGGTCGTACATCCTGTCCAGAATATCGGTGAAGGTGTCGCCGAGTTCGCCAAACCCGGTACCAATATCCTCGAGGCTGAATCGCTGTGAGTAATCTGCGTAGCGTGCCGCATCGAGAAAACGCGAAACCTCGCGGTTGGTCCGGCTGATGAACCACCACAATTCCGCCGTGGTGATGGCGACAAAACCAATGGCAAGGATGGTCGCACTGTGCAGGCCGGGTTGCAGCATCAGCCAAAGAGAAGCCGTGATCCCCGCGCCGATGATGATCAGACGAATGGCGAGAAAGACCGAGAATCGTCTATAAACCATGTTTTTCCATACGGCGGTACAGGGACGCGCGAGTGAGACCGAGCTCTTTTGCCGCGTGGGATATGTTGAAACCATGTTTCTTCAGCGCCGCGTGTATCGTTTCCTTCTCCATCTGATCGAGGTTGAGTACGGTCGGTATCGAGGCCGCGGCCGGCGGATTCGGTGCCTGCGTGAGATCGAGCAGTTGTAAATCGCCCGGTTCCAGTACGTCGTCGCCAGTCAGTATGATGGCACGCTCGATTGCGTGGCGCAGAGCACGGACGTTGCCCGGCCAGTCGTAAATAACGAGCGCCTGCTCGGCGGCTGGTGAAAAAGCTTTCGCGCTTTGACCGTACTTGCGCGAATAAATATCAACATAGTGATGGGCAATTGGCAGGATATCGTCGCGACGCTCGCGCAGGGGCGGCAGTGTAATTTCGACCGTGTTGAGGCGAAACAACAAATCAGGGCGAAAGCGATCCTCATCTCGCAGAATATCCGGTGCAACATTCGTCGCAGCGATTATGCGCACATCGACTTCCTGAGACTTGTCGGAGCCGACCGGCGTCACTTTGCGTTGTTCCAGCGCACTGAGAAGTTTCGCCTGCATGTGCAGTGGCAGGTTGCCAATCTCATCGAGAAACAGTGTGCCGCCATTCGCAGCCTGGAAGCGACCGAGGCGATCATCGTTCGCGCCGGTAAATGCGCCTTTCTTGTGACCAAACAACTCGGACTCAAACAGGGATTCACTGATCGACCCGACATCGACCGCAAGAAAGACGTTGTCTTGTCGCAGTGACTGCCGATGCAACTCCCTCGCTATGAGCTCCTTGCCGGTTCCGTTCTCTCCGAGAATCAGGACATTGGCATCGGTTGGCGCGGTCCGCGCAACCATCGAAAGAACTTCCTGCATTTCCGCCGACCCGGAAATGATCGTATTGCCGTCTGGCGCGGCCGCTTCGACGAGAACACGGGTTGCCCCTCGCAGTGACTCAGTCTCGACCCGGCTGCGGTGTAGTTTCACCGCCGCGGACAAGGTAGCAACGACTTTTTCGTTTTGCCACGGCTTGGCAACGAAATCGGTTGCGCCGCGCTTCATGGCTTCGACAACCGTGTCGACACTGCCATGAGCTGTGATCATTACCACAACCATCTGCGGATCGATATCCAGAATACGGCCGAGCCACTCGAGGCCCTGCTTGCCGGAGGACTCGCCCGGACCGAAGTTCATGTCGAGCATCACGGCGTCAAAGTCATGCTGCTCAAGCAAGTCCGGGACTTCCTCGGGGCGCCGACAGGTAACGATCTCGCCGAAATTACGCCGCAGCAGAAGCCGCGCCGCCGTCAAAATATCTTCGTCGTCATCAACGATCAGGATGTTAGCCGTTGTAGCCATCGCAAATCCCCGGAAACTGTTCGAAATCGTACAGTAAGTGTTCGGATATGGACAGCTGTGTGTTCGTTTTCGAACAGTTGGGGGCGTATTTCCCGACTTTACTACGTCTATTCTTCCCAACCTCTGCGCCAACCCTTTAAAAATCACGCACTTATCAACTTGGCACGCGACTTGCTATGTACTTTAGGGGACACAACGGCAAATGAGAGAAACGAGAGCACCGTGAGCAAGATCAGCAAACTGTCACAAGAGCGCCATACCTCAGGAGTCAGTATCTCCGGCCAGGGGATGGATCGCGTTGTCGCAAAGAAAACGCCTGTAGCCCGCAAAATTGGCTATGGCGCAGGGGCCATTCTGGCCGCGATCTTCATCTACTGGCTCGTCGGCATGCTTCTCGGCGGACGCAGCCTGAGCGTGAACGCACAACGAATCTACGTCTCGCCGGTTACGGTCGGGACCTTTGAGGATTTCATTCCGCTGCGTGGGCGTCTTGTGCCACGCAGCACTGTTTACCTCGATGCCATCGAGGGTGGGCGCGTCGAGCAGGTCCTGATCGAGGATGGTGCCCTGGTTGAAGCAGGTGATCCGATCGCGCTGCTCTCGAATACGAATCTGCAGCTCGAAGTTCTTGGTCGCGAAGCCGCGGTCACTGAGCAACTCAACAACATGCGCACGATAGAGCTGCAGCTCGAACAGAATCGCTTATCGCACAAACGCAATCTCGTCGAGATCGACTATCAGATCATTCGCCTGAATCGCAGTATCGAACGACAGCGCGAGTTGGCGGCAAAGAATCTCGTGTCGCAGTCGACGGTTGACGAATTACAGGATGAACTGACCTATTACATGAATCGTCGCGAGGTAACACTTGAGAGTCAGGCTACGGACACGCGTATGCAGGCGCAGCAATTGCGACAATTACGTGACGCCGGCGAGCAATTACAGGCAGGTCTGGGCTTTGCCCGCGAGAATCTCGATGACCTGAACGTCACGGCGCCCGTCAGCGGGAAGTTGTCCGGGTTCAACATCGAGGTTGGTGAGTCCATCGTTCGAGGCGGGCGGCTCGGCCAGATCGACGACCCGAATGGTTACAAGCTCAACGTGCAGATTGATGAGTTCTACCTGGGCCGTGTTGATCTGCAGCAAGTCGCAACGGCCGAGCACGGCAATCGCGACTACGTTGTTCAAGTCGCGAAGATTTATCCGCAGGTCAACAACGGGCAATTCGAAGTCGACATGATTTTCGATCAGGAGCCCGCAGATCTGCGTCGTGGCCAGACACTGCAACTGAAACTGACGCTTGGCGATAACTCCGACGCAGTACTGATCCCGAACGGTTCGTTCTACCAGGAAACAGGTGGTAACTGGATTTTCGTTGTTTCACCTGATGGTACCGAGGCGGTGAAACGTAGCGTTCGAATGGGTCGCCGCAACACAGAATTTATTGAAGTACTCGACGGGCTGGAACCCGGCGAGAAAGTTATTACGTCGCCGTACACGAGTTATGTCGGCATGGATCGTTTAACACTGGATTAAGGTGAGGGGAAATCGGAATGCTCAAGCTACACAATATGTACAAGGTCTTTCGCACCGACGAGGTAGAAACGGTCGCTCTGAACGGCGTCAATGTCGAAATCGATCAGGGCGACTTCGTTGCTGTCATGGGCCCATCGGGTTGCGGCAAGTCGACGCTGCTGAATATTGTCGGGCTCCTCGATAATCCGACCGATGGCGATTATTTTTTCTTCGACGAGAATGTTGCGAACTACTCAGAAGCGCAACGCAGCTCAATTCGCAAGAAGAACATCGGCTTCATCTTTCAGAGCTTCAATCTGATCGATGAGCTTAACGTGGCTGAAAACATTGAACTGGCGCTGCTGTATCACAACATGCCGTCTGGTGAACGCAAGCAGCGGGTGGCTGATGTCATGGACAAGATGGGAATCGCGCATCGCGCCAGGCACATGCCGGGCCAGCTTTCCGGCGGCCAGCAACAGCGTGTTGCAGTCGCCCGGGCGGTTGTCGGCAATCAGCCACTGATTCTCGCCGACGAGCCGACCGGAAACCTCGACTCGGCGCACGGCCAGGAAGTCATGGAGATGTTGCGTACGCTGAATTCAGAAGGGACGACCATTGTCATGGTGACTCACTCACCAGCGCATGCCGACTACGCACGTCGAACTGTAAATCTGTTTGATGGTCACGTTGTCACAGATGCGATGCGTGCGGCGTAACGGTCACAAGAATCTTCCAGGGTGGAAATTCAATGTTTTGGAATAACGTAAAGATAGCGCTAAGAAACCTGCGCAAGAACAAGTTGTTTGCGGTTATCAATATCGCAGGGCTCACACTCGGCATGTCGATTTACGTACTCGGTGGACTAATCACCAAGTATGAAGCGACTCACGATGCTTTTTTCGAAAATAGCGACAATACTTACACGATCGGCTCCTACGTCGCACCCGGGATGAATGTCGGCGTTGACCAATTAAACGTAGCATTTTCGGCAGTAGGACCAATCCTCGAAACCGAGTTGTCAGACGTCGAAGTGGTTGCTCGCACTGTGCGCGGCGAATATCTCGTGTCGATGGGCGATAACAGTTACTACGAAACGATTCTGTTCTCGGATCCGGAATTACTCGACATATTCGATTTCAACTACATCGATGGTAGTGACGACGCGTTAGATAATCCGTCGGGAATCCTCATCAGCGAAATGGCCGCCATCAAGTATTTTGGTGAGACGAATGTGGTTGGTGAGATAATTACGTTAGATAACGAGTTTGATTACCACGTCGCCGCGGTCATCGAAGATGTGCCGCAGAACTCGCACTTCAATTCATCGATGATCCAGGAAGGAACCCTGGCGGTTGTTGCGTCAATAAAAGCACTTGGTCCGATGAGGGATTACGATGAGGCCGGGAACTGGAGCGATTTGTCCATGGGCAACATGACCTACGTGATGCTGCCCGAGACCCTTGACGGCGAGTGGTTACAGACACAGTTGGATAGCATCTATGAGCGACTCGTCCCCGAAGAGCAGCACGAAGTCATCTCGGGTTTTTACGTCGACTCGCTCGAGCACGCCAATCTCGCGGTTTGGGACGCGCTCGGCATGCCGGTCACCACGATTATTCAATTGTTGAGTTTTCTTGTCCTGATTATTGCGTGCGTCAATTACACGAATCTGGCGACGGCACAGTCGCTGGGACGCAGTCGCGAGGTCGGCATGCGCAAGACCATGGGCGCAGAACAAAAGCAGCTGTTGTCCCAGTTCCTGGTCGAGAGTCTGGTTATCGCATCCATCGCGATGGTCGCCGCAATCGCCGTTCTCGAGATTGTCATACCCTTATTCAATAACGCGTCGAATAAGATCATGACGCTCGATTACCTACGCACACTCCCATGGCTGGTCGCGACAACCGGACTCGTCGGTTTGCTGGCGGGTTTGTACCCGGCCTGGTTGATCACGCGCGCCAGCCCGATCGATGCGCTGCGCGACCTGGCACGCAAGGGCAAGAAGGGATCCAGGATGCGCTCGGTAATGATCGGCGTGCAGTTCGGTATCTCGGCATTTATGCTTGCTCTTGTCGCAATCGTTTACATGCAGAACGAAAAGGTCAAGAACGCGAGCTACATCTTTCCGAGGTCCGAGATTTACACGTTGACGAGACTGGGTATCGAGGACGTTCAGGATCGTTTCGACACATTGCGGCACGAGCTCGAAGCGTTGCCGAACGTCGATACTGTTGCGTTTTCATCGCAGGTGCCGTTTGAGCAAAACAATCGGCAGAGCAGCTATACCGCTGCGCCCGGTGACGAGGCGGGGGAATTCTTAGTAAATCGTCTGACCATGACGCCGGAGTTCCTGGACGCCTATGACATCCCGTTATTGGCTGGTCGCAATTTCAATCGCGGTATCGCCAACGATGAGTTTCACGAAGACGAAACCGAGGTGCTCAATGTCCTGGTCAACGAGTTAATGCTCGCAAGGCTCGGTATTGCGACGCCACAGGATGCACTCAACAAACGGTTCTACAATCTGGATGACGAAGACACCCTGCGTGAGCTAGTGATAGTAGGTGTCGTGCCGACGCAGAACATTCTCGGCCTGTTCAATCAGGAAAAACCGTGGGTATTTTCCTACTCAGCGCCAAGCATGCGCATCGCTTCCATTCGAATAGCGGGTGGCAACATGATGGACACGGTGGAAGCGGTCGAAGACGTGTGGAAGCGCGTGATTCCTGATTATCCGATGCAAGGAAGTTTTCTCGATGAGGCTTTCGACGACGTCTACAACGTGCTCAAGTACATGAATATGGCACTCGGTGGCTTTGCTTTCGTCGCGCTGTCCCTGGCGATGATTGGTCTGTTCGGTCTCGCGGCCTTTATGGCGGCACAACGGACCAAGGAAATCGGCGTGCGCAAGGTACTGGGTGCCAGCTCATCTCAGATTGCACGCTTGCTTGTCTGGCAGTTCTCGAAGCCAGTCATGTGGGCGCTTGCGATCGCGTTGCCCGCGGCATTTTTTGCCTCGAGCACTTATCTTGATTTCTTCGCGAACCGAATCGAATCGCCTGTTGTGATCTTGTTGGTTGCTGGCGTGATCGCCGTGATACTCGCATGGACTACAGTCGCTGGACACGCGATACGTATCGCGCGCGCGAATCCGGTCCTTGCCTTACGCTACGAGTAGGTTATTTGGTGAAAAGGGGTCACTGTCCCTGTAGCTATTTGTGGGAGCGGCTTTAGCCGCGATCGTCGCGGCTGAAGCCGCTCCCACAGTCCTTTTGACTATTCTTCGGTGCCGATGCTGAAGCGGAAGCCGATGCCAAACATGAAGACGTCTTCGTCGTAAGGGTCAGCTCCGAGTGAGAGCAACAGCGGTACCGTTGCAGGCTCGACGCCATCGAGGGCCCAGTCCTCGGCAACGAAGCGCTGGTATCTGAGGTTAAGGTTGAGTTCAAACCGCTCAGAACGCCGGTAGGCAAACCTGAATCGAAAATAGTCGAGCTTGGACGTCAGGTCGGGGAACGCACTCGGGCCGCCAACATTCGAGTCTACGACAATTTCCGAGGTGCCATCTGAGCGCATGTAGTCCATTTGTAAATCGAATTTCTCGGCAATGTTGCGCACACGGAAACCGGCCCCATAGGTGGCGAAATCATCGTCGTGCGTGGCGTACCAGTCAGGTGTCGAGAAGGCCTCGCTACCGACTTGCTCGGACTCCATCTCTTCGAATCCGGCGGTCAGATAGGCGGACCCGTTTTCCGAGAACGTCCAACTGAAATCAGCTGCGACGCGGCGTTCCTCGCCGCCCGTGATCCCCAGTTCGGACTGCGTATAACTGTCTTCGGCAATCAGGGCGTCAAGAGATATTGAGAATTTGTCTGACGAGAATGACAGCTTGACGTCACCGTACTCACGAGAGCGATACGCGAGATTGTATTTTCGCATCAGCGGGTTTTGGCCGAGAGTCGTCGCGAAGGTCTCGTTGTAGCTGTCGATGTCGCGTTCGGACGCGCCGCCGCGTATGTCCAGTTCAAGCGCAGATGTCGGCTGCCAGCGCAAACGGCCCCAGCCATTGTCCTCTGTCTGTTCGGCGACCTCCTGGAAGTCGCGATCCAGGTCTTTGCGGTCGTAGCCTGCCGATACACGCACGGTATCGAGCAGATCATAGTCGGCGCTAAGGTTTAACGTGGAGCGTTCAAAGCTATACGGAATATTCTCTTCGAGATCGACGCTGGCAAACGTGTCGACGATGACCCGGTTCCACACATCCTGGACTGTCTTGTTGTCGCGTTCATCGTAACGATAGTTGAGCTTGATGCGCGCTTTACTGAAGATTTTTGACGTCAAGGCCAGCGCAAAATTGCTCGTATCAATGCTGCCGGCAAGGCTGCTGCGTGGCAGCGGGCTGGTAGCGATACTGCTGGTGATCGTATAGGGTAGAAATTCGCTGTCTTGCTCGATTTCCCCCATTGCCGCCGAAATTCTGACCACAGTTCTTTGTTGCGGGAACGAATATCCTGCCTGCAACAATACCTGCTGAAAACGGTTGTCGGGCGCCTGCGCAAGCCTGAAAGTGTCGTTGCCAATAATCGGATCGAATGTATATGGTTGTTCCCAGGTCAACGCCGTATTGTCATTGCCGAAATCCGACAAGTACCAGGCAAGCGACACGAATCCCTTGTCGGTGCCATAGCGAATGCCGAGGTCGACCTCATCCGTAACGTAGTCAATCGGCATTGGCAGAGCACTTGCCTGCGAGAAAGACGAGCCGCCACCGATTCTCAAGCCATCCTGTTCCTGTCTGCGATAGTCGGCCGAGAGGGTCCAGCGGTCAGAGAGATAAAAACCGGCCCCGAGATCAAAGACACTGCGGTCGCTTTCGATGTTGCGTGACACGAGACTCGAATTGAGTTCAGTCATGTCGCCTGTTGTTCCCGCGTGCACCCAGGGCGATGGCAGAGACAAAGTACCGTTCGCAGTTTGTTCAAAAATCGTGGCAGTGGAATTGAATTGCCGCCGCGGCAGCTCCCTGTAGCCGAGATTGAAGTTGTACGATCCAAGTCGGCCACCGTCAAGTCCGATAACCCGTGAATCAAGCCCGAGGTCTTCGGCTTCCCAGCGCATGCGATAAGCGTCTTTTGCGTAAGTGCCGTTGCCATCGACATTGGCATAAACGCCTTCTTCGTCGTAACCGGTCGCGTTGCCGAAATAGGCCGAGTCGTCACTGACGTCTGTCGCACCCAGTTCGTAGTCGGCGCGATGGCCTTCTTCAAACGGGCAATACTCACAAGCCCAGTCGCTGGTATCTACATCTTGTGCATGTGCCGCAGACGAAAGAACGGCGGCGGCGATGCAGAGAGTAAGTGTCTGATTCCGTTTCATTATGCTTACTCCTAACGCATCAACTTCGAACCGGAAGGATGATTGGACCCGTGCACCTGCGAGTGGCAGTTCATGCAAGCCTGTCCAAGCAGGAATTGCGATGGCGTACCGGCTGCCAGGCCGTCAGCATCTTGCGGGATACTTGGATGGCCTGACTGCGAGTGGCAACTCTGGCAAAGCAGCGGTGCGCGTTTCGTCAGCATGCCCGGGTGATTGGAGCCATGCGGCGAGTGGCACAGCCCACAGTCCTCACTGACAGGCGCATGCTCCCAAAGATAGGGCCCGCGTTTCTCAGCATGACATTGCTGACAGGTGTCGTTGACGGTCAGGCGTGCGAGCTGCGTCGCGACGGTATCACCGTGGATGTCATGGCAGCCCATGCAGTCCATCTTCCCTTGCAAAATTGGATGTGCAAAAGCCTTGCGTGTTTCGCTACGTTGTATCTGATGGCAGGCGAAGCAGACGTCAGGCTGCGTCGCTGTCTGCCTGACCGGATCCGTTGCCGCGTGGCTGAGGTGACAGTCGGCACAAGCCACCTCATCGCTGGGGTGGGCATCGGTGTGCCAGCTGAAGCCGATGTCGGCCTGATGGCAGGTCAGGCATGCGCCGTTTTGTGCTTCGAGAGGTGTGACTGAGCCTGTGCCAAAGATAATGGAAATTGGCGGTCGCTCCTGTCCTCTACGCACGCGCCCGGCATGTGTGTCGCCCGGACCATGGCAGGCCTCGCATTGCAATTGGCCGTGGCCAAACGGGCCGCGCGAGTCCGACGGCACGGCGTGCTTGGTGCGAAATACTGCAAGCGTCAAGTCGTCATCGTGGCAGGCCAGACACGTGTCTGCACCCTCGCGGCTGTACTCTGATTCCTGAGCGTCCGCTGATTGCATGGCTACAATCAGGAGAGCGGCAATGGATACAGTTTGTATAAGCAATTTCATCTGAATCATCCGCTCGTCAAATTAGTTAAGGAAAGTGCCAACGCCGTGCACTTCTTTCACATCCAATGCCCGGCCAGGACCGTGGCAGACCACACAACTCTCGATTCCTGACGAGATCAGCGAGCTGTCCGCAGCCTTGCCGGCGGCGAAATCACCACCGTTCGCGATCATGTGCTGCATTGCGTCGTTTGAAACATGGCAGGCCGAGCAAACAGCCGCATTCGGCGACACTGCTGTGTCGTCGGTCGGTGAAGTGGCATCCGCACCCGCATCGATCGTCGTCGCCAGGATCGCCCCGGGTTCAACAGGGTAGTACCCACCCGGATTGTGGCAACCTTCGCAGTTGTTCAAGCGGCCCGGATAGGTGAAGTCAAATGTGTGTGGGAAGTTGCCGTAACCACAAACTTCGTAGGGGACCTCTGTCTTGCTGTACCCGTGCAAGGCATGAATCATGACCTTCATGTCTATTGGGGCATCGTCTGGTCCGAGGGTATCTGTGCAAGGAACATCGCGCCGATTGGTGTCGGTTGCGTTCGGATTGTGGCAGGTAACGCAAACCTCAATATTATCGGTACGATTGTTGCCATGCATTGAGAGCTTGTTGTGGCAGTCGTCGCATTTCTCGATAGCAACTGCGTTGCGTCGCGGCACGGCTGGCAGGTCCGTAATGCCGGCATAGAATACCGGGCTGGTGACAGCGATACTCGTCGCTGTGCCATCAATCACGACTGACGGATGGCCATCGATCGTCACGGCGGCCGTGCCGGTCTGGGTCATCGGAACCTGTGTCGGCGAGGTGACGCTGAATTCTCCGCCGCCCTCGTCTGTAGACGTGCCGCCGCATCCAGGTGCCGTTAACGGGTTCATCGATATCGGTTGGGCAGGTGCGTTACCAGTACCCGCATTTGTGTAATCGTCAGTGTCCCAGGCTATGCCTATCGCGAGTCTGCTGGTGCGCGTGGCGCACTCGGTGAACGCAGGATCAGTATGGATGTCGTACGAGGCGTTGCCATTTGTCGGGTCGGTTACTGAGAATCTGACGACGGGCGTTCCGCCCTGACTGATACCTGATACGCCTATGATGTTGAACTGAAATGCTTCTGCCGCGATGTCCTCGGGAATTGCATGTGCGACCGGAATCTGCACGAGCCGGTCGTCCGAGCTCAATACCGTGGCATCCGCTCCGTGGCAATCCACGCACTGCATATCGTCAGTGAAGGTCATTTCGAGAGGGTGTATGCCAGCGTCAATGGCGTAATCGTTCTGGCCGTTCATGGCGTCGCCATCGTCATAATGACAGGTGCCGCAAGCTGCACGACTTGGAACCAGGCGCCAGTTACTCGCCTGCGGCGTGTTCGCGTCACTTTCGTCATGGCAGGTTTGGCAGTTTCTGATGTCCTGCGGAAATACCACGTCTGCCCAGTCATGAGGCCGGTTGCCATAGCCGATGATCTGATAATCGCTCCGCGCTGAATGAATATTGTGAATCAGCACTTTCATGTCGACGCTGTTGCCGGTATTGCCGTCGATGGATGATGGGTTGTGGCACTGGACGCAATACTCGACATCGAAGCGTGCTTCGCCATGCGCTTCCAGGTTGTCGTGACAGGCATTGCAGGTGTCGTTGTCGACGATGAGGCGTGTAAATACCGGCGCCGCGCCGGCCGGCATGAAATCATGTGGTGCATTGTTAGCCGGGATATTCACCGGCCAGAAGCCATTCGAATTGGTGCGAATCTCGATGCCGACACGATGCGTCCTCGTGGCGTCGAAGGTCGGCCCGGCCGGATACCCGGTAAGTGCGTTCGCGAACGTGTACGTGTACGTGCTGTCGCCGTTGTCGACGTACGTTCCTGAAGTTGCCGTCTCCGCATCGGCCTGAGCATTCGCAACGCCACCGTCGTCCCGGGTTACGTAGGACTGCCATTCACTGGAACCGCCGCTTGTTCCCGGAGTCAGTTGCGCGATAACAAATCGAATATTGGCGGCAGGCAAACCCACGAGGCCCTGGTCAAGTTCGTTCGTCAGAAAGAAGCTCACCAAAGGCGCGCCACCGTCGGCTGAAACGGCTACGTCCGTAATGTGTACGGTAATTGTCTCAGCTGATGTGACCGGGACGTCGTTAGCGCCAGTCGGTCCCGTTGGGCCGTCAGCGCCACCTGGTCCGACAGGACCGGGCGAACCACTGTCGCCCTCGCCGCCACAGCCAGCAAGAATAAGGCTGAATAGCGTGAGAGCTGCAATACGCCTCGAGCAGTTCTTAAAGCTTGCCATTATTCGTCACCTTTCTTGTTATCCAGCAACGGGCAGATATCGCCCGGTTCCTATTGTTGCTATTCACCGATGCCCGGGTTGTGGTATTGCGATGTCTCGAATTCCGCTCCCGTCCTGTGACACACTGCGCAAGCTTCCTGCCCGTTAGGTAGACCGCTGCCACTCGAACCATCGGCAGCACCACACGCGGCACCGACGATTGTGCACTTCAGATCACCAACCTGACCGCCCTGGGACGCAAAGTGCCCCAGAGCCGCCGTGCTTGTATGGCAAACGCCGCAGGCAGCTGCTGTTGGCGTTGTGGCGATGTCGTCCGTCCACACTCTGATGTCATCACCCTGGAGCGTGCTAACTGCCCTGGCTGTGGCGCGAGCTACATCATAACTACCCGGCAAATGGCAGGTGTCGCAGTTGGCGACATTCTGTGGGTACCTAACATGTTCGAACGCACCTCCCTCGAAGGTCTCACTACCCGAGTGAATCGAGTGAACCATATAGCCCATATGGTAGCC
>Ga0070723_10000225_pt1 | contig 14605 bp, 16 predicted proteins | sample tdAd002_FD_67277 | JGI IMG/M metagenome (GOLD analysis project Ga0070723, IMG submission 67277) | Marine sediment microbial communities from the Atlantic coast under amendment with organic carbon and nitrate - tdAd00.2 | ecosystem: Environmental > Aquatic > Marine > Coastal > Sediment | place...
CGAGGTGTTGACGACGCGTCGCCATCGAACGCATGAAGACCTGCTCCGAGCGCAGCGAATTCATGCGGATACGATCACCGAGCAAGGCACCGCCGGTACGTCGCCGCGTTGGATCGACGGCCAGCACCGCGATACGAACATCAGGAAAACAGGTCAGAAAACGATTCAGGACCTCGTCGGTCACGCTGCTTTTGCCGGCTCCGCCCGTACCGGTAATGCCGATGACGGGTACCTGGCCAGCTTTCATTTGCCATTCTTTTCTGAGTGTAGCGAGCTGTGCTTCGTCGAAGGCTGACTCCTCGAGCGCCGAGATCATCGCGGCGATATCGGTCGTCTGTTCAGGGCTTACCTCGTCTGGACTCACAGTTTGCCGCCGTTCGGCCTGGGTCCTCTCGACCAGGTCCTGGATCATCGCTTCCAGGCCGAGTTCCATACCATCATGTGGGTGGTAGATTCGCTCCACGCCGTAGTCCATCAACCCTGCGATTTCTTCAGGCGTAATTGTGCCGCCGCCACCACCGAATACTTTGATGTGTGAGGCCCCCAGATCACGCAGTCGATCCACCATGTAACGGAAAAACTCGTTGTGGCCCCCCTGGTAGGAACTGACCGCAATTCCGTCTGCATCTTCCTGGACGGCTGCGCGGACAATGTCATCGACACTGCGGTTATGGCCGAGATGAATGACCTCGGCGCCCTGCGCCTGAATCAGCCGGCGCATGATATTGATGGCGGCGTCGTGACCGTCGAACAGCGATGCCGCCGTGACGAAGCGTAACGGCACCTTTTCCTGGCTGTCGGGTGCGCGTGGCAGATCGCTGGCTGCGGTACTCATTTGTGTGGATTCTCCGGGCAAAACACAGCGGGAACATCCGCCTTCAAGGGGTAAATCCCTTAAAAATCAATTGGTTTTGCTCTTGCAAAAATTTTAATCTAAATTAAAATAATGCAGATTCGTGAAAATCTCAAGTACAGAGTACGCAGATTATGAGCCGAAATTCCGACGAGACCCGTTTTCAGCAGCAGCGCGACCGTGTCCTCAAGGCCGCCGCCCACTGCTTTAATCAAAAAGGCTACAGCGGCACATCGCTGAAGGACGTCGCCGACATGCTGGGCCTGACCGATCCCGCCCTGTACTACTACGTCAAGAACAAGGAAGAACTCGTCTACCTCTGCTACGTTCGCGCCGCAGACGTCGGTCGGGAGGCCATGGAACACGCAGTTGCCGAGGGTGGGAGCGGGCTTGAGCAGGCACGGCGATATTTGCGTTATCACATTGAATTAATGGTCGGCGAACGCGGACCGATTGCCATTATGAGTGAAATCCCGTCCCTGAAAGTGGAGCACCGCGATGAGGTTCTGGAGTTATCGCGACAGCACAGCAAGAATTTCGAGACGCTTCTCCAAGACGGCATTAAAGATGGCAGCATCATGGCCTGCGACGTACGTATGACCGGCAATGCGATTATGGGATCGATCAACTGGATCCCTAAATGGTTTCATGGCGACAATTTGATGGCTGACAAGATAGTCAGTGAGTTTCCGACCGTCCTGACACGAGGCCTTGAAATCGGCGGCAGCTAATCCAGCTCCTCGAGCTGTTCGTTAACCCTGGATTCGATCTCTGACATATTCATACTATTGAGGTCGATGATCTCAATACTCGTGTGCTCTGCGATGAATTCTAGCCGGGCCTCGATTCGCTTTTCTACGCTTCCATAGTAATTCGCGCCTGAACGCACCGAGCCGGAACTGTTTGGGTCGACAACCGTCAACATGCTGCTACTGCCCGATAGCCGCGACCCCGTGCGGGACCTGAGAAGCTCATAGTCATCTCGCACCGCTCTTATCAGCAGTACCAGGTCGCCGTATTTTTTCCGCAACTCTATGAATTGCTGATCTGAAAGAGCTATCTGCTCATCATCCAGACTGTCCATCAACTGGTCCGAAGTCTGCATAAACTCCTTGATGCCGCGTTCTGCGGCCAATCGATACCAGGCAGACGCCGCGACAATGTCCTCTTCGACCCCCTTGCCCGTCAGGTACATATAGCCAACCATGTATTGGCCGTATTTGTCGCCGATCGGGGCCAGTTCGTTGCGGTAGATGAAAAATGCGCGCTTATAGTCGGTTCGCTCGAAGACGTCTTCGGCCTGTTGCTGCACCTGTAGCGTCCTCGAGGTCATTGGCACGCTCGGAAATGAGCTCGGATCCTGAGCAGCGGCAACGAAGGGTTGCAGACACATCGAAAGAGCCAGAAAAATTGTCAGTCTCATGACCAACTCACTCGCAAAAATAATGGAATAAGACCAATATTTAGGACTGTATCAGGGCGGCCTAGTTCCAATTGTAACGGATTTTTAGTCGTTGAAATCGGGCGCTCGTTTCTCGATATTTGCCATTACGGCCTCGAGCTGATTTTCCCGACCAAACACCCCGAGTTGCAGCTCCGCTTCGAGCGCCAGGGCCTCCGACTCCGACATTTGCCACGCGGAGTTAAACAGTCGTTTCATCGAGCGGATCGCATCGGGCGATTTCGCGCTGATGGCGCTGGCAGTCTCCAGTGCCGCTGCCAAAGGGTCGTCGTACAGCGCTGTCACCAGGCCAATTTGCAGAGCTTCGGTGCCACTGACGACCCGACCTGACCATGCAAGGTCCTTGACCTGATCAATCGACAGAAGGTCTCGAAGCGTTGTGCTAATAGCCATGTCCGGGATTAAGCCCCATTTGATCTCCATGATCGATAAGCGCGCATCGGGCGTCGCATAGCGCAGGTCGGCGCCGAGAGCGACCTGCAGCCCTCCGCCGTAGGCAACACCGCTCACCGCGCAAATGACAGGAACCGGCAACTCCCGCCAAGCGTAGGCAGCGAGCTGAAACCGGTTCGCAGGAGAAGATCCGACAGGCGCCATGGTCTCGGTGTCGACAATTACATCGCCCAGCCGAAACATTTCAACATCTATGCCCGCGCAGAAATTGGCGCCAGCCCCGTGCAGGACGACGGCACGCAGCGATCGCTCCGAGGCCAGTTGCTGTCCTGCATCGCCAAGCGCCTCGAACATTTCGAGGTTGAGTGCGTTGGCCTTGTCTGGCCGGTTCAGAGTCACCTGAGCAATATGATCACTGACGGAGACTGTTACGGGTTCACTCATCGCAGATGTCCTTCAGGTCGCCAACGTACATTTGCCATTCCGCATCACGATGATATCGCGCTCCACTGCCGTGCAACGGAACGACACGATATTGCCGTCCTGCCACATATCGGTTCGAATCGTATCGCCAGGTATTACGGGCGCCGAGAAACGCGCGTCAAACCCCTGGATCAGCGTGTGGTCGTAGTCACAGATAGTCTGCAATATCGCCCGACAGGCGATGCCGTAAGTACACAGCCCGTGCAGAATCGGCACCGGAAAACCGGCCGCCGTTGCAGTGCCTGGATCGGCGTGTAGCGGGTTCCAGTCGCCATTGAGGCGAAACAGCAAAGCCTGATCAACACGAGTGCTACTTTCACAACTCAAGTCGGGATCCCGCCGTGGCGCCCGATGCGGTGCGGGCCCGCTACCTGATGGGCCGCCAAATCCGCCGTCCCCACGGGCGATTACGGTAATGCCCAGCGTGAATATGGCCGTGTCATCCTTGGCGAGTCGGCCTTCAGCTTCGAACAAGATCATCGCACCTCGTCTGGGCCCGCGATCGAACACGTCGACGATGCGTTTGTTCACGAGCAAGTCGGCAGCAGCAGGCAAGGGACGATGCAGTTGCAAACGCTGTTCAGCGTGCAGAACCTGCTCGAAATTCCAGCCAAGGTCCGGCGGAAACATGTCCGGCACAAGGACGCTCGCCATTGACGGCACTGTGCGTAACGGTCGCCCTTGTTCATAGACGTACGGTAATTCTTTCTGGCTCAGCGGGTCACGCCCAAAGCCGATGCTTTGCGCATAAAGCATCGCTTCTCTATCTTCGAGTTTGAGCTGCAAATCGACGATAGACGTCGCCATCAGCTGATCGTAATTCAGTGGCATCGATTCATCCGTGCTAGTTGTGTTCAGTCGCGAATTGCCAGCCCATGTCTGCCAATGGTTGTACGGCCCTCGTGGCCTGCTCGGCGTGCGCGCTTGCTGCCGTGCCTTCGCGAACGCGACCTACTATGCCCTGCAATATGGCTGCCAGGCGAAAAAAATTGAAGGCAGAATAGAAATGACGATTCGCGATGCCATTATCACGACCTGTGCGCGCACAGTACTGTGCTGTGTAAGAATCTTCATCGGGTATACCCAATGCGGCAAGGTCCTTGCCCAACAGCCCCGTCGAACCGATGCCAATGTTCGGCATCTGCCAGGCCATCAGGTGATACGTGAAATCGGCCAGCGGGTGGCCAAGCGTGGACAGTTCCCAATCGAGCACCGCGATAACTTTTGGCTCGGTCGGATGAACAATCATGTTGTCGAGGCGAAAATCGCCGTGCACGATTGCAACTGATTCGTCATCAGGAATATTATCGGGCAACCACTCGATCAGCGCATCCATCGACTTGAGCGATTCAGTTTCCGACGCCCGATATTGGCCACTCCAGCGCGAAATCTGCCGCGCAAAATAATTGCCGGGTTTGCCGAAGTCCTGTAACCCCAGCGACTCATAGTCATAACTGTGTAATTTCGCAAGCGTCTCATTGACGTTGTCGTAAAGTGCCGCTCGGCCAGCGGTATTCGCGTTCGGCAGGTCGAGGTCCCAGAAAATTCGTCCATCGACGAATTCCATGATGAAAAACATCGTGCCGATGATCTCGTCGTCCTCACACAATACGTAGGGGCGCGGTACCGGGAAATCAGCGCCGTACAAGGCGCTGATAATGCGGTATTCACGATCGACAGCATGGGCGGACTTCAGCAGTTTGCCGGGCGGTTTACGCCGCAGCACGTACTTGCCGGACTCCGCTTCAAGAAGATACGTGGGGTTCGACTGGCCGCCTTTGAACTGACTGACTGCAAGAGGTCCACGAAAACTCTCGACATGGGACGACATGTACTCCGCGAGGCGCTCCACATCAAATTGATTCGCCTCTGTGACATCCCGTGTTCCGGTATTTTGCTCCTGTCTGGTACTCACAAACCGTATCTCAGCCCTGTCTCGGTTCGACGAAGAAATCCGGTGCCAGCGGCATATCGGGGTTCACAGCATAGTGGCTCAGGTCCGTCACGCCCTCGTCCTCAATCGTGGAATCGTCGATACAGAAATTACCTGTGAACTCGCGGCTTGGTTTGGTGAGGATTATGTACGCGGCGTCCGCCATGATTTCCGGTTTGCGCGAATGCAACATCAATTCGTCACCACCAAGCATGTGGACCGCAGCGGTTGCGATCGTTGTCCTGGGCCACAGCGCGTTGACAGCAATACCCTGCTCCCGAAATTCACCGGCCATTCCGAGCACGCACATACTCATAGCGTACTTCGCCATCGAGTATGCAACGTGTGGAGCGAACCATTTCTCGACCATATTGAGAGGTGGCGACAAAGTCAGAATATGCGGATTTTCAGCCTTGAGGAGCCATGGCAAACAGGTCTTGGACACGAGAAACGCGCCGCGGGCATTGACCTGGTGCATCAGGTCGAAGCGACTCATCGATACCTCTTCCGTGCCAAGCAATGCGATGGCGCTCGCATTATTGACGACGATATCGATGCCGCCGAACTTGTCAGCACCCTGCTGAACAGCATCCTCTACGGCTTTGTCATCACGAATGTCACAAACCAGCGGCAGTGCCTGCCCACCTGTTTCTTCAATTTCGGCTGCAGCTGTATGGATGGTGCCGGGCAGCTTGGGATGCGGCTCAGATGTTTTGGCGGCGATGACGATGTTCGCTCCATCGGCCGCAGCGCGTTTCGCGATAGCGAGACCGATACCGCGGCTGCCGCCCGTCACCAATAGTGTTTTGCCTTCGAGTGATGTCATTGATTTTCTCTACATTCTGAAAACGCCGAATGGCGTCTCTCTGTCGCGTGGTCTGTTCATTGCGGCGGAAAGCCCGAGTGATAGAACCGAACGCGTATCGACCGGATCTATAATGCCGTCATCCCAAAGTCTTGCGCTCGCGTAGTACGGATGCCCCTGTGATTCGTATTGATCCCGAATACTGGCTTCATACTGGTTCTGTTCTTCTTCAGGCCACTCTTCGCCTCGCGCTTCAAGACCATCGCGCTTGACCGTCGACAGCACCAGTGATGCCTGTTCCCCGCCCATGACTGAGATGCGCGCGTTTGGCCACATCCAGAGCATACGCGGGTTGTAAGCACGGCCGCACATCGCATAGTTGCCGGCGCCGAACGAACCGCCGATCACAACCGTGAACTTTGGCACTGTCGCCGTTGCTACGGCATTGACCATCTTGGCGCCTTCCTTTGCAATACCCGCGTGTTCAACACGCTTGCCAACCATGAATCCAGTGACGTTCTGCAAAAATACGATCGGAATGCCGCGACGATTGCAAAGCTGGATGAAATGCGCGCCTTTTTGCCCGGACTCCATAAAAAGTATGCCGTTATTGGCGACGATGCCGACCGGGAAACCGTCAATGTGCGCGAATCCACAGACCAGCGTCGAACCATAGAGCTTCTTGAATTCCTGAAATACCGAACCGTCCACTATCCGTGCGATCACCTCACGCACGTCATACGGAAAGCGATACTCGCGCGACACGATGCCGTAGATGTCATCGGCAGGGTATTCGGGATCTACAGGCTCACGCATTCTAAGATGATTGTGTTTTGAGACATTGAGGTTCGCAACAATGTCGCGTGCGATATTCAATGCGTGCGTATCATCGTCGGCCAGGTGATCGGTCACGCCCGAAATTCGCGAATGGACGCTACCACCACCCAGGCTCTCGGCATCAACGACCTCACCTGTCGCGGCTTTGACCAGCGGCGGCCCGCCGAGAAATATCGTTCCCTGGTCACGCACGATGATCGCTTCGTCGCACATTGCCGGAACGTAGGCGCCGCCAGCCGTGCAGGAACCCATCACCGCCGCAATTTGCGGAATGCCTTGCGCCGACATGCGCGCCTGATTATAGAAAATTCGCCCGAAATGATCGCGATCAGGAAATACTTCATCCTGACGCGGAAGAAACGCCCCACCTGAGTCGACGAGGTAAATGCACGGCAAATGATTCTGCTCGGCGATTTCCTGCGCCCGCAGATGTTTCTTCACGGTCAGCGGGTAGTAAGTGCCGCCTTTTACCGTCGCATCATTTGCGACGACCATGCATTCGACGCCGTTGACCTGACCGATGCCAGTGACAATTCCTGCCGCCGGTACGTCGTCGCCATACACTTGCCAGGCGGCCAATTGCCCTATTTCAAGAAATGGCGATCCTTCGTCGGTCAGTGCATCGATGCGATCGCGTGGCAGTAATTTGCCGCGTGCCAGGTGGCGCTCGCGAGACCGCGCTGAACCGCCCTCCTGAATCTGTGTAGTGACTTCCTGCAAATTCTCGGCGAGCGCAACATTAGCCTCCGAATTCTGGCGGAACTCGTCCGAATCTCGATCGACTTTCGTTTCAAAGACTGGCATTGAACAGCTCGCGTCCAATCAGCATGCGTCGAATCTCGTTCGTGCCGGCACCAATCTCATAGAGTTTGGCATCGCGAAGCAGGCGCCCCGCAGGATACTCGTTGATGTAACCATTGCCGCCCAGAACCTGAATTGCCTCACTTGCCATCCAGGTCGCCTTTTCCGCGGCGACGAGAATACAACCCGCAGCGTCGAACCGGGTTGTCCGCTCGCTGTCGGCTGCTTGAGCCACGGCATATACATAGGCGCGACTGCTGTTCATCGCGGTGTACATGTCCGCGATCTTGCCCTGCATCAGCTGAAACTCGCCAATTGCCTGGCCGAACTGCTTGCGATCATGAATGTACGGCAGAGCAACATCCATGCAGGAGCGCATGATGCCGAGCGGGCCTCCGGCGAGCACCAGGCGCTCGTAGTCCAGGCCGCTCATCAGTATCGCCGCCCCCTGACCCTCAGTCGCAAGCAGGTTTTCAACCGGAACCCGGCAATCTTCCAGCAGCACTTCGCTGGTATCCGAACCACGCATGCCCACCTTGTCGAGCTTCTGCGGCGTCGATAGCCCCGCTGTGCCGCGCTCGACGATAAATGCACTGACTTTGTAGCTGCCCGCGTCAGGATCGGTAACCGCGTAGATAATGAGCACATCGGCCTGCGGCGCGTTCGTTATCCACATTTTTGAACCGTTAAGGACGTACTCATCTCCATCTCGCACCGCTGTCGTCCGCATTGCCATGACATCGGAGCCAGCCCCGGCTTCACTCATAGCCAGCGCACCAAGATGTTCACCGGAAATGAGCGCTGGCAAATGCTTGGTCTTTTGCGCCTGATTTCCCCAACGGTGCAATTGGTTAACACAGAGATTCGAATGTGCGCCGTACGAGAGGCCGACCGACGCAGATGCACGGCTGATCTCCTCCATGGCGACAACGTGCGCGAGATAACTCAGACCCGAACCGCCGAACTCTTCCCCGACCGTGATGCCGAGCAAACCGAGATCGCCAAGCTCGGGCCACAGATCACGCGGAAACTCGTTGTCCGCGTCTATTTCTTCGGCGCGTGGTGCGATCCTGTCTGCGGCAAACGCATGGACGGTCTCGCGCAGAAGATCGATATCCTCGCCAAGACCAAAGTCAAAATCCAACATATCTAATTCAGCCTGAGATTCAGACCTGTATTGTCGCCTATGCCGGCGCGCCTGAACACCGTCGATTGGACATGTAGGCCGCTATGGTTGATAGAGTGCAGCGACCGAACCGCCTGGATCCTCGACTACACAGAAACGACCGCCGGCCAGGCCGCGCGGCTCGACGACGATTTTCCCGCCATTGGCTGTGCAAGCTGCTGCGCTCTGTTCCACATCAGCGACAACAATGTAGATGAGCCATCCCGTGGGCAAGTCCGCATTGCTCCCTCGCGCGTGGCAAACACCTGCCACACCGTCGCCGGACACAGGCATTTTCATGACGTAGTCGCTGTAGCCACCCATATCCACATCGTCCGTTTCCCAGCCGACGACAGCCTTGTAAAAGTCGCGTACGCCCGGTGCGTCCGCCACTGTCATATCAATCCAGCCTATCTTTCCTACGTCAACAGACTCACTCATGTGCGACCCCCTGCCTGAAAATCAAACTACGACTAGAACGACGTCAAAAATGACGCTGCATTACCGCCAATCGCCCCTTCGCCGGCGCGCGCGGTACGCAGGTATTCGGCGCCCTTCGGATAATTTTCAGGCTGCGGCATACTCACTCTCTTTACGCGATTACGGTGATAAAGCCTGACTTGAGACGCAAATGGTATGACCCTTTCGGGATCGCCGCCGGTCAATTCCTGATGCAGCGCGGGCAGCTGGTACCAGGGCACGTTCATGTCCGAGTGATGTGCGTTGTGGTAACCGAAATTAAGTGCCAACCAATTCAATCGAGGGTATTTGAGTGACAGGGGCACGCTGAACGTGTGTTCCTGTTCCCAAACAGCATCGCCTTTATGCGGCGGCTCCACATAGTTAAACAAGGTTTTGTTGTACGGGTAGTCGTGCTGCAGCGCATCCATGAATCGCAGCACGTGCATCATGAGCATGTACGCGATTACATACAGTAATGCCACCTTCGGAAAAAAGACTGCCAGCGCGACAAACAAGCTGCCGCGAATCAGAATCACGGAAACGTTGCGCACACGTTGATCACGTCGTTCGGGAATGATGAATGAGGTGAAAACCATGATGAAATGCATGATCAGGTCGTGCGCCGGAATGTAGAACCACTCGAGAATTCGTGTCGTCTGCAGCACCACCGGGTGTTTCTCAAACCACTCCTCATATTCGAACCAGATGACATCATCGTTGTCGACATGATGCCGGAAGTGCTTGTAGCGCATGTCCTCATAGGTGCCGTATGCCGCGCCGCAAATCCAGCTCATGAACCTGCCCAAACGAGCGTTGTTATGGCTGCGTTTGAACACCATGTTGTGGCCACATTCATGGATCAGGTAGGCGGCGATTGTCATCGCGTGTGCAAGCAGCAGAGTGGCGAGCAAGTTGACAGGCCAGTAGGACTGGAAAAGCCCAGCCAACGCGGCGCCATAGCCGACAAGCACGTACAACACGGCGGCGCCATAATAACGCAGCCCGTCGGGCTCTTTGAAAGTCGCGACAATCGTCGTCATCGTCATCAACCGTTTGAAGGACTTTTCTTTGTACACTTACCGTCTTTGTATTGCTAGCATAGACGACTCAGGATTGTCAGCCACCTATTGAGGGCCCCGGATGAAGCTTGTCACCGCCATTGTTAAGCCGTTTCGCCTCGATGACGTTCGCAACGCATTGAGCGAAGTAGGAATTCAGGGAATGACCGTGAGCGAAGTGAAAGGTTTCGGTCGTCAGCGCGGGCATACGGAACTCTATCGGGGCGCCGAATACGTTGTCGATTTCCTGCCCAAGGCGAAGATTGAAGTTGCCGTCTCGGATGACCTCGTCGAGCGGACTGTGGAGGCGATAATCGAAAGCGCCAAGACCGGCAAAGTCGGTGACGGCAAGATTTTTGTGACCGACATCCACCAGGTTTGGCGCATTCGAACCGGCGAGACTGGCGACAGTGCCCTATAAAGCTAACGCAGCTCGCAACACCATAAACCACAATACCAGCGCGCCGGCCATGTAGACCGCGAAGCGCAACATAACGATATTGACGGTGCATTGAATCGCGCTGTGGACCAGACGAAAACCGAAGAACGCCCAGGCGGTCCACACATATACCGAGTCGACATTTCCTGTCACAAATAAATACAGACACAGTGCGTAAAAGACGACCGGCAGTTCGAACAGGTTGTTGAAGTTATTCGCCGGGTAGTTAACGTCGTCGGGGATGATCTCCGCAACTTTCGCGGGAGTAGACACGCGTTGCGCATGAATTCTATTCTTCTTGAAAAATGTGATTCGTCGCACGTAGAGGTAGACCCAGACGACAAATGTCAGCAGCAGCATGCCAAAGAATGGCGCAAATATTTCTGTCCCTTGCATTCCCCTTTCCTCTATTGGCTGTCAGGTGATCGCCTCGCGCCACTTCGCGAGCTTCTCCTCGTACTTCATCGATGCGTAGGCCGGGCTCGTCGACGGCAATGTCGCGAACAGCTTTGGTTCGTTAGCAACATCAAGCACGACTGACCGCCGAAACATCTCAGCGGCCTTCTGCCCATTGAAACACACGTGCTCAATTTTCCGGTGCTCTGAGAAGAATCGGGCGAAGTCGTTGACCTCGGCCGTCTCGAGCAGTATGTCCGCATCCATACTGCCAGGCCGAACAGATTCAGCAAGAACGTCCCACAGCGCGATTCCGTACTTGACCAGTCCGGCACAACGCAACTCGTAAGGCCCTTCAGCACCGGTCAATTCCTGCATGATGCGCCAGAAAGCATTTTGCGGATGCGCGTAGTATTGCGCCGCCTGCAGAGAACGCTGTCCAGGCAGGCTGCCGAGAATCAGGATACGTGCACCAGGTCCGGCGATCGGAGGGAAACCGGCCGACGATGCGATTTGTGATTCTTGTTCCTTTGCCTGAATTGTCAGCTCCAACTGTTCTCTATGCCCAACCATAATTCTTCGTTTACGGAGAATACGATGAAACAGCGTGCATGGATGCTCGTACTTCTATTACTGACTCAAGCGCCCGCCAGCGCCCACAACAGCTGTGCCAAGGCGGAATGCGCGTCCGTCAAGGAAAAGATTCGCACGATTGAATCGAGGATGCGATCCGGATACTCGAGAGCGCAAGGCGAAAAATACGAAGAACAACTCCGCGGTCTGCGTGCCAAGCGATCCAAACTCTGCCGTTGACACGCTGCAGCGTTCTCAATATCCGAGTTGCGGGTCCACGACGTTAAGCAACGCATCACCTGCAATAAACCGTCGCAGGTTTTCCTGCGCCAGAGTATTGTGCCTGATTCGGTTGCCACCCCGGCCTGCCACGTGCGGCGTGATAATGACGTTGCGCATCTGCCACAGTGGGTGATCTGAAGGCAGCGGTTCCGGGTCAGTCACATCGAGTCCGGCACCTGCAAGCTGGCCGCTCTCGAGCGCAGCGACCAAATCATCTGTGACGACCGACTTGCCCCGGCCGACATTAATAAAATGGGCGCCGCGTTTTGCTGCAGCGAAAAATTCGCTATCGAAAATACCCGTTGTTTCGGCTGTCAACGGCAATGCATTGACAATAAAGTCTGCTTTGGCAGCGAGAGTAAGTAACTCATCCGACAGCCCAACGTATTGCACAAAGTCCGGGCCCTCCCGCGAGCTACGGCGCGTTCCTGTCACGCGCATTTCCAACGCTGCTGCTCGACGGGCGACCTCAGTACCAATTCCGCCCAGCCCGACGACGAGCAAGGTCTTGCCACCGATGGACTGCATGCCATCTGTAATGCCCGGCCTACGACGCCACTCGCCATCGTTCATGGTCTTACTGAATGGGACCAGGCCGCGCGCCAGGCTTAGCACCATCGCCGTCACATGTTCCCCAATGACTGGCGATGACATCTTTTGCATATTGGTCAGCAGAATCTCGCCATTTTCTACTCGCTCGACGGCGACGCAACGTTCAGCACCGGCACCGAAAATCTGGATCCATCTTACTTTTGGTGCCGCAGCCACGATTCTTTCCGAGCAAAAACCGAGGATGGCGTCGGCAGTCCCGGCATGATTGATGGCCTCAGCTTCCGACTGCACGCGAACCAATTCGACACCGGGCGCTGATCCTTCAACATTGCCATACAGACCGGCAATATCACGAACGATGATTTTTTTCGGCTCGCGCCACCCCGGCAGATCTCGTACAGCTATGGGTCCCGCCTCGATACCTGTCTGTTGGATGAGCCGATCAATGTCTGTCTCCGCCCGCACGGTGCAGACAAGCAACAAACCCAGCACTACAGGAAAAGCGCGCGTCAAAGATACTCGCATGAAGCTGTGCTCCTTGGTTTTGGAACGGTTTAGCAACCAGATTTCGATAATTGGGACAAGCGGACAATGATACATTTGCGCGATGCAATAGAGAACATGCTTGTCGCGGATCCGGCCCCGAAGGTCTGGATAGCTGAGTATTAGGCTGGGAAGAAGTCGATCGGCTTCGTGGTCGTAATCGCTTCGACGTCCTTCGCTTCGAAGCGGAACAACTTGATACGCTGCACGAGCTTGTTTTCGAGATCCGCATCACCGAGCTCGCTCGATATAATCTCACAAAACGTAACTGTGCCATTTGGTGCGATAGTCAGCCGGAGTACGAGCTTGCCTTCCAACGACGGGTCCATTCGCAGCGCACGATTGTAGAGCGAGAAAATCGCCCCTTTGTTCTTATCGAAAACGAGCTCGATCTCTTCTCGTGAGCGCGAGGCCTTGCCACTGGTGCCGCTGCGGCTCGCACCGCCGGCGGGGCCGATACCAGCAACCGGACTATCCACTTTCGTTGTGGAACGACCGGCAATGCCTGTACCACCGGTGTTACGACTCATATTGGCCGTATTGATACCGCCAGATGCGGTACCGACCTTGGATGTGATCATCGAGCGCTCGTTTCGCGTAGCTTCACCCACCGAGGCTGACAGCTCACGATCGTCCGCAACCTTTTCCAGCAATTCCTGGTCGACAAGATCAGCCAGATCTTCGGCGAACGGCATGAAAGCGGCTTGTGCCTGTTCACGTGCTATCTCTTCCAGGTCGGGCTGTGGTTCCGGCTCTGGTTCCGGCTCTGGTTCTGCCTCCACGACCTGCTCGGGCTCGGGTTCGTCGGGCTCCGGCTCTTCAATCTCAGGCTCTGGTGGCGGCGGCGGTGGTGGAAGTGGCTTCTCTTCGAGCAGCAATTGCGCGATGCGCGGTGGAATTTCCACGATCTCGTCGGGATCCGGCTTTGTCGTCGGAATGAATGGCCAAACGATTCCCAGTAAAGCGACGATCAGGAATACGATTCCAAGCAGGCGCTGGAATTTGCGATCCTGGCTCGAATCTGCACTCCATGGCAGCTCATACTCTCTGTAGAACGGTAAATCCAATTCCGCTACTCCTAAGCGTTGTTCCGCATCCGCTACCGCGTTGCCTGCAAGTTATCGAGCTTGTCCGAGCTCTTTTGCAGGACGGCCAGCGATATCTGCCCGTAATCCGATTGGGTGCACGTTGCCATGACCTTTTTCAGAAGACGGTACGGAATATCCTTGTCACCCATGATCGTGACTTCACGACCAGCGATGTCTTCCTGTGCTTCGCGCCGCAACACGCGATCATTTTGCGATTTCAATGCCTCACGCAATTGCGGTATGTCATTGCCTTTAATTCTCATAACATCGGCGACCTTCGCGATTGGCGTACCCTGGACGATGATGTCCGTCTCGCCGATCAGAATGACGACAGATTCTTTTGCCTTCTCCTCGGCAATAGACTCCGGCAATTGCACGTCCTTCGCGTTCGGTAGAGTTTCGACATCCGACGAATTGACGAGCAGGAAGAACACGAGGATCGTGAAGATGTCCATCAGTGAAACGAGATTCAGTGCACCG
>Ga0070723_10000228_pt1 | contig 14528 bp, 9 predicted proteins | sample tdAd002_FD_67277 | JGI IMG/M metagenome (GOLD analysis project Ga0070723, IMG submission 67277) | Marine sediment microbial communities from the Atlantic coast under amendment with organic carbon and nitrate - tdAd00.2 | ecosystem: Environmental > Aquatic > Marine > Coastal > Sediment | place...
AAGATATTCAGGAGTTATTAGAACATCAATTAATTGTTGAAAATGAATATGAAACTTCAAGAGAGCATCGTGAATACATAACTTTTTTGAAGCAAGAAATAGACAGTTGGGATAAAGGTTGTCGAAAGAATGTTCTAGGGCATAATGATATAAAAGTCATTCATGCCCTTCAAGACTTATTTGATAGGGCAGACAGTATTGAAATCTTTAACAAGAAAGCGATATATCTCCACATTAGAGAATTAACAGGACTTAACACAAAACAAATTACACGATCAATTAAGAAATTGCACCCAAGGTATGAAAAATTTAAGAAAGGATGGATTAGTGGTGAATTTGAATCTTAAAATAAAAGACTCATATTTCATATCTATTTCTGTTCCTCAAACTGGTGGCTATGGTTTTACTCCAAAAATATATTCATATGAATATGAAGAGAGGGTGAGCGCTCAACATAATCAAGGCTTCCCTTTAATATATTATGGTTTAAGAACTAATCCTTGGCTTTTAAATGTTGGTGAATATGATTTATGGTCGTTAACTTCTACATCGCAAATATATGAGAATATACTATGGCTCAACAAGAATCAATAGAAATTTTAAAAGAAGCTCTTAAGAATTTAAGAAAAGATAGAAAAGAGATTTATAATAGAATTAATGTTCTTACCAAAGAAAGTAAAACATATAGTCAACCACAAAAAGAACTGTCAATCGCAAAATCAGTAGCAAAACTATTTGAAGTGTTGCAAAAAATCAATTCCGAAATAATTAAGATAAGCACGCAGATCGAACGATACGAATCAGAAGAGGTCGTGTTCAGCGAGATCGGTGATGAAGTTTATGACTCAATCCCTGATGAAATATCGATTGAGAGTGAGGAATGATGATTGACAGACTACAAAAATCTTAACCCTGTAACAAAAAAATCTTTCAAGCGCAGACTTGAATTTGAGTCAAGTGGAATCTCTCATATTCAAGATGCTGTAATGAAAACTCTCTATGAAGATGAATTAGATCTCGCAGGAGAGTATTCAGGCGTTGTTCTGTCTGTTTTAGGGGAGCCCACTACTTTCACTGATGCGTTTAAAGCGGCTGTATTAGGGGCTTTAGATTTCGATTTAGATAGTCAATTTTATAAAATTCGTGTGGAACCTATCCACAATATGATTCCAATGCCTACCTCTGCTGATGATTGTTTACCAATCAACATGCACCACACTTTTTCACAACCAATCGAGAATCTTGATCACGAGGATTTAATGCCCGGTGATATTGTTGTTGTTTCATTTATTGATGGTTCTGGTGTTTTGAATCCGAAGGTTCTTAGAAAAACGCAAAAGAAAGATGTGTCGGTTGTTAATTGGTCTGAGAAATTAAGTCCTGAAAAGTTAAGCGAAGTCAAACCCCAAGAAGTTCAAATCACTAAACCTGCTGGAGATGAGATTGGATCTGGAGTTAAGTGTAAGAGTAATCAAGTTCCAACGGTATTCAATACGGTTGATGAATCTCAATATTCAAGCGACAATGTGTTAAGATGGTTACCAATCATTAGAGGTGTAAGAAACGAAATAGAAGAAAAAGCTAATATTGACATTTCATATATAAATGATTCTGTTATTCTTGCTTTAATTGATGTTGAGAGTAATGGTAAAACTGGATTGAATTTTGATACGAGCATAAGAAAAAACAGATCTGGCAAGAGAGTTAGATCTCAATTCTATGGAATTCTGCAGCAGAGAGATGACAATATTCATTTTGCATATGATTGGAGAGTTGGAAGGGCTGTCTTGGGAACTTCATTTGCTGCTTCTAATTTAAACAACTTTCCGGGACATCCAAATCAATCTGGTGCTACTAAAATTCACCAAACAGTAAGAAAGGGTGGATCAGCGCGCCGGAAGAAAGCTCAACAGAAAGTTATTGATGATATTAAGTCTGGACAAACAAGAGAATTTTCAAATTTTGAGGAAGCAGGAGCAATGGCTATTACTGTTGCTATGTTAAATTTTCATAGAGCAGTTAAGAGACATGAAAGAATTCCTGATTTAATTGCCTCTTATCATAATGGGGGAGGAGGAGCAGCGAGTCGTGTGAAAGAACGAGCCCGCGCAGATGGTATTGAATATTTAGCCGCAGCGAAGCTTCTAAAAAAGGAAGGAAAGTTAGCTGGTATCGCTCCTAATAATGAGAAATATATTGAAGACTTTCTTAGAGATTATAACAAGTATAAACAAAAATTAGGTGAATATAATCCTGATGCTGCAAATGTTGTGTTAAATGATTGCGAAGAAGAATTTCAATTTGTTGGCCCTATTCCTCCTGAGAGCGATGAAACTTCACAAGCTCTTGTTCAATCTCCTGAGAACAGTGAGACAACTGAAGAGATAAAAGATAGTGCATCTGTAGTATTAAATAAACTTACTGAAACTTTTGAAGTTGAGTTTGAAAACTTTACTTTAGAAGATTCAAAATTTGTAGCTCTTTACGTTGTCAATGATGGAAAAATTGATTATGATGAAATTTTTGCTGTAACGAATCAACAGAAAGATTGGCAATCATCTTTTAGTGGAAAACCGCTATATACTGATGGTACCCCATATACTAAAGAAAGAATGTTTGAGAAGCTAATAGAGAGAGCGAAAGAATGAGTAATAAAAAACCTGTAGAACTTGGCTTATCAAAACAGAAAAAATCTGAATTAGAAAATACTGAAAGCTATGCGGACGCTGGTATAGGTAAGGGGGTTGGAAATGAAAGACTCCACGAAGGAATTCCAACTTTCATTCGAGCGGGTTCTGAGACTGTTATAGAAGGTCACAACAACACATGGCTTGTTTTGGGTCGTGACAGGCCCGGTAACCGCCTCTCAGGCTATGGGGGGAGGGGGGATACCCAAGCAGGTGCAATTGATTTGGTTGTCGGACGCGGCGCTCACATGGCTAAGAGCGTGAACGAAGATGGAGAAAGACTTTTTGTTGACCCCAATTTCAAGTTTGATGCTGCTCGGATCCATATCTCCCAGAAAACTGACATTGATAGAAATTTTGATTTAGCTGATGGAACAATAGGCGATATTCGTGCACGATCCGGCATTGGATTAAAAGCTGATAGTATTAGATTGGTTGCACGAGAAGGAATTAAGATTGTTACTGGTATGGATGGATTCAATTCACAGGGCGGTGAGGTCAGTTCTGTGCACGGTATTGATTTGATTGCTAATAATGATGATAGAGATATGCAACCTATCGTGAAGGGCGACAACTTAGTTGAGGCTTTAGAGAGACAGGCGGAACACTTAAAAGGATTGACTTCAATCGTTGAAACTTTTTTAACTACACAAATGAAATACAATTTATCGACCATGGCTCACACTCATATTGCAACGGCCCCCGGCACTCCAACTCTCCCGTCTGTTGAGCTTGTAGCTGCTGGGATCATCGCGCAAGCCCAAATGCTCATTCAGACACTGGCTTCTTTACCTCTGCATCGTGCTAATGTTGAGATGATGAAAACAAACTATTTGCAGCCGTTTGGTTCAAAGTTTATTAATTCAAGATATAATAACACAAATTAAAATGCCAATTACTACAAACGATAAAGCTCTGGTTCCTGACTGGACTCAAATTGAAGCAAATACTCCATATCTCAATCAGAGAAATGGAAGATATGAAATGCCATATCAATCAGAATTTGTTTCTACTGGTGGTGATGAACTCAATGAACGATTAAGAATTGCCACGCGAAAGGGAATTCAAATATTAGCAAGATATTATAATAGAACTATTCAAGATCAACAAAACTTAGAACAACTTGTTGATAAGTCTCTAGTGCATACAAAATATTGGATTGATCCGAGACCAACCTGCTCTTTTATGAGAGTTTTGATTTCAATTGAATTCGATGAGCTTGCCAAACTGACTAAATCATCAGAAGTGCCTTCTGATGAAAGGAGATATATTGCCTCCTTTAATATTAAAGAAATGTTAGGTGCTTATAAAGGACTATCTTCTTTTTTGAGAAGTTATGGTGAATTAAACAAACATACAAAATATTCATTATATGTTAATAATACAAAAATAAATTTAATAAAGGAAGCTGATTATTTCGAGAAATTAATTGAATTCCTAAGTGGGCTATCATCAGAAGAAGATTCTGTCTTAACCCTTCTGTTTAATGAAAATTTAAGTTTGTTGGATGTCAAAAATACTGAAGAAGAAATTCTGAGAGGTGAATGGCGTAAAATTGTTGATAAAAGATTTTATAATGTTATCTCAACTTCTTTTTTGATAAATTATCCTAAAGTCCTAAGAATTGCGGGCAATGGTAGAACTCCGCCGTCCTTAAATGAATTCTTAAATACCTTCATTATAGGCAACATCATTCTCAAAGATGATAAGCAGTATATCGAAGATAGAGTTTACGATCCCGTTCAAGAGGCGAAAGATAGAGTAAATGATTTCTACGATGATAGGAAAGAAAAAGTTCTCAATGAGATGAGACGTATTGGAGAGATTAAAAGCCCCATCATTGTTGACCTAAATTGCGGAAAGATTCCAATTGGGCAAGCCACTGCGGAAGTTGCTAATATTGTTTATAAAACATATCAAAAAAAGAATGTTGAAGATGATGTGTTAAATAACTCAATCATTACAGCAAAATACTTTGATTCAACAATTAACTTAGGAGACTTTGTTGGTGACAAAGCCGTCAATGATCTTCTTGGATTTGATAATGGGATGCAAGGTCCAACAAATATCAAAGAGTTTTATAAAGCTGTTCTAAATCAAATTGATGTTAGAACCCTTACAAATAAATTGATGCAATGTCTTTTTACTGGCGGTGATATTCAAACAGTCTGTGTTGAGTTTCACAATCCACTTTCATTTAGATTGCCTGACACTTTAAAGATTCCTTCGATTTTTGATTTTATTTCTAAATTAGTATTTAAGCTTCTGTTAGCTCTCGTCACAGAGATATTAAAGTGGTTGATGTCACTTATTATCAATGAGTTGAATAAGTGCATTAGAAGTCGTGAACAAGGTGTGGCTGCATTTGAAGATGAGAGGAACATCTCAGATTATTTTGGACCTAACATACCAACAGTTACCGACTATTTGTCGGATTCTATAACGGATTTACTGGGAGATGATTCTCTTGTTGATTTTGTATCAACTGAGACAGCGCATGATTTTTTGAGAGACGTTATTGATCTTCTAACAATTATTGAGTTCTGCCAACTTGTAAATGGAGAAGCATCTGATGATGTATTAGATCTAATTCGCTGCCTCGTCGAAACTAAATACACAGAATTTATGAGTGCTCTTGACACAAATCACAAGATCGAGTCAGTATTTTCAACATTGGGCGGAGTTATTAATAGTGATTTTTGTGATTCAATTATTGATTCCTTTGCAGATGACGAATCAATATGTCAACCTGATGAAGCCAATCAAGCACTACGTCGTCTTCTGCAGAATAAAGGAGATAAGATCACTCCTGACCAGATTGACGAACAAATTGAATTGGCTAGAGAGATTAAAAAGGAGCAGGCAGAAATCTATTTAGACTTGCTCAAAAACAAGGGTGACTTAACCGAAGCACTTCTAGCCGGAGATTCACCAGAAGATTTTGTTAAAAAGCTCTTGCCATGCGCAGAACAAAATGAGCCAATGGCCCACATGGTTCGATTATTCTTGAACAATGTTGTTGAACCACTCCGAGATTCTCTTACACAAAATATGGCAGATAATGATTTTTTATCTGTTGTGAGTATATTAGAAGGAATTGAGGATGAAACATATAGGGGTTTAGCAACCTCATATAAGAATATAGCAAAAGTTTATGTTGATGAAGATAAAGTGGTTGTTGGTGATGTTCGTGTTTCATTTGAAGATTTTTTAGAAGAGTCAGAAACCGTTATGAAAGCGACAACATCTTCAGGGGCACTAAATATTATTCGGAACACAGGAAACTTCACCCCTGATGTTACTGGCAATGCTCACAAAGATATCTTTAGCAAACACTTTTTAGATAAAATGATTGAGAAGGGTGTGGACGTTCAAGGTCTTGATCGCAGAGGATTTAGAAATAGTATATCTGATTCTTATCTAGCTGTTCTTAGGGAGATGCTGAGATTGTATTCGGATGATCTCGGTCAATCTTATGTTTCTACAAAAAAGGAAGAGTTAATAGAGAGCATAGAAGAGTTGTTCGATGAAGAAAAGATTGAATTTCTTGAGAATATGTGGAGAGCAACACAAGAAGATCTTATCAAGGGGGTATCAACAACATTCTTTGCAGAAGAATGTAAAAGCAGAGATTTTAGAGATTTACAGAAAGTAATATTTGAAATGTGTTTATATCTTTATATTAGAATTCACATTTTTGAGTTTTTCTTTAAAGCGATCTATTCTATAACTGAATATAATTCAGCCGATTGGAATCGGGGCGCTTGGAAGGAATTTTTCAATAGACGCATTCAAAACGATGTTGTGATACGGGAAGCAGAAGAATTCATTGAGGATTTAGAAAAGAAAAGAAATTTGGAATTTCCTGATTTTATTAGTGAACAATTCTCAAATATTTCAAATTCTCTTAAAAACACCGATGATATAAACTCTGTATTTAAAAATATTAGAAACACAAGATCGAATACTGGCTCAAAAGTATTTATATCAAATATTAGATATATGGATGCATACTCTAATGAGGCTGTTCCAAGATTTTTTGCAGTGCAACTTCTTCAAGAAACTCCACCTTCACGAAATTTAAAGTTTGATTTAAACTCAAGAATTTCTTGGAATTTAGATGATTTGAACGTGGGTCGATTCTTTCTTGAACGATACATTCGTGTTGTAGATAAACCTTCAAGTCCCCTCGCCGCTCGCTCTAAAGAACTGAAGGGGGTAGTAAATTTGGATAGATGGCAATCTTCAATCTCTCAAGTTACTGATGGTTCTGATTTTCAAGAACATTTTGAGAGTTGGTCGTATGGGTTAAGATTGAATATCTTGTGGCCAAAACTTTTTTCAAGTGTTCTTGGTCCAATTAAAAACTTGCCGAACATGACAGAGATCTCTGAACTTGAGAAGATCTTTTTCATAAAAGAATTAGATACTGATTTATTTGTTTTACCACTATTAGAGTTCGAGGAAGAGATTCCAAATGGGCCGACAAATCGGACTCTGGAATATCCAGAGCAAAGGCTGCTGCAACTGATGGTGGAAGGAATCCAGCAATCACAATTGATGGATATTGCCTTTCCATTAAAGGATATGATATCAATTATGTCTTTAAGAGATTATGATTATTTTAATAAAAATCACTTCGGGGGACAAAGAATATTCGGAGAAACTCTTAAAATATTGAAATTTGTCATCCAAGGGATAATTAACTTGGAGGACTTTACATATGAGAATAAAGAACTTCAAACAAATTCTAGACGCGGAAGACAAAGTTAATGGCCTTAGCACCCAAAATTCCATTATACATAGATGATATCTATGGAGCATATGGCTTAATTGATAATTATCGAGAGTTAATTAAACAGAATCTTAAAATGCTTGTGTTGACTGCTCCCGGTGAAAGGATGATGGATCCACTATTTGGAGTTGGAATTAGAAACTATCAATTTGAAAATTTTGATCCAATAACGGTTGGTGAAATTAAAGGGAATATTGTTGCACAAGTAGCGACATATTTACCCTTTGTTTTAATTCAAGAAATTAATGTTAGTTTTAGTGAAACTGATTATATACTTTCTGTATCCGTTAATTATAAAGTTCCTTCCATCAATTTGACTGACAATGTTTCAATTTCAAGTAATATAGAGAGGTAAAACTTGTGCCTAAGAAATCACCATTAATAAGATATACTAGTAGAGATTATGAATCTATTAGAAATGATCTAATTGAATATACTAAAAGATATTATCCAAATACATTTAAAGATTTTAATGAAACATCTTTTGGTATGTTGATGTTGGAGACTGTTGCTTATGTTGGAGACATCTTATCATTTTATGTCGATTATCAAGCAAATGAAAGTTTCCTAGATACAGCGATAGATTATAATAATGTCTTGCGTCATGCAAGGAATATGGGATATAGATATAAGTTAGCAAACTCTTCCATGGGAATGCTCTCGTTTTATGCTCTCATCCCCGCAAACACTGTTGGTCTAGGCCCAAACACAAATCTTATGCCTATCCTTAGAAGAGGCTCTCAATTTGCAACACAAGGCGGTGTTAATTTTGTTTTAACAGAAGATGTTGATTTTACAAAAAGCACAAATGAAGTTGTTGCCGGTAGAGTTAATGAAACAACCGGTGTCCCAACATCTTATGCTGTCAAAGCAACTGCAAGAGCGATTTCAGGTAAGATTCTTCGGAAGACAATTACAGTTGGAGCTTTTGAAAGATTCCGAAGAGTAGAAATAGGCAATCTTCTGGTTGCTGACATTATTAGCGTTACTGATGATGAGGGACATGAATATTATGAAGTCCCCCACTTGTCACAAGACGTCGTATATCTCCCAGTCCCAAACTACAACTCAGATAAAGAATCGGTTCCATCAATTCTTAAACCAGTTCCAATCCCAAGAAGATTTACAGTTGAACGTGATGCTGGAAAAGTGTATCTGCAATTTGGATATGGTTCTGATACTGAACTAACAACAACATCTGTTGTTGATCCCTCTGAAGTAATTTTAGAATTACACGGACGAAATTTTGTTTCCGATACCTCTTTTGATCCTGCAAAAATTATCAGCACTGATAAATTTGGTATTACTCCTGCAAATACAACTTTGACAATTGAATATAGAGTCAATACAGCAGATTCTGTAAATGCTGCGGTCGGCACAATTACAAGAGTTGTTGACCCTGAATTTAAATTTTTAAACAGAAACAATCTATTAAGCTCCGATGTTGATTTTGTGATTCAATCTCTTGAAGTCAATAACGATGAGTCTTTCGTTGGTGATGTGAGCACTCCATCTTCTGACGAGGTTCGTATTCGAGCTAAGAACTATTTCAGTACCCAAAATAGAGCAGTTACTGCAAAAGATTATGAATCACTCATTTATTCAATGCCTCCATATTTCGGAGCAGTAAAGCGGTGTAAAGTTGTTCAAGATAACAATTCATTTAAGAGAAATCTAAATTTATATGTTTTGGCGGAAGACACAGAAGAAAAGCTTACAACTGCAAATACAACATTAAAGAGAAATGTTAAAAGCTGGATCAATCGCCATAGAATGATTAATGATACAATTGATATTCTTGATGCAAAGGTTGTCGATTTTGCTGTCAGGTTCCAAATCATTCCGGAACTTACATATGATAAACATGATGCTTTAAGAAATGCAATTGATGCTTTGCGAGATCTTTTTGAAATTCCTTTAGATATTGGTGAACCAATTAGCATTTCTAAGATCTATAATGCCTTAAACGAAACAGAAGGCGTTGAAGATACTTTAGATGTTGAGATAGTTGAGAGAGTTGGCTCAAATTATAGCACTATCCGATTTTCATTTGATAAATACATTACATCTGACGGCAGAATGGTTCGAGGTTTTAAAAATATCTGTTATCAGTTAAAATATCCATTAAGCGATTTGGAAGGAACTGTGATATGATTAAAAGGTATGTAGCCTCAAAAGATGCAACCATTACAAATGCATATAAGTATAATAATGATGCTGTTCGTGCTACAGGCAGTAATGTTGGCGGTGCGGATTCTGGCCAAGTCTTTTCTCTATTCGGAAATATCTCAACAGGTTCCATTGAAAAATCAAGGATGATTATTCAGTTTCCAGTCAATAATATTGATGCGGATAGAAGTCTAGGACTCGTGCCTGCTTCCGGGTCAGTCTCATTCTATCTTAAAATGTATAATGTTAAGCATACTGAAACACTTCCAAGAAATTTTATATTAAATGTTTCACCAATTTCATCTAGTGTGGATTGGGAAGAGGGAGAAGGTTTAGATCTTGACGACTATACTGATTGGGGTCGAGGTTTCGGTGGACAAGGAGTCACATGGTCAACATATGCAAGCTCTACTCTCGGAGCCTTATCATGGTCAGTTGGCGGAGGAGACTTTTATAATGATCTTCTTTTCTCACAGAGCTTTGAAGAGGGTTACGAAGATTTAAGTATCGATATTTCTCCTTTAGTAGAAGAATGGATTGACGGGACAAAAGATAATCGTGGTGTTTTGTTATATTTAACCTCTTCACAGGAAAATCATTCTTCATCCATTTCTTATTACACAAAACGTTTTTCAATGCGCAAGAGTGAATTTTTCTATTCACGACCTGTCATTGAAGCAGTGTGGGATGATTCCAAGAAAGACAACCGTGGAAATTTCTATCCGAGTTCATCTTTCCTTCCAGCAGATGATAACTTAAATACAATTTATTTTTATAATTTTGTAAGGGGACAACTTACCAATGTGGCTGGCCTGACAGATGATTTAATGTATGTGCGAGTTTTTGAATCATCATCAAATGGTTCTGAAATTACAACAACACCGTCTTCACCTATTACTGGCGGCCTTACATCAGAAGTTGGAATTTATTCAGCTTCACTTGCAGTTGCAACAAGCGGAACAATGTCAGTTATGTTTGACCGGTGGTATGTTGATACAACAGGCTCCGCGACAAATTGTGTTCATACTGGAACTATTATTATTGAAGATTGGGCCGCAAACAACACAGCAACAAGAAAAGAGTATGAATTAAAAATCTCCAATCTTAAGAATGAATATTCTACTCGTGAACAAGATACTAGGCTAAGACTTTTTACTAGAGAAAAGTGTTGGAATCCATCTATTTATTTGGTAGCTGTAAATGAAACTCCTTTATCGATTGTCGATGATATTTATTACAGGGTTATTAGAAGTGCAGATGACAAAGAAGTCGTTGGGTTTGGAACTGGTTCATTAAATGAAACAAGAGTCTCTTATGATGTGTCAGGCTCTTATTTTGATTTTGATATGGGAATATTAGAACCTGATTTTGGTTATGAATTTAGATTTGCTATTTATGAAAATGGTAATTACGTAGAGCATCCATATATTGCAAAGTTTAGAATAGAGGATTAAGAATGTCGAAAGAGCTAGAAATGGAAAACCTTCTCAAAAGAGTTGCTGATAAATTTAAGAAAAAGAAACCACAAGCAAAAGATCCTTCGCAATATAAAGGATATTTTGATAAAAAGAAGAATTCTACAATTACGACTAATACTGCTGATAATCCTTTTGACATGGAAGAAAGTGAAGAAAATCTTGATGAGAAATCCTTGGAAGAAGAAGGAGATGGGGGCGGAGGTGAAGGTGCTTCTACTGGGCAAGGTGGTGGTGGCTCTTATGGCTCTGAAGCAAGTGTTACTTATGACGGAGATGATGCCACATTCTGGGCTGGAAAACAAACTGGTAAACGCAAGAAAATGAAAACTGGGGGTCTTACTTCTATGGGCGGTAATAAATATCTTGGTGAAATTATTGATAACTTTGAAGAGCAACAAGTTTCAAATTTTTTTGAAGAACTTGGCTATGGTGAGCTTTTTGAGCAAGTAAGGGGAGAAGTCTTGCAAGAAAAACAAAAACAGCAAGAATTTAATATTCTTTTGGAAAATTTATTTGAAGCTAACAAAAGACAAAAGGTACCCGTTGGATGGCACATAGAAAGAATTAATAGATTAGTTAATGAGTTGCAAGAAAGATTTACAATAATTTTGCAAGGGAACGAAGATATAGATTTCTTTCAACCTATTATAGAAGAGCATTTGCAACAATTAGTTTATATTGCAAGTAGGATTGAACAAGATGATACAGGAAAATGGTTGGAAGAAGATTGGAAAGCAGAGCCAATCTCTGGTGCAGCTGATGAAGGTCCAACATGGGAAAAGAATTTAGCTGGTATGACAAAAATGTTAGATAATATGGTTACTGCTCTTAAATCTCTTGAAAAAGATAAGCCCGGTGCATCGGGCATTGATATTCAAGTATTTGGTGCTTTAAATAAAGCAAGAAATGCAATTCGACAAGGAGATATTGGAGTTGGAATTCAAGCCCTCGCCGCAGTATTGAAATCAAACGTCCCGAAAAAAGTTATGAACATGTTATATCCAGTGTATGCAAATCTTCAAGATCTTCAGGGCGAAGTTGATGTCAGTAAGGTTAGCAGGGCAACAGATGTTTCTGGTGATGAAGATGAGGAAGTTACAGTCCCCGGTGGAATGGAATAAGGAAAAGTATAAATTGTGTCAATACGAGAACTATTTGAAAACTATGCGGGCTCCGCATTGTCGGCAAAAACCCTTCAATCAGCATCCGTTGATGTTGAGTCTGCTGACTATATTGAAGAATATCTTCAGAAGGCCAATCGCGTTTTACCATCAGTCGATTATTCCGATCCTCGACAATTTGTTAAGTATGGTTCGGCAGCCCAGTACTATGCGGAGTCCTTCGATAGAATAACTGAAGTATATCCCTTTGATGGTTCAAAGAAAGAAAGAATTCAATGGGAAAATAGTTCTTCACAATTTGATCTTTATGTATTTGAGAATTTATATCCAAGAACCAATGGTCATGTTATTCTTGGATATGATTGGTCAGAAAGTTCGACAGATACCTTCAATGGCAAGGGGTACTCCCTAGCCACCGCCCCCTCCTATATATCAGTTAAGGGAGTTATGAATACTGGTTCCTATAAAGGGAACCAAATGTCTGATTTATCAGATGGGTTCGAAAACTCCAATTACTATAATACAGAAAAGAATAGAGCAGCAAACCTTAAATATGATATTGCAGGTTCTGGTGTTACTGTAGAGTTTTGGGCTAAGCATGGTTCCAATGTAGGTTCTGAAACCGAAGTCTTTTTTGATCTATGGAATGGTGTTATTTCTGGCACAGCCGATGATGCTTATGATGATTATGGTCGCCTTACTGTTGAAACATCTGGATCGATTAGTGGATCAAATTCTCTCTATGTTACTGCACAGTCAGGAACAAATGGAATTTTTCAACAATCTCTTGGTGACTTCACTAGTTCAACAAATTGGAATCATTATGCCCTTAGAGCTTATGCAGATTCTGGTTCTCATTTAGTAACAGATTTTTATCTCAATGGTGAGTTGAATGATTCACAGCGTTTCACGAGCGCTTCATTTAATGAAGTCACAGGCTCGTTGATTGCGCATGTGGGAGCCCTTCAAATCGCTCCTAGCGGCTCTTTGACACTCGCCGAGGGTTGGGCATCCTACAGCGGTTCGATGGATGAGTTTCGCTTCTGGAAGGTCAAGAGGACACACCAACAAATCGGTCGGAATTGGTTTACACAAATCGGCGCAGGAACTAACACAGATGATGCAAATACTGACTTAGGAATTTATTATAAGTTTAATGAGGGAATTGTTCAAAATGATGCGAATGATTCAATTGTCATTGATTATTCTGGACGAACTTCTCATGGAATTTGGACAAATTATGTATCTGGCTCTCGTCAAACTTCATCTGCCATGGTTGAAGCGGACGTCGCCGAATCTGAGTTTGCAGACCCAATCATCTATTCTTTTCATCCAACAGTCTCAACAGAAAGAACTAATTGGGTTGCAAGTGGCTCGAATTATGATTATACAAACAATTCATCAATCTTTAACTCAATTCCTGCTTGGATTACCGAAGAAGATGTAGAGTTAGTTAAACTTACTCAAATCATGGCAAGTTATTTTGATAGTTTGCACTTGATGATTGAAGAGTTACCAAAGATTAAATCTATTCAATATCTTTCTGGTAGTGGTAATAAACCATATCCTTTTGCAGATAGATTGCTTATTGATGCTGGTTTCGATGATGGACGAGTTTTCTCTGCGATTGAAAATCTTGAAAAGCTTTCTGATCGAGATGAAGATAGAGAATTCACAGAAAAGCTTTATAATGTTAAAAATATTATTTATCAAAATTTGTATAATAATGCTGTTGATATTTTCAAAAAGAAAGGAACAGAAGATGCATTTAGAAATGTGATTAGATGTTTTGGAGTTGATGATGAATTAATCAAAATCAATTACTATTCAAATAATGAAGAATATCAAATTGAAGACAACTTCAAAACTATTTCTATTGGTAAAAAGTTCATTGATTTTAATCGAAATACACGCTTTAACGGAAATGTTTATCAGCAAACATCCTCCACCGTACCTGAGTCAGTATCTTATGTTTATGGATCAGGGCTAGCTAAAACAGAACAATATGTTCCGTTCACTGTTGAATCAGAAATTATCTTTCCGCTCAAGCCAGATCAATCAAGCAAGTTGTATCCGTCTTCGTCATTTCCAGATTTATCTTCTTCACTATTTGGATTCTATGGGCCAACTACAGGTACATTAACTGATACCACATTTGAGACAGGCACATTTGGTGTTGATATGCAGGTTTATGCAGTTCGAGATCTCATTGATTCAAAGAATATAAAGTTCGTTTTAACAGGGAGTACCTTCAACGAGATTACTTCATCTTTTATCG
>Ga0070723_10000234_pt1 | contig 14382 bp, 15 predicted proteins | sample tdAd002_FD_67277 | JGI IMG/M metagenome (GOLD analysis project Ga0070723, IMG submission 67277) | Marine sediment microbial communities from the Atlantic coast under amendment with organic carbon and nitrate - tdAd00.2 | ecosystem: Environmental > Aquatic > Marine > Coastal > Sediment | place...
GGTGCCGGCGGTCATGAGGTCTTCATAGGAAACCACCTCTGCGCGTATAAACCCTTTTTGCATGTCTGTATGGATTACTCCTGCGGCGTCAACTGCTTTAGTCTCTTTTGTTACGGTCCAGGCCTTTACCTCATCATTAACCACGGTAAAAAAACAGATAAGACCAAGGAGTTCATATGATCGTTTGATGACCCTGTCCATGGCAGATGCCGTAATATTGAACTCAGATAAAAACTCCTCTGCATCTTCATCGGACATCTGCGCAAGTTCCTGTTCAAGTTTACCCCTTATAACCGTGCAATCCTCTCCGAACGTCAAATCTGCTGCTTCAGGAATTGCGTCATCCTCATCCTCGTTGTTTAACATAACCAGCATGGGTTTTGCCGATAAGAAAGCATAGCCTCTTAAATGATGTGCAGATGTAAGATCCGGGAACCTTCTTAAAGGCATCTCGTTTTCAAGATTTTTAAGGCATTGGTTTAAAAGAGAGATTTCTTCCGGAGAAGTTTTCTTGTCCCGTCTTCTGTCGAATTTGATATTTTCCAGCTTTTTTTCAACCACAACAAGATCGGCTAATATCAGTTCCTGGTCCATGGCTTGAAAATCATGGTATGGTTTCGGTTTTTCAAGACCGTATACACTGAAATTTCGTATAACATGAATCAAAGCGTCACAGTCTCTTACCTGATTCCAAATTTTTTGATCTCTTTTTTGTCGTATCATACCCGGAAGGAAATATTCCACCCGGGCATAAATGGTCCTTTTGGGTTTATACATTTTGCTTAACACGGCAACGCGTTTGTCCGGAACCTGTATAGTACCGATAAGGTTTTCTCCCTTATGGTCTTCAGGAAGACTGCTTTGTGTTAATGCTTCAAATATCGTCGATTTGCCCGATCCGGGAAGACCTATAATTCCGAGTTTCATCTTGTAGATCCCTCCTTGTTATGGAGTAGTCATAAGAAAGAAGCAAACAGAAAATATTTATTTAAAGTTGTAGTGCTTTTTTACCGGTGCCTTGATATCCCAGATACAGGACAATCCTTTTGGGAATGTAACAAAATCTCCTTTTCCGAATTCCACTTTCTCTCCATCTTCTGTCTTAACAACAACCCTTCCCTCAAGCAGATAACATTCCTCAGTACTGTCATAATGCCAGTCGAAGCGAGAAATTTCTTTTTCCCATATGGGCCAGGATAAAATATTGGTTGCTTCAAGATCCTTATCTGTTGGTTTCCTAATCTCGATTTTCATGTTCTACTCCTTTCAGTCAATCAACATGCCAAATGAAAGCATGCACCAACTCGCTTTTTTAAAAATAGATCATTATAAATTTTGATTGCTTTTTTGTTTGATTCGAAAATGAACCCAATGGTTTTTTGATGGAGCAATTTGACAAGAGTCTTTTCCGGCTTCATCAGCCCGATGACACCGGTGCCGGCGACAATGATTTCGGGATCGGATTTAATAAGTCTATCTATATCATCACTCGAAAGCCTGTGACCGCTTTGACGGCGCCAGTGATCCTCCACATGTCCGTCAGGATAGATAATAAGGTCTGAAGTAAAATTCTTTCCGTCAATAACAATAAGTCCAAAGGAACAGGTTTGAATCATGATAAGATTTCCTCCCTGTCTGGCGCACCGACTTGTTGGCAGTTCCTACATTTATTTTGCCCTGAAAAACCTGGTCTTTTGAGCCATGCCTGTCCCACATTGCGGGGGTCAGAGTTCTCCGGCTCTGCCTGAAGAATCGCTGCAAGAGTTTGAAGTGAACTAAAGTTTAAACTTCGCTTATTGTTATTCGCTCCATTTTATCGCCCTGTCGAATTGAATCCACGACATTCTGGCTGCCAACTATCTTCCCAAATACTGTGTGTTTCCCGTTCAAGTGCGGCTGAGGTGAATGAGTGATGAAGAACTGGCTCCCGTTTGTATTCGGTCCGGCGTTTGCCATCGAAATTACTCCTCTTTCGTGAGTCAGTGGATTCTCCTCTACCTCATCTTCAAAACTGTAGCCAGGACCACCTCCACCTGTGCCTGTAGGATCTCCCCCCTGGATCATGAAATTGCTGATCACTCGGTGAAATGATATGCCATCGTAAAATTCCTCTCTGGCCAAGAATACGAAGTTGTTGACAGTTTTGGGTGCATGTTTAGGATAGAGCTCTAATTCAATAACGCCCTTATTGGTCTCAATTTCCACCATATACGTTTTGTTTGTATCAATTTGCATCTCGGGTGGACTATCCCATTTGAGCTTATTCATAAATAATTCCTCCTCAGTATGGATTCTAAATGTTTTTGATTAGCGGCCTATCGCCGCCTAACAACCGCGCAGTTTGCGGCGTCGGTTGCATGGGCATGGTGTACGCCCATTGGATTATTATGTAAGGCACCATGGGCGTCTATACGGGCTTTTCTTGGCCTGGGATTTCAATAATTTAATCCCAATTAGTTGTCAACCAATATTCCAATGGATGTCCCCGATATCCTGATGAATGGAGGTGAATTCAAGCTGCAAGTGCACCCGGAGAAGACGAAAATTATCTATTGTAAGGACACAAAGCGCTCTGAAAGCTATCAGCATGAGAGTTTTGTTTTTGCACAATTTTTGCGCACAAATTAACCACCCCGCCGCAAGCGGACGGGGTATGATCGATTTTGCCCAGAAAAAGGGATTGATCCTAAGACCGCAAGGCGAAATACGTTCAGCGCATCTGTTGAAATGTTTCATAGGTGCGGTCAAAGCGAGTCAGGTTTTTCTTGGTGTAGCTCACAAAATCATGATCAAGGGTTGAGTAGATCTCTGAGTTAATGCTCCATAAGGTTTCGCGCAACAAAGAGACACACTTCATTGCCATTACCTTTCGACGCAACCTGTCTGTCACCTTCCTCTGAAAGTAGGTCTCCAGGAGCCAGTCTTCCTGTTCCAAAGAGAGCTCATTGTTTGAAGACAGATTGGCCAGATCGAAAAGTGCTGCGTCGTAACCCGCATAGTCCCAGTCAAGAAGCCACAAACGTTTGCCGTCGTCTATAAAATTGGCGGCCAGCAGGTCATTATGTCCGAATACCAATTTTATTTCACCTACGGTTTTTTCTAGCTCTTCGTTAATGTCAATAAAACGTTGGAGTGAATCCATCATCCTGCTGTTACCCTCCCTGGCAGTGATGATGTAGCTTCTGCAAACATGGAAAGGCCAAAAGACGAGTGCCGGACCTCGAAAGTACTTTGGTATTTCCGTATGGCAGGTTTGGATCAAGGGTATGATGCGTTCTAGGTTTTGCGGTTTACGCACATCCTGTTCCGTAAACGTTTGCCCTTCAATGAATCGCATGACGAAGACCCCGTCTGCGTGATAGACAATTTCGGGTGATATGCCTGCAGCATGAGCCGCGCGCGCTGCCGCAATCTCGTTAAATCGCATTACCCCGTGAATCGGGATGTCGTCGCCAATCCGGACGACAAAACGCTCGCCTTGGTCGTCAACGATGAAATTGGTGTTGGTAATGCCTCCACCCAGAGGTTCGGGCTCTACATGTGATGACCAAAAATCCAGATGTGCAGCTTTGTCACGGGCATTTTCGTTCATATTTTCTCCCTCATTTTTTTGTTATCAGCTTAATCTCAGCACTTTCTTTCGTTCCGTGCCTCATGCCGTAATCAGCTAAACCGCGACATATGGAAGCATCCATTGTTCGATAACAGCTAAAAACTGATAGCAGAGGAATCCGGCGTAGTCAAGTTGCTATCAACTGCTCTTTAGAAAATATTCTGCAAAATTTCGGGTGTTTTAGACGCAGGTCACCGGCACAATAGGTCCTAAATACCATACATATGTTGGAATCATGATTCCCTTGACACACGAGACAATTTCCACTATAAACCCATCCATAGAAAGCGACTTCTTATCAACAACTATTACCATTTCTATTTACCTCATTCCGACATAAAGGAGAGACGGGGCTTGTGTCAATACTTGAAGTGAAAGGAATGAGCAAGTACTTCGGCGGTCTTGCCGCGCTAAGTAATCTTAATCTCACCATCCAGGAAGGCGAAATAAGAGGAATAATTGGCCCCAATGGTGCGGGCAAGACCACCCTCTTCAATGTTGTCAGTGGGGTGTACCGACCCACCTCAGGACAGATATTCTATATGAAGGGCAAGCGTATAGACGGCCTTGCCCCAAGCAAGATAGCTGAAATGGGACTGGTCCGGACTTTCCAGCATACTTCAATCTATCATAACTTTACCGTCCTCAGAAATGTCAACGTAGCGCGTCACCTTCATGCCAAGGAAAATATCTTCGGCGTGTTTGCCGGCACGGTTAAGGAAATGGAAGAGGAAAATGTTAATAAGGCTTTGGAAATAGTGGAGTTCATGGGGCTGGGACACCTTAAAAATGAGCTGGCGGCAAACCTGCCACACGGTCACCAGAGAGTGCTCGGCGTTGCCATTGCACTAGCCTGTGAACCCAAGGTACTGCTACTGGATGAGCCCCTGACCGGCATGACCCACACAGAAAAAGCACATATGATAGATTTAATCAGAAAAGTGCACCAGCAGGGCATTACTATCCTGATGGTGGAGCATGATATGAGATCTGTTATGGAGCTGTGTAATTATATCAGCGTACTTGATTTCGGAAAACTGCTCGTCGAAGGAACCCCCGCTGAAATACAGAACGATGAAGCTGTAATTACTGCATATCTGGGGACTGAAGATATCACATCTCTAGGAGGTGAAAAAGTTGCTACTTGAGGTTAAAGATATCACGGTTCACTACTACAAGGTACCCGCCGTCAGAAACATTTCAATAAATGTTGAAGATGGTGATATCGTTGCACTTATTGGGTCGAACGGAGCCGGGAAAACGACCACACTACGCGCCATCAGCGGTTTGAAACAACCCACTACGGGAGAGATCCACTTCAAGGGACAGAGAATAGACAAGCTGCCTCCGCATAAAATAAATGCCCTGGGTATTGCCATGGTTCCCGAGGGAAGACGTGTCTTTCCTCAAATGACCGTGCTGGAAAACCTCTTGATGGGTGCTTTTCTGCGTAAAGATAAGGATGCTGTCCAAAAAGACATGGAGAATGTAGTCTTCAGGCATTTCCCACGTCTTAAAGAAAGAACAAGCCAGGCGGCCGGCACATTGAGCGGAGGTGAGCAGCAGATGCTGGCCATGGGACGCGCGCTCATGTCTGCACCCAAACTGCTCCTTCTGGATGAACCTTCGCTCGGACTGTCACCCATTATGTGTATGGAAATTGGAAAAATCATCAGCAACATCCATACCGACGGCAGGACAGTCATTCTTGTTGAGCAAAACGCCCGACTGGCTCTGGGGTTAGCCCAGCATGCCTATGTTATCGAAACCGGCGATATTGCTCTATCTGGTCCGGCTGATGAGCTACGTGAGCATGATGATGTGAAAAAGGCCTATCTGGGCGGCTAAAAGGCTATCCAGACAAGTAAAAAAACCGCCTAGCGTTTATCGTCTAGACGGTTTTTTTGGGTTACTGCAATTAATTCTTTATTCAGCCTGCTTCCGTTGCCGGCACACCACGTAGCTTTTGCCATTGAGCGACAACCTTCGAAACCAAACTCTCAATACCCCCGGGCATAAAGATTAGAACAAATATTATGGAAAGGCCAAAGAACATGGGCCTTAACTGTATTAGCGGGCGTGAGAGTTCGAAAAGGGTATACATCACAGATACCCCGATTACAGGACCCCAGAAGGTATTAGTACCGCCAACCACCACCCAGATGAGGAGGTATAGCATGGTGTGGATATCGAATAACTTCGGGTCCACGGCGCCCAGGCGGTGAACAAGCAGGCCACCGGCAATACCGGCAAAGAAACTGCCGATGGCACAGGCCAGTAGTCTGTGTCGGGGGATGTTTATCCCTGTCGATTCCGCCAGTGCCGGGTCCATAGAAATAGCCTTAAAAGCATCCCCTATCCGCGACTTCTCTATGCGATACAGCATATATATTATAGCGAGCATTATACACAGGCTGAAGAAGTAGTAGGGAATAGCTGCATCAAAATCTATTCCTCCTACCACTGGGGCATAGGGGATGTTTATTATCCCTGTGGAACCGCCAAAGGGGTAGCGAAACTTGAGCCAGGTCAACCTGATGAGTTCCGCCAGCCCATAGGTGGCGATATAAAAACCCCACCCCGTGGACCTCAGCAGAATCAGGGTAATCGCCACACCAAACAGGCTTGCCATCATCCCTCCTATGGGGATGGCCACGAAGACCGGGATACCGAGATTCTTGGCTAACATGCCGCTGGTGTAGGCGCCTACACCGTACAACACAACATGATATAGTTGCCAGTCATGTATGGTAACTATCAGGCGGTAACTCTGGGCAAGGATAATCCAGATAAAGAATATCATGGCAACTTCGACATAATAGGGCTTGGCAAAAAATGGGAAAAGACACAGCCCAATGATTACAGCTGCCAACGACCCAATCCTGAATCTTCCTGTGTTAGTTAATGACACGGCCCATTAATCCCTGTGGTCTGATTGGTAATATGAGCGCCATAACAGTAACCGAAACCATTAAGGCGGCGACGCCGTCGACTAGCGTGGTAACGAAGGTCATGACAAAGCCCATGATAATGGAGGCGAGAACCACCCCCCCAACGCTTCCCATACCGCCTACGATTACCACGATGAGGGCAGGCAGGATAACATGGCCTCCCAGTGCAGGGGTAACTGCATAAATCGTCGACATCAGTCCTCCGGCTACACCGGCTAAGGCACCGGCAATGGCCATGGCTAACGCCGTCATCATGTTAATGTTTATCCCCTGTAACGAAGCGGTTTCCGGGTCCTGAGCCACAGCTCGCAGTGCGCGCCCCAACCTGAACCTGCGCATAAAGATCATAAGGCTACCTATGCAAACAACGGCAAATGGTATGACAAGAACCCTTTGGATGGCCACCGAGGCGCCCATAATCTTAAAGGGGTGCATATAGGGGCTGGGAATGTTCCTCATATGCCCCCACCCCCAGACTTCACCACAAAAAACTTCGAGAACAAACATTAGCCCGGCGGTTGCAATAAACCCGGCCACCACATCTCCCCGCAATGGCCGGAAAATACTCCGCTCAATGGCGAGACCGACAACAGCACCCACCACCAGTGCTGCTGCCACTGCCGTCCAGAATGGCCAACCAATCAAGGCATAGAGGGCATATACGGTATAGGCGCCTATCATAAAGACATGACCATGAGCCAAATTTGCCATCTGCATTACCCCAAAGGCCAGAGTTAATCCTACAGCTATCAAAGCATACATACTACTAACTGCGACCGCGTTAGCTATGGTTTGTATCAACAGTTGGCTATTCATACATTACCTCATCCTCTGATAGCGCTTGCTAATTCGAGCTTCGGTTTCCACGGGGGTGGTTTTCAACACCGCCCCCGTGGACTGGTTATTTGCGCTGGTCCCACATCTGCCCGCGTTCTCTTACTGCCTTAAGTACGACGTTCTTTATGGACGCATACCAAGGTTCGAAATTCAAGTGAGCGATGATGCGTTTGTCTTTAGCTTCGAGGTTAAACATGCACATGGGGACAGGCTCTTCAATCATGTTATCGATACCAAACATTTCCTTGCCACTCATGTGCCCCGGGCCGAGGATGGTCGGGAAGGACGGCAGTTTCCTCAAAGCGGCCAGTATGGCATCATTGGAAGGCCATTTGCCCGGCGTCTCTTCACCGGCAATCTGGGCGCCAATGCACCACGGTATGAGCCATATCATGTGGTCCCAGTCGATGCCGGTCATGCGGCGCTTAACGTCCTTAGGAGCCCCCGGACCATAGCTTTTGTTCCACACGCGAGTGAAAGACATCTGCCATGAAGTTTCACCCCACCACGGGTCGTCCATCAAGGGGAAGCTGTCTATGGCTTTGCGAGCGGCGGCATACTCGGCCGGAACTTTCGTCAGGTTTGTTTCCCAGTCGGCGTAGTTCTGGACAACCACACCCTTATATCCCTGCAGGTACAACTGCTCCCACATCATGGTTTGATATTCGGGCCAGGCCTCACAGAGGCTGATAACATCAGGTTTGCTCGCCATTACGGCGGTGATTATCGGGGCGAAGTCGGTTGTATCAACGCTGAAGAACTTCTCGTAGACTATCTCGAACCCCATGGCCTTAGCGGCGCCGATCTCCCATGCACCAACCTGGCGGGACATGATGCAGTCCTGAGTGGCTAACGCATATGTCAACGGTCTCCCCAGCTCTTTTTCACTGGGCAAAACCATCTTGGCCATCAGGGCGTTGAACATGTTACATTGGGGGGTTATATCTCCGCCAGCGACGACGTATGGCTTCTTAGGATCGCAGTCGGTGGGGACCAGAGAAGCATAGACCACCTTGTGCTTGGTGAGGAAGGGAGCTGTAGAGTTAGCAGCATCGCCGCCAATGGCACTAATGAATTTAACATCATGCTGTAAGACCAATTGCCGGGCACCCTGGAGCGCTTTCGCGGCATTGGCCTCGTCATCAAATGCGTGCATCTTTAGCGGATATCTTTTCCCACCGACGAGTAGGCCACCGGTCTTATTCACTGCATCAATCCAGATATTATTTCCGGTAAGTCCAGGGAGTCCCCACCCAGCATCCGGTCCTGACAGCGCGCAAAGAAAACCGACGTTAATGGTCTCACCGGTGGGGTATTTTTTCCCTATCTGCTGGTCAGGTAGGTGGCTTAATATAACCATTTCGTCTTGGGAAAGCCCAGCGGGTCCAGATACCGCTACTGATGGTAAAGCTATTACGAACACTGCGACTAGCAAGATAGGAACAACTAGCTTCCGTAATCTTTTCCTTTCCATTTTTTCCTCCTTTCGTTATAAGATTTTTTTTGGGCTATCTAGTTTTAACCAAATCTTTCATTCATGGATCGAGTAACAGGCTAAGAATTCCCTTTTTAACGGTCTCGTAAAAAGTCTTATTTTGATGGCAAAGTAAAAAGCTCCAGATTCAAGGCGCGCAAATTCCGAGGAATGAGACGTACTTACTAGTACGAAGCAATGACGAAGGATGCAGCGCAAAGCAGAAGTTGGACTTTTTACGAAACCATCCTTTTTAAAGCAAAAAAACTGAGGTTGTTAATGTTGAGTGACGGCTGGGGATGAGTAACAACATATTGTGTTGCCACTGATGCGGCAACAAGTCCCAACCGGCTTCAGACGATCGAGATTCGAATACCAGATGAAGATCGTATTGTCAAGAGGGCATTTAGCTCCAAATCGGCTGAAAATAGAGGTTTTTGGATATAGGAGGCCTGTCTTTTCGCTTAAGATTTTTCTTAAAAGTAGGCTTCGGCAGGGTAATCAGGAGCTTATGGGTGCCGGGCCATAGTCGTTGACATTAAAGAAGAAAAGGTTAACGACACCAATGTATCTCCCCATCTGTATTAATTCAAAGAGAAGTTGAACATTCCATTTTGCTACCAGGTGGTTAAAAAAGGAGATGTCGACAGCTTTATAAAAGGCGTTAGGATTGTATTTGCAGACCGGTTTCTTGCGGGTTTGATCTAACCTGAATAACCCATGGAGAATTTGTCTTGAAAGTAGTAATAGAGTTGCAGATCGTCACCATTGTGATCTGCACTCCAAAACCGGGGCAGTCGCCCGGTGACCTAGCTGAGAGAACCTTGGTTTGATAGAAAGCTAGGAATGCAGGGACTGGTTGTAACCCGTCCCTGCTCTGTGATTTTTGATAGTACTATGGCTGTTGCTGTAAGGATGTACCTAATTGGCCGGGGACGTGAACTTTTCCGACACCCAGCCTGTTTGACCGGATTGGTTCTGAACACGGATCCATCCTCCACTCTGCTCCCTGCAAGCCCCGTCTTATTCTACAACTTTAACCCAGCCTAATTCCCTTGACAACAAACTCCATTTTAATTACGATCCAAAAATGATATAAACAAATATTAAATAATTACAACTATGTATGCAAATATTATTTGAAATCCGGCAATCAGATCAGTATGAGGCTGACGGTTTAGGAGGCTTTTTTTATGAAAAGTGCATCAAAGGTTGAATCCCACGGCGGTTCACTTGTTAATCTTATGATGGATGAAGAGCGGGCTGCAGTACTCAAGGAGATCGCACTGAATCTGCCTGACATTACATTAAGCGACCGGCAGCTTTGTGATCTCGAACTACTTGCAACCGGGGCTTTTTCACCTCTTGACGGCTTTATGACCCGGTCCGACTACGAATCCGTTCTGGATCGCATGCGGCTGCAAAGCGGTTTACTGTGGCCAATGCCGGTTTGCCTGAGTGTGTCAGATACCAAGGCCCGAACCCTGGAGGTCGGTCAATCAGTAGCTTTGAGGGATTCAGAGGGGTTTCTGCTGGCCATTATACATATGGAGGATATGTGGCCCGTGGATCGGGAAAAGGAGGCAATGCAGGTTTACGGCACCACCGATCGGAGTCATCAGGGGGTAGAGCATCTGTTTAATACAGAAGGTGATCATTACATCGGGGGCAAAATCGAGGTCTTGAGCCTTCCGCTTCACTTTGATTTTAAACAGCTTCGTATGACCCCTTTAGAGATCAGGAACATTTACCGGAAATTAGGGTGGCAGAGAGTGGTGGGATTTCAGACCCGGAATCCTATTCAACGACCCCAATTTGAAATGACGGTCGCGGCAATGCGGCAGGCCAGGGCCAAATTACTCCTTTTGCCGGTAACGGGCATGACAAAACCAGGTGATTTTGATTACTACACCAGGGTTAGATGTTATCGGGCGGTAACCCGCCACTACCCGCCTGATTCTTTTATGCTGAATCTGCTGCCGCTTTCCATGCGTTTGTCCGGTCCCAAAGATGCGCTTTTACATACAATCATTGCAAAGAATTACGGCTGCACCCACTTTATCATCGGACGTGACCATGCCAGTCCCGGAACAGATGCCGGAGGAAATCCTTTTTACAAAAGAGACGCGGCTCAAAGATTGACCGAAGAATACAGCCGTGAAGTCGGAATGACCATTGTTCCGTTTGAAGAGCTTGTCTATCTTCCTTTCGAAGACGAGTACCGTTCTCAAGATCTGGTTCGCGAGGGGACCCAGTATATTTCCTTTTCAAGTTCCGACATCCGGGAGAGGATCAGGACCGGACGGCGCATACCGGAATGGGCCACCTTTCCGGAGGTTGTGGCAGAACTGAAAAAGGCTTACCCATCTCCTGATAAGCAGGGTTTTACGGTCTTTCTGACCGGGCTTCCGGGTGCCGGGAAATCGACCATTGCCAAGGTAATCTATGCTCGCTTCCTGGAGATGGGGGATCGTCCGGTCACCCTGCTGGACGGCGACATTGTGCGGCAGAATCTTTCGAGCCAGCTGAGCTTTTCCAAAGAGCACCGAGATATAAACGTACGACGCATCGGCTTTGTGGCCAGTGAAATCACCAAAAACCGAGGCATCGCAATCTGTGCGCCAATTGCGCCTTACGATGCTACCCGAGCCGAAATTCGGAGAACCATCGAAACCCACGGCGGGTTTATAGAGGTTCACGTGTCTACTCCTCTCAAGATATGTGAAAAAAGGGATAGAAAGGGAATGTATGCCAAGGCTCGGGCCGGGATGATCAAAGGATTTACCGGAGTTGACGACCCATATGAATCTCCCGAATCGCCTGAGGTGATCATCGATACCACCGATCTCATACCCGATGAGGCCGCCCAGGAGATCCTGCTGTTGCTGGGACAGAAAGGATATATTTAACCCAAATTTCTCATGAAGAATTTATTTTGGTTGTAAGAAAAAAAAACCGATTTAAAAACAAATGATTACATAAAAGTAGGGCAGCTTTTATCCAAAATACTCTGTTATTAAATCCTTTCCATTTAAGGGGTTTGCGGTAGTTCACTACACTCCTTATTCCTTGCAAATGAACAAATTAGACTTGTGAGAAATCTAGGGTAACAATCTGCACTAAATTTTTTCGAAAGAGATAAATTTACAATAAATAAGGGGTTACGGCATAAACCGTAACCCCTTATTTTATATGGTAGGCGGTACTGGGATTGAACCAGTGACTTCTACCGTGTGAATATGTTAGTTGTTGAATTTATTAAACAATGTGATATAATAACATATAACAATATAAAGAAAAACGTATTTTCATATTTTATAGTTTTGTGTTATTCTAAATATTGATTATTAATATTGTGGTCACTTTTTGGTCACAATTTTAATTCCACATTTTCCGGGGATAGGGTGAGCTCCCCGAAAGGCGGTTTTCCTGAACCGCTTTCCCCGGACTCACAACCAGGGCGCGACTGGAGGCGTAAAAATGACAAGCCTTTCTGATGACCAAATAAAATATGCAAAATATAAATGGGAGTTTCTGAGAAGGGGTCCCGAATATAGTAAGGATTGGAAAAAGTTAGAAAATACATTAACCGAGAAATATGGTGGGTGGATGGGACCTCCAACTGGTGAAATGTCAAAGGAAGAGATAGCATTTTGTAAGAAATGGAAAATTGCTTGTCAACTTCCTCCAGAAAATAGTTATGATGATTATACAATTCACATTGATGAGCGCCACCCCCTCCCTAAAGAAGAAGAGAACGAAAAAAATATTGATTTTGATACTTTAGGGTTTGCGGTAGATGAAACGAGTTTGACAAGTTTCGGAATTGACCTTCATAGAATAATGTTTGATAGACTTTTCCCTGAATTTATTCATTTACGACCATTCATGGTGGAGGATGGATGGGAATATGAATATGACGAAGAGATGTTAAGGCGGCGTTTTTCTGATAAGGTTGCAAAAAGAGTTTGAGGAAATATATGTGGATAGGTTGAAGGAAAGAAAAACAGAGTATGAGAAGAAATATCACTTTGATAATTTTGACTTATATCTTCAAGTGTATGACCTCAGACAAGAAGGAAAGTCGTGGTCAGCAATTACTTCCGACCTTAATTTGAATAGTGTTCAAACAGCTAGAAATCATTTCAATGCTGCCCGTGAAATTATTGAAAAAGGAGTTGAATTGTATGTTAAATAAACACAACCAACTATTTTAACATGTTTATTTGCTTGGGCTAAGAAAGCTAACAATTCCCAAGCTCTATATATTGGTTTAAAAAAAGCCAGCATCATAAACGGTGCTGGCTTTTTTTATCTCTAAACATAGGAGGTTTTTATGAATCAGAATCTAATTGGAATCAAAACAATGGCAGAAATGCTGGATGTGCCGGAAAGCTGGATTTATTCCCGAACCAGGACAGGAGAAATCCCTCATTACAAAGTGGGGAAATACGTCAAGTTCAATGAATCCGAGGTCATGGAGTGGCTAAAAGTTAAACAAACAGAATTAGAAGATTAAGGAGGAGAGATGGATGACTTTGTTAGCTTTTTATCTGATCAAGGTATCACCGGAATTGAAGATCTAACTTGTTTTGTTAATAGGTTCTTAGATGATCCTTCCATCTTTTATGAACTGGATCAATTTGAAAGAGAAGAAATGGGAAGCAAAATGGACGAAGCACTTGACGCTTTCAAGGATATGGATGGGTGAAAACAATGCTGTGCCTATTTTGTAATAGCCAGGAACCAAATTACAGACCGACTCCTAACATAGATTTCATATGTTCTCGCAGTGTGACTCTTTTGGGTGATGCTGACCAGGATGACCTTATTGTGAAATCTGGTGTTTTTAGATCGTTGAGTAAAACAGCCATACTTGTCTATCTCGATTTCCGGTTGAAGTGTAAATGGCAACCAATGAAAGTAAAAGAAGGAAAAAATAGATGGGTGATTATTAACTCCTTGGTTATATCAGAACATTGAACCTTGAAATTTTCGCTGTCCATCGATTGTCCTTTTCAGTTCCAGTTAAAGTAAATTCGGAATATCAGGCCCAGATAATCGTGGATATCATAAAAATATTCCTGAAGAAAGTTATATTCCAGGGACAAACACTTTCCATACCTTATTCGATTACAAAAAGTCGGCAATCGATAGATCTCTCAAAAAACAAGTCCAAACAACCGAATGGTGGGTGGGTGTGATGTTAGAATTTACGTCGATCAATACCTGAACGCCTGTCTTCCTTATCTTTGACAGATAACTCCATATCATCGCCAAACACTTTGTTCTCGTCTGAAATTTTCAACCCTAAAGCCAAAATAATCTTTCGTTTTGTTTCCAATCTACAAGGCTTTCCATTTTCAATCCGTGCAATGGTAATTGGAGATATGTTGGCTTTTCTGGCAAGTTCTACCTTGCTTATCATAAGGGATTCTCTAATTTTCTTTAAGGAGTTTTGGCTCATTTTAGTGAACTTTATAGGAAAATTCTTTATCGGAATAATT
>Ga0070723_10000235_pt1 | contig 14374 bp, 15 predicted proteins | sample tdAd002_FD_67277 | JGI IMG/M metagenome (GOLD analysis project Ga0070723, IMG submission 67277) | Marine sediment microbial communities from the Atlantic coast under amendment with organic carbon and nitrate - tdAd00.2 | ecosystem: Environmental > Aquatic > Marine > Coastal > Sediment | place...
GCCTTCTGGGCCGCCAGCGTTGCGGTTCGAGCCGGACAGATCGACTTCACCCAGGTCGGTATCCTCAGTCTCGTGCTCGGCGCGTTTTCCTATGGTCTGGCTTTCACGCCGAAAACCCGGACCATTCGCGGCCGAAACTTCTTCTTCTATTCGACGCTGGGGCTGCTGTTCGTCGTTGCTGGCAGCGCCCTGGTGGTGTCTCCCACCAAGGCTGCCGTATTTTGGTCACTGATGGCGCTGGTCATGGCATGGTCCAGCGGCCGATACAATCGGGTTGCTCTGAGTCTGCAGTGTACTTTTCTGTTGCTGGCCGCAGGCGTGGCTTCCGGCATTCTGGCGACCGGACTCCAGGCCTTGGCGGGGGACGCCCTGGCTGGATGGCCACCTTTCATTGCGTGGCACCTGGTCATCGCGCTGACCACTGTTGCCTGTCTGTTCATTCCGGTGGCGCAGCATTCGGAGCGCTGGGGGGTAGCAGCCGGTTTGCCGCAGCTAATCGTCCTGGCACTGTCGGTCTGGGAAGTGGGCGGACTCATGGTCGTCTATCTCGCGCCCCTTCTTGCCGGCACAAGCGGAGTAGAACCAAACGTGGCGATTCTGGCTGCGCTGCGAACGGCAGTACTGTCCGCGTCATCCGTGACCCTGGCGCTATCGAGTCGCTTCAAACGTTGGCCAGAGGCACGCTGGCTGGTCTATCCAGTCCTGATTCTGGTGGCAATCAAGTTGTTCGCTGAGGATTTTCCCAATGGCCAGCCAGCCACATTGTTCGTAGCACTCGTCTTCGTTGGTGGCGCGCTGTTGCTGGTAGCCAAATTGTTGAAGCGAGACGAAATCGGGAACTACGGCGAGTAACTCGCGTAATAATTGACCAGCGCCTCGATCTTGCCGGCGTCGAGTTTTTCAATTTTTTCCGCCATCACCGGAACCAGGGTCTCGCGATCCCCCGAAAAATACGCGCCGAGCGCTAGCCGCAAATAGGCCGACCGCTGTCCATGCAACGGGATACCGAGTGCATTCTCAGCACCCGTATCGTCGGGAAGAAGGTGGCACTTGGCGCAATCTTCATCATGAATAAGTTTGCCGACCTGGGCGAGTCTCGCGTCGAATTTCTCGTCCAGGGAAATACGTTTCATATTGCTGTAGTACTCAGCCATTTCAACGATGTCGGCGTCACTCAACGGCGCTACGGCCTCGCACATTACAGGCACTCCCACGCATTTCCTTGCGCCATCCTGATAGGCATACAACGCTTCCTCGAGATGCGCGGCAGGCGTGCCGGCGATGACTGGAACGTAGGGATATCCGGCACCCGATCCATCTGTTCCATGACAGGCGGCACAAATCGCCAGATTGGCTGGTTCTGCGTATACAGGACTGGCGATCGCGACAAAACTGCTCAGTGCTACGGCGACAACACTGAGTTTGCGGGCGCCGATTGCCTTCACGTCGATGTAGCGAGTTGGCTAAGCGCCCTCAGTACGTCACGCCGGCTGATCTGGCCGACCAGTCGGTTGTTTCTGATCACCGGAAAGCGCCGGAAACCTGATTCCAGAAACTTCTGTGCGAGATCGACAATGTTCATCTCCGCGTCAACGGTCTCGACGTTCGGCGTCATATAGTCCGCAACCGGGCCACCCCAATCGCCGTAGTAGCCCGCGTTCAATGAGACCTTCAGGCAATCGAGCTCGGATAGCATACCGATCAGATCACCCTGATCGTTGACGACGGGCGCGCCGGCGATGCGCTGTCTCAGTAGCTCCTGAATGGCATCGAGCACGTCCATATCGGGTTTGAATGCAACTAGTTGGCCCGCCATGTAATCGCGAACCTGGGCTGATTTCGGGTTCATTGTTCAGACTCCCGTTGACATTTGCCGCTGCACAATTCGCAGCCGCCTCCGTTCAGACCACCGCAACTGCCGCTGATGGGCTTACGGCCATTCATGACGCCTATCGCCATCGCGCCAATAACCGCAAGTAGCACCGCGAAGGTAATCCCTAAAGTTGGTAATAACGTCATCAGCCTGACCTCAGTTGTTCGAATGCCGGCGTAGCGCGCTCGTCTATACCGTCAGCGTCACGCAACAGAAACAGGACCGCAAGATGTTCCCTTGTTGCAAGCTCCATACCCTTCTCGGGGCCCATTACCAGCAGCGCCGTGGCAAGTGCGTCGGCGCGGTAGCCGCGGTCGTCGATAACGGTCACCGAGGCCAGCGAATGAGTTACCGGTCGGCCCGTTCGTGTATCAATTGTATGCGAGAAAAGTATACCGTCCGCCTCGAAAAAATTGCGATAGTCCCCGGAGGTAGCTACCGCCGTATCGGTCAGTTGTACGACTGTATGCGGTCGTCGTTGATCTGCGAGCGGGACTTCGATTCCAATCGCCCACTTATCACCATCGGCGTTGTGTCCGGCGAGACGCAGTTCACCACCGACTTCGACAAGATAGTTATTCATGCCCGCATCATCCAGCCAGTCCGCGATGCGATCGACGGCCAGGCCCTTGCCAAATGCTGACATGTCGAGATAAAGCTCAGCAATGTCCTTCCTGAGCGCCGGTCGCGCGCAATCGGCGTGCAGATTCCCGTAGCCGACCGCAGCCATCGCAGAGGAAATCTCTTCGTCAGCCGGAGGCTCAACAATGATATCGCCGGGGCCGAACCCCCAAAGGTTGACTAGTGGTCCGACCGTAATATCAAACGCGCCGTCCGTGAGAATGCTCAGCGCCTGCGCATTGACCACGTTGACGCAAAACTCTTTCGACACCTCGTGCCAATCCGTCGTCATACTGGCGTTGAAACGCGATATTTCCGAGTCCGGCATGTAGGTGGACATCATGAGCTCGACGTGCGCGAGTGAGTCTTCGATTTCCTTCTGTAAGTTCGCGACATCAACATCTGCGGCCGTGAGCTTCACGTTGAATTGCGTGCCCATCGTATTACCGGACATCTCGATCTCGGCGGTCTCTTTCACGCCGCAGGCGCATATGACAAGCAGAGAGAATAGAGCGAGGACTCTCATTCAGCCGCCGAAATCGTCCAGCAGTATGTGGTCCGCCGTGACGCCGAGGTCGTCGAGCATCTTGATAACGGCTGTGTTCATCATTGGTGGACCGCAGAGATAATATTCGCAGTCTTCCGGAGCTTGATGATCCTCCAGGTAATGTTCGTACAAAACGTTGTGAATGAAGCCCGTGTATCCAGTCCAGTTGTCCTCAGGCAACGGCTCGGATAGTCCGATATGCCACTTGAAATTCTCGTTGTCGCGGGCAAGCTCGTCGAATTCCTCGACATAGAACATCTCGCGAAGACTTCTCGCGCCGTACCAGAACGACATTTTGCGTTTCGAGTGAATTCGTTTTAGCTGATCGAAGATGTGCGCACGCATCGGCGCCATGCCGGCGCCGCCACCGATGAACACCATTTCATTGTCGGTGTCTTTCGCAAAGAACTCCCCGTATGGGCCCGAGATCACAGCCTTGTCGCCAGGCTTCAGGTTGAAGATGTAAGACGACATGATGCCGGGTGGGACTGAATCATCAGCACCCGGTGGTGGAGTTGCGATACGAACATTCAGTTTTACGACGGTTTTCTCGAGCGGAAAGCTGGCCATGGAATATGCGCGTGAAACGGTATGTTTGACGTGCGACTCGTAACGCCACAGCTTGTAGCGATCCCACTCGTCATGAAATTCATCATCAATGTCGAATTCGGAATAGCTGAGATCGTGCGGCGGACATTCGATCTGAATGTAACCACCGGCCTTGAATTCAAGTTCTTCGCCTTCAGGCAGCTGCAGTACGAGCTCCTTGATAAAACTTGCAACATTACGATTCGAGACGACGGTGCATTCGATCTTGCGGATGCCGAAAATTTCTTCTGGCATCGTAATTTGCATGTCCTGCTTGACCGCGACCTGGCACGCGAGGCGGTAATGGTCTTTTGCTTCGCGCTTGCTGATCATGGAAGTCTCGGTTGGCAGTATTGCGCCACCACCTTCGAGAACCCGGACAGTGCATTGTCCGCAGGTGCCACCACCACCGCAGGCCGAAGGGACAAATATGCCGGTGTCAGCAAGAACGTTCATGAGCTTGCCGCCTGTCGGAACGTCCAGCTCCTTGTCGCCGTTAATCGTAATTTTCACAGAACCACCGGCCACAAGTTTCGAGCGAGCGACAAGTATGATGAATACAAGTATCAGGACGATCAGGGTGAAGAGAACAACACCAAGCCCAACTTCGAGGATTGTCGACGCGTCCATGGTCATAGCCGGATCCCCCCGAAGCCCTGGAAGCTCAGGGACATCAGGCCGACAATAATGAACGTTATGCCGAGACCTTGCAGCCCGACCGGCACGTCACTGTATTTGAGTTTTTCGCGTATGCCGGCGAGGCCGACCAGTGCAAGCGCCCAGCCGAAGCCGCTACCAACGCCGAACACGACGGATTCGCTCAGAGTGTAATGACGTTCGACCATGAACAAGGTACCGCCGAGAATCGCGCAATTGACCGTGATCAAAGGCAGGAAAATGCCGAGTGCGTTGTAGAGTTTCGGGAAATACTTGTCGAGCGTCATCTCGAGAATCTGCACCAGAGCTGCGATCACGCCAATGTAGGAGACCAGGCCGAGAAAACTCAGGTCGACATCAGGCAGGCCAGCCCAGGCAAGGGCGCCTTTTCTGAGTAGCAGGGCATAGATCAAATGATTTATCGGTACTGTGATGACCTGTACGGCGAGGACCGCGAGACCGAGGCCAAACGCGGTTTCGACGCGCTTCGATATTGCAAGGAACGTGCACATGCCGAGGAAGAATGACAGTGCGAGGTTTTCGACAAACGCCGCCTGGATAAACAGATTCATGTAGTCCGCCATCAGAGCACCTCGGTCCTGTGGACTTCATGGATCCGGTAATCCGGGTGCTCGGCCTGCTGCAGCCTCCAGCTGCGGATAGCCCAGATCAAGAGGCCGATAATGAAGAATGCGCTGGGCGGTAACAACATCAGGCCGTTGGCCTCGTACCAGCCGCCATCGGAGACGAGCGGCATTATCGGATAACCGAGCAGGGTGCCTGCGCCGAATAACTCTCTGAACGTCGCAACGATGATCAGAATTGCGCTGTAGCCGAGGCCGTTGCTGAGCCCATCAAGGAAGCTCAGGCCAACGCTGTTTTTCATGGCGAAGGCCTCGGCGCGACCGAGAACGATGCAATTCGTGATGATCAGCCCGACAAACACCGACAGCTGCTTACTGGTTTCGAACGCATAGGCACGCAGCAGCTGGTCCACGACAATGACGAACGACGCGATGATCGTCATGTGTACGATGATGCGGATATTGTTCGGGATATAGTTCCGGATGCTGCTGATTGCGGCCGTTGACAGTGCGGCGACGGCGGTTAGCGCGACACACATCAAAAGTGCAGGCAACAGCGACGTCGTGACCGCTAGCGCCGAACAGATGCCAAGAACCTGCAGCGTGACCGGGTTGTTATCGACCAGCGGATCGATGATTACTTTGCGTACGTCACCCATGACTACTGTGTCTCCTTGTCACTGAGTGCTTTCAGGTATGGCCCATAGCCGTCGTCGCCGACCCATTCGCGGACAAAGATACTGACTCCGCGGCCGGTCAATGTCGCGCCTGCCAGGCCGTCGATTTCGAATTCACTACCGTCGGGAGCCTGGCCTTTGACCACCTCTATCCGAGTTTCACCATCCGGGCCATAAAGTTTCTTGCCTTGCCACTGTTCGCGCCAGGCAGGCTTGTCGACCTGATCGCCGAGACCAGGCGTCTCGCCGTGAGCATAGAAGCGCAGCCCTAACACCGTGTTGCCATCGTTAGCGACGGCTAGAAAGCCGTACATCTTTGCCCAGAGGCCGGCGCCCTCAACCGGCAATATGACTTGCTCCAAACGCTCACCGTCCATGACGAGATACACTGGCGCCTGCTCGCCCGAGGCCAGCTGTGTCGTGGTCTCATCAATCGTTGCATAGAGCGTCGCAATGTCGGCGCCTGGTTCGTACAGTCCCGCAACGTCGAGAATGATACGCTGCCGGAATTCTTCTTCATTCAGCAGTTGCCGTGGTTTCAGCATGATTGCGGCACTCGCAACCAGGACTGAGCAGACGAGGCTGACCCCGATTGCGACGATCAGCGTATTGCTGATGCTGTCGCGCGATCGTTGCGGAGCTTTGGTTTCGACGTCAGACACTGCGGCGAACCCTCCGTTTCATGTTTGCATGAACGACGAAGTAGTCGATCATGGGTGCGAAGACATTGCCGAATAGGATCGCGAGCATGATGCCTTCCGGAAATGCGGGATTTACGACTCGTATGACAAAGGTCATGAAACCGATCAGGAGCCCGTAAATCCATCGCCCGGTCTCGGTCTGGCAGGCGGAAACCGGATCGGTCGCCATGAACACGGCACCGAACGCGAAACCACCCAGCACGATGTGCCAGTGCCAGGGCATGTTGATCATCGGGTTGCTGCTATCGATAAAGCCGACGAGCAGGACGGGAATAATGAGGCCGGCAAAAGCGCCCAATATGATGCGCCAGGAGGCGATGCCGGTGTACACGAGCATGACGGCGCCGAACAGGCACGCGATGGCGGAAGTCTCACCGATCGAACCTTGCATCTGGCCGATGAATGCCTGTCCCCAGGTCAGTCCGCTTGCGACGACCCCGGAGATTCCCTCAATTGCGCTGATGCCGAGTGCCGTGGCACCACTGAAGCCGTCCACCGTGGTCCAGACGGCGTCGCCGGAGATCTGCGCCGGGTATGCGAAGTACAGAAACGCACGGCCTGTGAGGGCGGGGTTAAGTACGTTCTTGCCCGTGCCGCCAAAGACTTCCTTGCCAATAACAACGCCGAAGCTGATGCCGACCGCAGCCTGCCAAAGCGGAATCGTGGCGGGCAGGATCAGGGCGTACAGGAATGAAGTGACGAAAAAGCCTTCGTTGATCTCGTGATTTCGAACACCGGAGAACAGCACTTCCCAAAAGCCGCCCGCAGCCATCGTGACGGCGTAGATCGGCAGGAAATACAGTAACCCCAGCAAGAAGTTGTCATACAGGCTGCCCGGATCGTGCCCCGCGGCAAGTGCGCCCAGTATGGATTCGCGCCATCCCGGTAGCGTGTCGATGCCCATCGCCACGATGGCTGTATTTGCCTGGAACCCGGTGTTCCACATGCCAATGAGCGCGCATGGTGTAGCCGCGAAGACCACCAAAATCATGACGCGTTTGAGGTCGATCGCGTCGCGCACGTGTGGTGAGCCGCGCGTTACATCGGGCGGCGAGTAGAACAGGGTATCCACCATTTCGAAAATCGCGTGGAAGCGTTCGAAGCGGCCACCCTTGACGAACAGTGGCTCAACGTTGTCGAGCATTTTGCGCAGTTTTTTCATCAGCCGTTCGCCTCGATTTCGTCGAGCGCCTTGCGCAGATGGGGCCCATAGTTGTATTTGCCATTGCAGACGAACGAACACAGCGCCAGGTCTTCCTCGTCAAGCTCCAGGCAGCCAAGTTGCTGTGCGCTGTCGGTGTCCCGGACCAGCAGTGCTTTCAACAGGACCGTGGGCAGAATATCGAGCGGCATGATGCGCTCGAAACTACCAATCGAGACCATCGCGCGCGGGCTGCCGTTTTGTGAGCTCGTCAAATCGTAGTCGCCCTTGTGCACCAGGCTGGAGACATAAGCCCGAAGTGATGAGTACCTGTTTCTGCCTGGCCGCATCCAGGACAGGAATTGTCTCGGGCTGCCTTCGGCAATTACGCTGATCTGATTGTGGTATGCGCCGAGCCATCCCAACATGCCTGAGGCACGATGCCCGGATAACACCGAGCCTGAGATTACCCGCGAGGCGCCAGCGTGTAGTTCGCCGGCGAGGATGTCTGCAGTGCTGGCACCTCTGCGCGTCCGTAGCAGGCGAGGCTTCTTGACCATCGGACCGCCAAGCGCGATGACTCTTTCTGTTGGCAAGCGGCCATTAAGGAATAGCCTGCCGATCGCCATCGTGTCCTGGTAGCCGATATGCCAGACAGTCTTGTTGATACTGACCGGGTCGAGGAAATGGATATGCGTGCCTACCAGCCCTGCCGGGTGCGGCCCCGCGAACTCGGCGTGGCGATATTGCTCACCCTCAGGAACCGGAATATCAGCGCCCGCCCTGGTGCATATAAAGGTCGGGCCCTCGGTCAGCTTCGAAACAAGCCGAATGCCGGCGTGAAAGGCCTCAACGTCTTCGGCAATGACCAGTGCGGGATCGACTGCCAGAGGATTGGTATTGATCGCAGTAACGAAAACCGAATTCGGTGTTGAGTCCGGTGACGGAATCTTGCCGAACGGACGGGTGCGCAATGCAGTCCACAAGCCGGACTCGGCCAGCGTCTCGCGAATCGTCGCGGCGTCGACGCTGTCAAGCTGCCCGGCCTCAAATGCTTGCCAGGACTCGGCGTCGTCACCATCGAGATCGATCACCACGGTATTGAGGACTCGCCGCTCGCCGCGGTTAATTGCTGATACCGTGCCACAGCCGGGCGATGTATAGCGTACGTCAGGATTGCGCTTGTCGATGAAAAGCACCTGCCCCAGTTTGACCCGGTCACCGACAGCAACTGCCATTTTCGGTTTCAGGCCCGGCGTATCCCAGCCGAGCAAGGCGACACTGCTTACCTCACCGGCATCTGCGATGACTGGATCGGGCTTGCCGGCAATCGGGACATCAAGTCCCTTCTTTATCGTTATTCGCATAGGGTGCTGTCGAATTTATGCGGCCGGCCACCAGTGCACATACAGCAAACAGGCGCATAGCCACAACGAACCAATTGTATGAATCGCGAGCGTACCCTCAATTGCGCGAGTCATACTATTTCGGTCTTCCACACCTTTTCGGATAGCAATACCACTACGAAAAGCGAGGACCAGCAGGGCGACCGGCACCACCGGTGCCAATAGCGGTAACGCGCCTGTGTATGTTAGCCAGCCTGTGACTGCTGCAGCCGAGATGTGCAAGGCGGCGTAGAGTACGGCCGTCCCGTTCAGGCCCAGTCTGACCGGCAGCGTGCGCTTTCCTGTTGCACCGTCTGCGGAGGCATCAGGAACCCCGTTGATCAGCAATATCGCTGCCACCCAGGCACTGACTGGCAGAGTGAATAAGAGTAGCGAGGAGTTGAGCGCGGCGCCTTGCAGCCAGGCGGCGCCAGCCACCGGAACGACGCCAAACGCGATTGCAACGGACAATTCTCCAATGCCAAGCGCACTCAGTCGTACCGGGCCCAGTGAATACAGGACACCCAGCGCAACGCCGACGAGGCCGAAGTACAAGACCATCGGGCCCTTCAATGCGATAAGTACCAGGCCAGCGATGGCTGCGAGGGCAAGCAGGCTGATGCCAAGTCGTGCCATTTCGCTGGCGCTCATGATCCCGATCTGAATGAACCGTGAGCCCCCGGTATAAGGGTAAATACGGTCCGAGTTTTGTCGATCAGTACCGCCGGACTCGTCGCCAACGTCGTTCAGGACGTTACTTGCGGCTTGCACACAGACTGTAGCCAGCATAGCCAATGCGAAGACCAGCAAGCCGAACTTGCCGCTCGTCTGCACGCCCCAGGCGGTGCCGACAAGCACAGGCATAACTGAAGCTGGAAAAAACTTGGGTCGAGTGGCGTGGAATAGGCGCTTGGCTGTTTGCGCGACGGAATCGCCCGCAAATTGCTCCACAGACGGATCGACGGTCTCAACTGTATCTGAAGGCATTACTCGCTCCCTGGCGCTTCAGCCACATTATTGTGGCTGACTTGCGCTTGTTATTGCTTTGTTTATACCGAATTCGGCAGGGATTGTAATCCAGCGGGTACTTCGGAGCGCCCTGTGGTCCTTAGCTGCCCCGTTTGCCGTGTTTGTACCGGAGTCCCAGCAGCACTATTCCGGCAACGACCAGGATTGCAGTAAGCGGGATGTGGTGCAGTCCCAGGACCTGGTGCAGCAATTGCAGTGGCAGTCCATCGTCGGCCGCCAGCGTGTGTGCATCCGCGACGCGCATTACTCCTGCGAAAAGAAACAGGGTCAGTATTTTTCTCATCGTAGTTCTCACTTCATGTCTCGTAATTTCTAGCGGATCTTGACGTTGACGAGTTCTTCGCCGTTGGGGTCGGTCACATGGACCGCACAGGCGATGCATGGATCGAAACTGTGAATCGTGCGCAGAATTTCGACCGGCTGCTTCGGATCGTGCAGTGTGTGTCCTGCCAAGGCTGCTTCATATGGGCCAGGTTTGCCTTCGGCATCTCGCGGTCCGGCGTTCCAGGTGCTGGGAACGACGGCCTGGTAGTTGGCGATCTTCTGGTCTTCAATAACTATCCAGTGCGCCAGACCGCCTCGCGGCGCCTCCATGAAACCAACGCCCTGAGCCTGCTTCGGCCATGAGGATGGTTCCCACAAAACCTCGTTAAAGGTGCGTGTGTCGCCAGATTTGATATTGCCGACGAGATTGTCATACCAGGTCTGCAGATTGTCTGCGACGACCTTGGTTTCCAGGGTGCGCGCCGCGGTTCTGCCCAGCGTGGAGAACAACGCTTCGACAGGTACGTTCAAGGTTTGCAGCGTGTAGTTGACCAACTCCTGTGTCGGCTCGTGGCCGGATGCATACAGCATCAGCACGCGGGCAAGCGGACCGACCTCCATTACATTACCTTTCCAGCGTGGCGACTTGAGCCAGGAGTAACTGTTTTCGACGTTCAACTGCTCATACGGCGGCTGAGGCCCATCGTAGTTGAACTCGGTCTCCCCTTTGTAGGGGTGTAACCCGGCCTCTTTTCCGGCCTCGTAGTCATAATATGATCGTGCCACAAACTCCTGAACCTCATCTTCTGCATTCAGGTCGATCTCATGAATCGTCGACAGGTCGCGGCCGAGAATTGCGCCACGGGGGAACAGGAATGACGATGGGTCGTTGACGCCATTTTCGGGGAAGTCGCCGTAAGACATGAAGTTGCCGACACCTTCACCTTGCGCGCCCCAGTCTTTGTAGAAGCTGGCGATTGCAAGCGTGTCTGGTACATAGACCTGGTCGACGAATTCGCGCATCTGCGTGATGATGCCCTGCACGGTCGCAAGACGCGCTGAGTTGATTGCCGAGTCCGAATCAAGATCTATCGGACATGGTACGCCGCCAACCAGGAAGTTCGGATGCGGGTTCTTGCCGCCAAAGATCGCATGCAACCTGGCCACATCACGCTGCCAGGCCAGTGCCTCGAGGTAATGCGCAACTGCCATAAGGTTCGCTTCGGGAGGTAGCTTGTAGGCAGGATGGCCCCAATAGGCCTTCGCGAAAATGCCCAGCTGTCCGGCTTCGACAAATTCTTTGACTTTCTTCTGTGTGTCGGCGAAGTAGCCCGGTGAGCTCTTCGGGTAGCTGCTGATACTTTGCGCCAATTCAGACGTCGCCTTCGGATCTGCTGACAGTGCCGACACGACGTCGACCCAATCCAAGGCATGCAAATGATAAAAGTGCATTACATGATCATGCACATACTGGGCGCCGATCATCAGGTTACGAATCAATTGTGCATTCTTGGGAATCTCGTAATTAAGAGCATCTTCAACAGCTCGCACCGATGCGATGCCATGTACGAGCGTGCACACACCGCATATGCGCTGTGCAAACGCCCAGGCATCACGTGGATCCCGTCCGCGCAGAATAATTTCGATTCCACGGACCATCGTGCCCGAGGAATATGCCTCGGCGATCCGGTCCCCATCCATCTGCGCTTCGATCCGCAAATGACCCTCAATTCTTGTAATAGGGTCTACGACAATACGATCATTCATGACGTTTCCTACCTGTGTTAGTCAGCCAAATTGGCTGCAACCGTCTCTACAAAACTCGTAACCGGTGTTTGCCACCCGGAATTTTCTGCGCCGATCAACAGATTGACTCTGCAGTTGGCGCATCCCGTAACGACAGTGTCTGCTCCGGTATCCTCAAATTCTCTCTTCTTGATCTCAAACGCCTTCTGCCTCAAATCTGCCGCATCCTTCAAGACGTATTCGCCGCAACCTCCGCCGCAACAATAATTTTCGCGTCGGTTCGCAGGTGTCTCACGGACGTCGAGTCCCAGCGCCGCAAGCACATCTCGTGGTTGCTGCATGACGCCGCCTTTGCGGGCCAGGCGACACGGATCGTGATACGTCACCGAGGCGCCGTTCGATTGCGCATTGAGACTCAGATGGCCTGCCTTGATTTCGGCCGAGATAAACTCCGGCATCGACAAGATTTCGAAAGGCAGCTGCTCGTTCATCTCGGTGGCGCCTTCCCAGCGCAAGGTCTGATAGGCATGCCCTGATTCGGGCATCACCACCGTCTTAATGCCGCAGGCCTCGGCCTTATCGACAATGCGCTTTATCGCGAGCTTCATTGTCGGGTCGTCACCAGTGATAATTCCGACGTTCGTTGCCTCGAAGGCATCGCTGAACATAGTCCAGTTAGCGCTTGATTTGTTGAGGATCCTGGCACTCGATGCAAACGTATCGGGGAACAACAAGATCTCGACAGCCGTCGTAAGCAACATCACATCGGCCTGCTCATGATCGAGCGGAATGTCGATGCCTTGTTCGCCTAGCTTGGCGGCGAGAGCTTTTAGCTGCTCCGCGCCCACGCCGAACAGTTTGTTCTCGTCGCGTTGTTCGTTCCGCACTATTCGCATCTCGGGCGGCACAAGACCGGCGGCAGCGAGACCATGGCGCACGACTCTGATCCCGGCTGAAATCTTGATGCCCATCGGGCAGATCATGTCGCAGCGGCCGCAACCCGTGCATGTGTCATACACGAGGTGTTGCCACTCCTTGAGATCAGCGGCTTTGATATCAGGCGTAAACAGGCGATAAAACCAGCGCATCGGGCTCATCTCACGCCGATAAAAGCGGCGCAACAGCCGGTACTTGTAAACCGGGGCGTACTTCTCGTTCTGCGTTGCCTCGTAGAAATGACAGGCCTCGGCGCACATGCCGCATTGCAGGCAGGAATCGAGGTCGACAGCCCTGTGCCCATTGAGTTTCTGCATGAACGCTTTCTTGGCGCGCTTAACACGTTCTTCGTCGGACATGTCTACGCCGGCGACACCCTCACCAATTTGTTGCAGCAGGCCGCGAAAGTCCTGCAAAGACATTGCTTCAATGTTCATGCCTTGACCCCCCTGCGCCCGAATGCCGTTCCGGCCTGGTAGCGAGCCGGCATCGTCATAATTGCGTGCATCAGTTTGCTGAAAGGGAACCAGATGAGCATGGCTTCGACGCTGAGCAGGTGGATAGCCAGCAATGTTTCATAGCGCGCACCGAAGTGAGCAAATGCGAGGATTCCCGTGATCAATGGAATGAGTACGACAAAGATGCTGATGTAATCATCCACGGTGGAAATAAAGCGTTGTACGGGGTGTGTTGCGCGGCGGATTAGCAATGCGATCAGAACCGCTGTTGCGGTTATCGCAGTCACCAGAATGATCGTGTTCGGCAAGTGCGGCCAGCCAAATCCGAGTACAGATTTGAAAAACAAGATATGCGGCGCGAAGAACAACACCGAGACAAACAGTGCGAAATGCCAGACGTAGCCGGTAACGTGTTGAAAGCGAATACTCTTTTCAAACGCGTGCGCCGGCGCGGATCGCGAAAGGATCGCCCCAAGTCCTGCTTTCATGCTGTTGTACTCGCGTGGCTTGGTCAGGTCCTTTCTCGACAAGAGAAATAGCGCACCGATCAGCCGCCATACAACACCAAATACAAATATCCAGAGTGCCCACTGCAAACCCGGACCACTGGCGAATTCAAGTAGAGTCATGACGATTACGCCTCCTCTTGTGCCTGTGCTTTCCTCTTGCGAGCCCGGGCAGCAAGCGCTGATCCGACACCAAGAGCTGCACCCGCGGCGGCGGCGCCAAGTAAGGCATCACGCGAGCCCCAATTGCCGGCAGAAATCGGGTCGTAGAATCCGCCCTTATCCCAGAAGCTGGGTTCGGAGCAACCGATACAGCCGTGTCCCGACTGAATTGGGAAACTTGCGCCCTGATTCCACTTCAGGGTTGCACAGGCGTTGTACGTTGTCGGTCCTTTGCAGCCAAGCTTGTACAGGCACCAACCCTTGCGAGCGCCTTCGTCGTCGAAGGTCTCGGCGAATTCGCCGCGCTCGTAAAATGGTCTGCGGTAGCAACGATCGTGGATGTTCTGCCCGAAAAACGCAGCGGGCCGACCAAGTGCGTCGAGTGCCGGAATCGTGCCGAAGGTCAGGAAGTGGGCAAGGACACCGGTAATGACAACAGGAATTGGCGGACAGCCAGATACGTTGATAATGGGTTTATCGGTAATGATGTCAGAAACGG
>Ga0070723_10000238_pt1 | contig 14288 bp, 8 predicted proteins | sample tdAd002_FD_67277 | JGI IMG/M metagenome (GOLD analysis project Ga0070723, IMG submission 67277) | Marine sediment microbial communities from the Atlantic coast under amendment with organic carbon and nitrate - tdAd00.2 | ecosystem: Environmental > Aquatic > Marine > Coastal > Sediment | place...
ATATTAAAACAGGCCATAAAGGCCATCTTTAACGCGGAACCGTTGACACCTTCAGGGTCCCACGGATTTGCTCGGAAAATGGAATCAACATCGACCCACAGGTCATTCATTTCATTATATAATTGTATCTGCTGGTTTTCAATCCACTCCCTGACCGTCCATTCACGAGATTCTTTATGGCCGAGACAAAATGGGTGACTCATGATGAAATATAAAACCGCGCGCCCATGTTCATCACCGGTTCTCGCCACTGCACGTTCCAGCGGATATGCCCGGCATGAGAATGGCCTGTCTTGATATATTATACATCCTTCAGACGACAGGAAAGGACAAGATTTCTCTTCATTGTCGTACATCTTCAGCATAAGACTTGGAAAATACGGATTGTCTCTCATTGCTTGAAAAGTGTATTGCTTAAGAAATTGATCCGAAGAAATACCGAGGCTTTTCTTCATGCGGATAATATCATATGGGTAAAGATACATATCCGCGTCCTTGCAGCACTTGGTAAAACACGCCACCTGTGGATGGCAATCAAATCTGATCGTATCTTCTGCATCTATCTTCCTTCTGCCGCTTATTTGTCCATTGAAAATATTATCTTTCATAAATTAGAACTCACCTCATAAACTTTTTGTGTTTTAATGAATATCGGTAGGCTGTATCAAAAAAATTATATTCAATTATCAGCCTAAAGCAAGACCAAACACACCTTTTGTTGCATTCTTGGACGTTACCTTTAAAAAAAACCTTAAACCATAGCCCGCTTCTGTATAAAGTATAGACATAATGGCAGATTTCTATTATGATGTTTTTATTGCTCACCGCACACAAGATGTCATTGTTCGTATCCAACATTGTATCCTTTAAAAAAAAGAGCGATTATGAAAGAAAACACCATCACAGGCAACCACGAAGAAAAGAGATCTGAATTAAGAAAAGTATTGGACAGATATTACAGCGTAGAGTTTCAGTTAAAAGGGACCGGCAATCTTTATCAATTCAAACTAAGGGACATTTCATCAAAGGGCTTGGGTATTCTGGTAAATGAAGATTCTGCGGTATTGCAACATTTAAAGGTGAGCGATACATTGGACATGAAATATTATCCACCGGAAACTTCGAGTCCGGCTGAATTTTTCAAAACCCGCGTCATACATATCACAAAGAAAAAACAGAACCCATTTAAGGGACATTTTATGATCGGATTGTCAATCATAGAAAAACAGACAATTAACCATACAACCTCCCCAATTACGTAAAATCATCGACATTTGCAAAGGTATCCTAGCGGCTTGAAGCTCTTACGAGTTTGCCTATGGTAAGACCCTGCACCAGAATCGAAAAAACAACGATACAATATGTAACTGCCAGGATCGTTTCCCTATACTGGCCTCCGGGCAAAGAGAGGGCTAAAGCCACTGATATGCCTCCACGCAAACCGCCCCAAGTCAATATCTTGACAACATGAGGACTGAATGTTCTAAAAGGGCGCAGAACCGCCACGGGCAATCCCACGCTTACAAAACGTGCAATTAGCAAAAGCGGGATCAGCAGAAAGCTTGCCATAAAATATTCTCTGCTAAAGGTAAGCACCAGCACTTCAAGACCGATGAGTACGAACAACACAGCGTTAAGAATTTCGTCTACCAATTCCCAGAACTTATCAAGGTTCCTTCGGGTTTGCTTGGACATGGCCAGAAGACGCCCGTGGTTTCCGATGAGAAGCCCTGCCACCACAATAGCTATAGGGCCCGAGATGTGTATTGCATCGGCCATAGCAAAACCGCCGGTCACTAAAGCGAGTGTAATCAGGATTTCCACCTGATAATTGTCCACGCTCTTGAGCATCCAGTAGGCTATCACTCCTATCACAAGGCCGAATACAACCCCTCCCAGGGCCTCCTTCATAAACAAAACAACCACTGATCCGGCCGTGATCTCGTGCCCTCCGGTGGCTATTTCAAGCAGAACCATAAATACTACTACAGCCACACCGTCATTGAATAAAGATTCTCCTGCAATCTTAGTTTCAAGGCTTTTGGGAACACCTGCGCTTTTTAGTATGCTTAATACAGCAATTGGATCCGTAGGCGAAATCAAGGCCCCGAACAACAAACAATAAATTAACGGTAATGGGATTCCCAGAGCGCTAAATACCCTCCAACTCATGATACCTACCACAAAGGTAGATCCTGCTACACCTGCCGTGGCTAGAATACTGATAATCCTTTTTTGACTGGCCAGATCAGAAAGGTTAATGTGAAGAGCACCTGCAAAAAGTAGGAAGCTCAGCATGCCGTGCAACAGCGTCTCGTTAAAGTCGATATTGTTGAGCAGCCTTCGGGCATCCTGTTCAAAACCGAACCCCATTTTTCCCATAACAATCAATCCCAAAGACACCAGTAACGCAATTAGCATCAAACCAATGGTGTTGGGTAGTTGAATATAGCGATAATTGATGTAGCTGAATGCCGCTGATAGCGTGATAAGAACTGCAATAATATTAAATAGTTTCATATGTTTTGTTATTTACAATATGACATTAGAAGAGCTTTAGGTGTGTTGGTCCACTCTTTCTTTTCTTTCCCTAATTGGATTTATTTGCACTTTCTGTAACTTTTTTTTATTACAAAGTTTTTATTGTCCGGAATGTACATCGATCATCTCGGCGTCAAGCGCAGGTTCGTTCTTTTTTTATTGGTGCTTTTTTTTTATTTTTTATTTTATTCTGTAAAGTCGATTCCGTTGACGGCACAATAAAAAGCGTTTTCTGTCCAAGTATTTTTTCACGTTCTTGATTATTAAAAATTTTTATTTTTCCGAATTCTCCGTCATATCCCGGATCAACAACCACCTTATTTTGTTTCATTCTTGATATTGCTTCTCCAAGCAACGGACCACCGGCTGAATTAATGTTTTCTATTTTCTTTGTATGAAGAATGTCCATTTCAGGGCCAAGCTTCTCAAGCAACATACTGTAATATCTCATTACTTTTTTGGATCCCGGACCAACCTTTAAAACTTCCGACAATATTTCCGTAAGTGGAATAATATTAATAAACGGATGGGTCTTTTCCGGTTTCACACCTTCAGGCCGATCCGCCAGTTCCTCTACCCTGTATAAGACGCCAAGAGTTATAGTTTTCCCACAAATCGGACATTTCCCGTTTTTTTTTCTCGTCTTTGCCGGCCAAAAACGAATATTACATTTTCGGTGTCCATCAAGATGATATTTGCCCTCTTCGGGATAAAATTCGAATGTTCCTAAAAAACTTTTTGGATCGCCTTGTTTGATGGCATTCCTTATAGACAAATAGGAAAGGTTGGTATTAATAATATTTGCCTCCCTTCCCAATTTCATTGGGGAGTGTGCGTCAGAATTTGAAACCAGAGTTAGCCCATCCAATAAGGATACTCTCCAATTCATGGATGGATCGGATGAAAGACCGGTTTCAACGGCAAAAATATAAGATGTAAGATCATCAAAACATTCTTCAATCGAATCAAAGCCTGATTTTGAACCAAACAGTGAAAACCACGGGGTCCATATATGTGCAGGTATAAGAAATGCATTGTCGGAAGTCTCAAGAAGAATTTCAAGCAGGTCTCTTGTGTCCAGACCAAGGATCGGCCTACCGTCTGATTGTATATTTCCTATTTTATCTAATTGAGAAACAAATTTCTTAGCTTTATCAAGATCGGGTACAAATACAAGATTATGATTTTTACGGGTTTTATTATATTTTTTATATATATTGCTTATTTCAGAAACCAATATAAAACGTACCTTCCCTCGGCACGACAAGGGAACCTGTTGGTCGTATATTTTTGATATATTATCCCTTAGTTTGAAAAGTCCTGGTTCGGCCGGAACAAGTTTTTGTTTGATCTCTTCAAACCATCCAGGATGAGTAAAATCACCGGTCCCAACAACCGTTATACCTTTTAACTGGGCTGCTATGTATATGTTTTCAAGATTAAGATTTTTTGCCGTTGACCTTGAAAAACGGGAATGAACATGAAAATCAGCAATAAATTTCATTTCATATTGACGATCTCGTAAAAAATTATATTTTTATGGCAAGGTAAAAAGCTCTAAATTCAAGGCGCGCAAATTCCGAGGAATGAGCAGTATTTATAGTACGTTGCAGTGACGAGGTATGCAGCGCAACGCAGAAGTTGGACTTTTTACGAAGCCATCTATATTAATTAACCGAAATTTTAGCTTATTATTCGATAATAAATAAAAACTCTTGTAAATCGCTTATAAACTGTATATATATTTATATATTATACTATAAAACACTATATATAGTGTTTTATGTTTTAACAAAAAATTTATATTTTAGCAAACAATTCACTTGTTATTATATAAAAACAACAAACCTTTTTATATTGATATTTTTTCTATAACTTATTAATTATTAACAATGATCTTTTGTGTTTTGAAAATTCATTATTTATAATGGTTTTTTATAATATTTGTTATAAAAAATTTTATTCAATTTTTGATATAAAACAAATAGCTTAAAAAGTTATTATAGTTATTAACAACCTATATTTATAATTATGTTTTATTTAATATATATTATAAGGAATTAATTATGAAGTTTAAAATTAAAAAAAATGACGTTATAAATGTATTGTCAAATATTCAGGGGCTTACCGGACGTAAAAGCAACCTTGCTATAACAGTAAATATTTTAATAAGTACAACGGACTACGGTGTAAGCATTGCTGTAACGGATCTTGAAACAGGTTTTGAAGGACTTTATCCGGCAAAAATTAAATCTCATGGTGCAATAGTTATTAATTCCAGAAAGTTCTATGAAATCGTAAAAGAATTTCCAAGTAATGAAATAGAGGTAAAAGAAGTTGAAAACCATTGGATAAAAATAGGAAATAAAAAGATAACATATAATATTGTTGGAATGAATCCGGATGATTTTCCTGAAAGACCATCTATAGAAGATGTTGATTTTTTTAGTATTGATTCAATGGTCTTTAAAAAGATGATAGACAAAGTATTAATTATAACAGGTGCTTCGGATGAAAAAAGGGCTCATATTACAGGAATATATTTTGAAATTATTAAAAAAGATAATGAAAATATAGTTAGGATGGTTTCTACTGACGGTAACCGGCTTTCAAAGATTGATTGCGTATATGCAAAAGATTTTAAACTCCCACAATTAAAGAGTATTATTATACCGAAAAAGGGAATGAATGAAGCAGTTAAATTTATTGAAGCTAAAGGAACGGTTAATATAGGATTTAAAAACAATAATTTTATTATTAAAAAAGATACAGAGACAATCATTATAAGGCTTTTAGAAGGAGATTTTCCAGAATACGGTGATATAATAAAAAGAGGTGATTCTCATGCTATTGATTTAGATAGAGGGTTATTTTTAATGATGCTGAAAAGAATGTCTATATTGTCTTATGAAGATTATAAAGGCGTTATTTTTAAATTTATAGACAATAAACTTTTTATAACAACTACAAATCCCAACATAGGTGAATCAAAAGAAGATATGGATATAAATTTTAAAGGAAATCCGATTGAAGTTGCTTTTAATCCAAGGTATTTCATTGAAACACTGAGTGTTATTGATTCTGAAAAGGTTATTATTAATATAATTGATGATGAAAAACCATGTCTAATAGAAGGAGAAAATGAAGACACTTTTTTAAGTGTAATAATGCCCATGAGAATATGAATAAAGAAGAACACACATACAGTGCAGATGATATAAAAGTTCTTGAGGGCCTTGAAGCTGTTAGAAAAAGGCCTGCAATGTACATCGGAAATATTGGTGTTGAAGGGCTTCACCATCTGGTTTACGAAGTTGTGGATAACAGTATTGATGAAGCTATGGCCGGGTACTGTAATCATATTCAGGTTACCATTCATACCGATAATAGTGTAAGTGTTGAAGATAATGGCAGGGGAATACCTGTAGGAATTCAAAAAACAGAGAATATGTCTGCCGTTGAAGTTGTAATGACAAAACTTCACTCGGGAGGTAAATTCGATAATCATTCATATAAAGTTTCAGGAGGACTTCACGGCGTTGGGGTTTCAGTAGTAAACGCACTGTCACAATTCATGGAAGTAGAAGTTTATACCGATGGAAATGTTTATTATCAGACATTTGAAAAGGGTGTCAAAACAAGAGAATTAAATATTATAGGTAAAACCAAGAAAAGTGGTACAAAAATACACTTTATCCCTGACACTCAAATTTTAGATACAGACAATTTTAGCTATGCAATACTGATTCGCAGATTAAGAGAACTTGCTTTTTTAAATAAAGGAGTAAATTTAACAATAGAAGACGAACGTTCGGATCAAAAAGATGAATTCTTTTATAAAGGCGGTATTGTTTCATTTGTTGAATATCTTAATAAAAGACATTCATCTCTTCATAAGCCTATTTTTATTGAGGGTATTAAAAATGAAGTTCAGATAGAAGTGTCAATACAATATAATGATACTTTTACTGAAAAAATACTCTCCTTTGCTAATAATATAAATACCGTGGAGGGAGGATTTCACCTTATAGGTTTTAAAGCGGCTTTAACACGTACCATTAATCAATATTCAACCAATGGCAATCTTCCAAAAAATCTTCAGGCAAAGATCAGCGGTGATGATGTAAGGGAAGGTCTTACAGCAATAATAAGCATTAGAATCAAGTCTCCTCAGTTTGAGGGTCAAACAAAGACTAAGCTCGGCAATAGTGAGGTCAAAGGGCTTGTCGAGTCTTTAATAAACGAAAAATTAAGTATGTTTCTGGAAGAAAATCCAGCAGTTGCCAGAAAGATTATTGCTAAAGCTGTTGATGCTTCCAGAGCAAGAAATGCAGCAAAAAACGCGCGGGATCTTGCAAGAAAACAGGGTGCTCTGACAGATTCAACACTTCCGGGTAAACTGGCAGAATGTCAAAATTCCGATCCTGATGACAGAGAAATATTTCTTGTGGAAGGAGATTCTGCGGGGGGCAGCGCTAAACAGGGAAGAGACAGAAGATTTCAGGCTATTTTGCCTTTAAAGGGTAAAATATTAAATGTTGAGAAAGCAAGATTCGATAAAATCCTACGCAGCGAGGAAATAAAAAATATAATAACTGTACTTGGCACCGGTGTGGGCAAAGAAGAATATGATATTGAAAAAATCAGGTATCATAAAGTCATTATAATGACAGATGCCGATGTTGACGGATCTCACATCAGAACGCTTTTGTTAACTTTTTTTTATAGACACATGCCTGAGATGGTCGATAAAGGCTATCTGTACATCGCTCACCCCCCTTTATTTAAAGTTGGTAAAGGAAAAAATACAATTTATCTTAAAAATGAACAAGAATTCAACAATCACGTTTTAAAGAGAGTTTGTAGTAAGAAAAATGTTAAATTTGGAAAACAAGAAAACATACTTACAGAACATAAACTTTATCTTTTTATCAGTGATCTTGCCGAATATTTATTAATTATATCGAGAATGAACAAGCGTGGAATTGAGTCTGGTCTTGTTGAATTACTCATCAAAGAAGGCGTTGAAAATAAAGATTTTCTTCAAAACAAAAATAAAATGTTAAAACTAAAAACAACTTTAGATGCCAAAGATTATAATGTCAGTGATTTAATTTGGAATTACGAAAGAAATATTTATGAATTAACCCTTAAGCCGTCTTTTAACGGTCGGCAAATGCAATTTTCAAAACATCCGGCAGGCAAAGATGTTAAGATTATAAAAATAGGCCGGGGTCTTATTTATTCAACCGATTTTCAGAAATGTATTATCCTGGGAAAAAACATTTTCCAATATGATAAACCCCCCTTTATTGTTTTTACTAAAGAGAATGAAACCGATTTGGCTCGTATAAAAGATAAAACAAATCTTCTCTCTTTTATGATAGAAGAAGGAAAAAAAGGGCTCGGTATCCAGCGATACAAAGGTCTGGGCGAAATGAATCCAGACCAGTTATGGGACACAACAATGAATCCCGACAATCGAGCCCTGTTACAAGTTAAGGTGGAAGATGTTGTTGAAACAGATGAAATTTTTACAATTCTCATGGGCGACGCAGTTGAACCGAGAAGAGAATTTATCAATAGTCATGCTCTTGATGTCAATGTGCTGGATATTTAGATATGTATATTCATAAAATTCAAGCCAGAGATTTACCGGATTTGTGGTTTCAGGCTGTTCATGATATTCTCGATCATGGTCAAAGATTTCAAATAGATCGTGGCAGTTATGCAGGGCAGACCAGACTTGAATATGATTTTTTTATGGGTCATGTCAAATATCCCGGAACCCACCCCATATTACCGGATATTCCTCCATCCATAGGCATTCCACCCCCAGTGGAACATGATTATATATTCGGTGGCGCAGGATATGAAAGATCGTACATCGAGTATTTGATGACCGGCCGCAAGGAACCAGGAGAATCATACACATATGGTGAAAGGCTTACAAAGGCGCCGCTTACCGGGGATAAACTATCATGGTGGGAAGAAGGCAATACTGCAATCATCGACAAAAGATCGGTCGATGGCAAAGCGGTCTTTGAAGAAAACGGAAAGCTCTATCTTAATCAGATAGAGTGGGTCGTTCATACCTATAAAGAACATGGAAGCCGCAATAACCAAATGGTTTTACAAGTAGCCCATCCTTCAGATCTAACACTTTTAGACCCACCTTGTTTGCGCTCCATAGACACTCGTATCCAGGATGAAACCCTTCATTTTATTATATATTTTCGTTCCTGGGACTTATGGGGAGGCTTTCCGGCCAATTTGGCTGCCATCCAGAACCTCAAAGAATACATGGCCGGTGAGATCGGCGTAAAAGACGGTGAAATGATTGTGGAAAGCAAGGGGCTGCACTTATACGGTTATGCCGAGGATCTTGCAAAATTAAGATGTATGAAAACCTAGACCTTGTTGCTCAAATCTCAAAATTCTATGCTGTCAGGAGTTCTTGGAAAAGGGATAACATCCCTGATGTTGCTTATCCCCGTAATCATCATGAGCAATCGTTCAAACCCCAGACCAAAACCGCTGTGTTCGACAGTGCCGAACCGTCTCGAATCTAGATACCACCAGTAATTATCTTTAGGCAACCCCATTTCAACCATTCGTTTTGCAAGCACATCCAATCGTTCTTCTCGCTGGCTTCCGCCAATGATTTCTCCAATTTTTGGAACAAGAACATCCATAGCCGCAACGGTGTTGTCGTCATCGTTTAAGCGCATGTAAAAGGGTTTTATGTTTTTGGGATAATCAAAGATAATCATAGGTTTTTTAAAGTGTTGCTCTGTAAGATAGCGTTCGTGTTCAGCCTGGAGATCCTTTCCGAACGCAATGTCGTATTCAAAGGTTTTGCCCGATTTATTTAAAATTTCCACGGCCGATTTGTACGGAAGTCGCTCAAAATCCGATGATGCAATGTTTTCCAGAGTCGACATCAGGCTTTTATCCACAAATTTCGCAAACAGTTCGAGATCTTCTATAGATTTGTCTAGGATAAAAGTGATGAGATATTTAATCATTTCTTCGGCAAGGTCCATATTTCCTTCAAGGTTACAGAACGCCATCTCCGGTTCCACCATCCAGAACTCGGCCACATGCCGGCTGGTGTGAGAATTTTCAGCCCTGAACGTCGGGCCGAAGGTATAAACATCTCCAAGGGCCAGGGCAAACATCTCGGCGGATAACTGTCCGGAGACCGTCAAATTGGCCTCGGCACCAAAAAAATCCTGCGAATAGTCGGCCTTGCCGTCTTTGTTTGGCATATTTTCCAGAGACAGGGTTGTTACACGAAACAATTCCCCTGCGCCTTCACAGTCAGAACCGGTGATTATGGGAGAATGAATATATTTGAAACCCCTATCCCTGAAAAATTTATGGATGGCATATGAAAGCTCGGATCTTAATCTAAATGCGGCGCCATATTTATTGGTCCTGGGTCTTAAATGGGCGATGGTTCTTAAAAACTCGTCCGTATGGCGTTTTTTCTGTAAAGGATATGAATCGGGAGCGAGACTGACAATCTCAACCCGATCCGCCAGAACCTCCCACTTCTGTCCGGCGCCCATCGATTCCACCAGTTTACCGCTGATAATTACCGCTGATCCTGTTGAAAGTCCGGCGATGTCCGAGTAATTGCTCAAAGAGCTATCAGCAACAATCTGAATGTTCTTGAGGCATGATCCGTCGTTGACCTCGATAAAAGAAAAACCTTTTGAGTCTCGACGGGTTCGAATCCATCCTTTTATAAGAACTTTCTCCATGGGGGTTTCTGATTTTAATAGTTGCACTATTTTGGTACGTTTCATCTATAAACTCCATTTCATATTAGATAACGAGGTCTGCATTTATAGTTTTACGGTAATATTATAAAGTTGATCCCCTCGCTGTAACACGATAACCAGAGATTTTTTTTGGCGGTATTTGATGATGGCCTTCTCAAAGTCATTAATGTTTTTAATGGTTATGTCGTCTATTTGTCGTATAACGTCTCCGGGTCTGGCACCAATACGGGCCAGAAAAGATTGACGATTAAGATCTGAGATCAGCACGCCTTGTTTTGCAAACACTTTATTGATGTAACGGTTTTTGGTCGAAAGATTTTCTACGGAAATGCCAAGAAGGTTATAAGCAAGATCCAGAGCCAGTTCTATTGGGAATATAGATGTCTTAACGACAACAGTTTTGATTTTTCCGTCTCGCCAGACCGTTATATTGATTTTTTCTCCGGCCGAAAGACCGCTCATTGCTGTCTGGAAATCTTTTTCAGAGAGAATGTTCCTGTTTCCAATCGAAAGCATGATGTCGCCCTCACGGATGCCGGCTTTACTAGCAGGGCCAGTCTTTTCAGCTTTTTTGATGAGCGCCCCTTTGATAGCCGATGCTTTTAGATATCGTACAAGATCTGCATCAATATCCTGTACGGTTATACCGATCCATGCCGGTATAACCTCTCCGTATCTGATAAGATCAGAGACAATTCGTTTGGCTGTATTGATCGGTATGGCAAAGCCTATTCCCCGAGCCTTGGCATAAATGGCGGTATTTATACCAACAAGTTCTCCTTGTATGTTAAGAAGCGGCCCCCCGCTATTGCCCGGATTGATCGAAGCGTCGGTCTGTATAAAATCATGGTAGACCACGCCTTCAGTCCTTACGCTCCTGTTGGTAGCACTGATCACACCTGTTGTTACAGTGTTTGAAAAACCGAAAGGGTTTCCGATGGCGATGACCGTTTCGCCGATCATCAGATTATCGGAATCGCCCATTTTAATGTCAGGCAGGGCTTCCTTGGAAGAAATGCGCAGAACCGCAAGGTCAGAATCGGGATCTGCCCCCACAATCTGTGCCTTGAATTCACGTCCGTCTTTAAGACCGACTGTAATGGTTTTGCTTTTTACAATGACATGTTCATTGGTAAGGATAAAACCACGCTTGCCGTCAATAATAACTCCGGATCCCAGGCTGGTTCGTTTGTATCGGCGTTCGAATCCCGGATCGAAAAAGTCATTAAAAAAATTTTCAAAAGAAGGATCAATACCGAATCCGGAAAATGGGTTTACCCGCTTGCGAACCTCGAACTCCGAACTTATGTTAACAACAACAGGACTGACTTTTCTAACGGCGACTACAACGGCGCTTTCCCGTAGGTTGCCGGCACCAAGGTTGTCAGGGGCTTTAAAAACAAGCATAATAGAAACAATACAAAAGACGACCGCTGAAATTAATAATTTATTGTTGTGTTGTGTTGTTATCTTTGGCATTTTAAACACCGTTATAATAATATTAAAATTTGCACCATAAAAACTATATATCATGAGCATAACAACCATTCAAGATATCTTACCGCTGATTGAACAGCCCAGCCGTTATTTAGGCTCGGAAATAAACACAATTAAAAAAGACCACAGCAAGGTAAAACTTCGTTTTGCGCTTGCTTTTCCGGACCTGTATGAAATAGGCACATCACATTTTGGCCTTCAGATACTTTATCATATCCTTAACCTTCACCATGAGATTGCTGCTGAAAGGGTATTTGCTCCTGGGATTGATATGGAAGCACATCTTAAGTCATCAGGCATTCCTATTATGTCTTTGGAATCTCACAAACCTCTTGACCAGTTCGATATCATAGGTTTCAGTCTTCTTTATGAACTTAACTATACCAATATTCTTACCATGCTTGAGCTTGCCAACATCCCATTTTTTGCAAGACAAAGAGACGCTTCACACCCATTTGTTATTGCAGGCGGTCCGTGTACCTGTAATCCTGAGCCGGTTGCAGATTTTTTCGATGCTATTGTGGTGGGAGACGGGGAAAACGTGATTAAAAAGATGTCTCACGCATGGCTTACATGGAAAAAGAGCGGCAAGAGCAATAAGACGACCCTTTTGAGAATATGGTCCCATATTGAAGGTGTATATATCCCTGTGTTTTTTAAACCAAAATATGATAAAAATGGTTTCCAGACCCTTGTACCCAGATTTTCGGATTATAAAACGGTTAAAAGAGCGGTTGTAAATGATCTTAACAATGCGGTTTTTCCAGATGCACCCATAATTCCTTATGGCAAACCGGTGCATGATCGTCTTCGGATTGAGGTGTCAAGAGGATGCACTAGAGGTTGTCGATTCTGTCAGGCCGGAATGATTTACCGTCCGGTCCGTGAACGATCCTTAGAAACCCTGTTGTCTCTTTCTGATGCCTGTGTTGCTGCAACCGGTTATGAGGACATGTCTCTTTTATCATTAAGCACTGGGGATTATGAATGTATAGTTCCACTAATGGAACGTCTGATGGCCCGTTATAAATCCAGCCGTATTGCGATTTCATTACCTTCACTGCGGGCCGGCACATTATCACCGGCACTCATGCAACTTGTCAAAAGGGTCAGAAAGACAGGTTTTACCATAGCGCCGGAAGCCGGCAGCCAGCGGCTAAGGGATGCTATTAATAAAAATATAACAAAAAAGGAGATCGCAGATACGGTCAGCGATGCATTCGGTCTGGGCTGGCGGGTGATAAAGCTCTATTTTATGGTCGGCCTTCCAACAGAAAACGATAATGATCTGCAGGCGATAGTTGATCTTGTGAAAATGCTGCGTACGATCAAAGGGCCTAATGGGCGAAAGGGCACGCTCAATGTGAGTGTGGCAACATTTATTCCAAAATCACACACTCCTTTTCAGTGGTATTCTCAGATTTCTTTGGCCGAATCGAAGCAAAAGATACGATGGTTACAGAATAATCTTAAAATGCCCGGGATTCAGTTTAAATTTCAAAATCCTGAAGCCAGTATGCTTGAAGGGCTTTGGGCACGTGGGGACAGGAGTCTCTGCCGATTACTGCTGAATGCATACAGCAAAGGATGTAAATTTGATGGCTGGAGCGACAAGTTCAAATATCAATTATGGCAAAAAGCTTTTTGCGATGCAAGTGTGGATATCGATTTTTATACAACACGGTCAAGAGATACGGCTGAACCGTTACCCTGGGACCATATTAATGCTGGAGTTACAAAGGATTTTTTAAAAAATGAATTACTAAAAGTCGAACATGGTGAATATACTGTTGATTGTCGCAGCGGCGACTGTAATGGTTGCGGTGTTTGTGACTTTGAAATTGTTGAGCCCAAGGTGTTTGACGACTGTGAAGAAGAGACCGAAAAAATATTTTCGGCAGATGATGTTAAAGAAACGTTTTATAAAAAACTGAAGATATCCTTTTCAAAGTGGGGACAGGCAAAGTATTTCGGGCATCTTGAACAGGTTAAAATTTTTTTACGTGCCATCCGACGAGCCGAGATACCGGTTAAATTTTCAGAAGGCTTTCATCCCAAGCCAAAGATCTCGTTTGAAGATCCGCTTCCTATCGGCCTGGAAAGCCGGAATGAAATTTTCTATTTATCAGTACGCGGGGATGTTCAACCCAAGAACATCATAGATCGATTAAATGAACATCTTCCCAGAGGCCTTACTGTTTTTAAATGTCAGCTTGCCCCGGCAAAGTCTTTGTGTAAGGCGTCGATGTCCTCAACCTATATGGTTACAAAAAAAGATGGTTTTTTTGATGCAAAAGAATTAAAATGTTTTGTAAAAAGACGCGAATTAGTTGTAGCGCGCACCGGATCCAAAGGGCAAATAAAAAAGATAGACTTAAAAGAAATGGTTTTAAACATAAAGTTGTCTGATCCCAATAGACTGAAGATGACGCTTAGAACAGAACCGGGCAGGACTGTACG
>Ga0070723_10000240_pt1 | contig 14205 bp, 14 predicted proteins | sample tdAd002_FD_67277 | JGI IMG/M metagenome (GOLD analysis project Ga0070723, IMG submission 67277) | Marine sediment microbial communities from the Atlantic coast under amendment with organic carbon and nitrate - tdAd00.2 | ecosystem: Environmental > Aquatic > Marine > Coastal > Sediment | place...
TAATTTCCGGGCACGACGCGGTGAATCAGGCCGTCAGATGTTTGCACCAGGCCGTACATCGTTTCTCCTATGTACAGCGTTCCGACCATGCTGAGCGTGTCGAGAGGAAAACCCTCGAGAAATTCACGGCTTCGATCCGGGTCGGGACCAATGCCGCCTTCTTTCCCGGAGCTGTCGACCTGAGGCGTATCCGGCACGAACGGCGACCGCACACCCTGTACGTCCGCAACGTAGGAGAAAACCTCATACGGTTCGATCTGCGGCAGCGGATCGATGCGACCACCAGGGCGAGACTTGACTTCATTGACGTACTGATCAAGGTCATCCATGTCACTGCCGCAAGCGGCAAGACTGGCTGCAGCGGCAGCGAGGATCAATCCGTTGCGTAAATTCCTGGCAACACTCATCAATCTGCCTCCTCATCCAGGTAACGATAAGTTTGAGCGGTTACTTCTATGCTCAAGTCATCGAAACTATCCTGCCCTTCGGGCGTAATATTGATGTTGTGCAGCGTCACGATACGCGGCAATGCGGCCACGCCACTGACAAATTTTGCGATTTCATGATATCCGCCGGAAAGGCGAATCTTGATTGGTTTCTCGGCGTAGAAGTCGCGCGGAATTTCCGGTTGCGGCTGGAACAGCTTCTCCTGCAGCCCTGACGCCAATCCGGTCTGTGACACGTCGACGATCAGGCTCGGTATCTCCGTCTCACCCGGAAGTTGCCGCAGCATCGTGCCGAACGACTGCTCGATTTGCGACAGCTGCGCTTTGTAGGCGTCGTAGTTGGCTGCCTTGCGCTGCTTGTTCTCGAATGTCACGCGCAGTGTCTGCTCTTCATCCTGGACGCGCTGCAGCGACGGCAGCTTGTCCTTGATGATCGTGAACCAGATACCTGCACCGGCGACAGCAAGGAACACGAGGAAGATAACCGCAGCGCGGAATACCAGCGGCCAGCGACCAACGTCGTTTATATCCAGACTTTTGAGTTCTTCAACGAGGTTCATGGCAGCATCTCCTCATCTTCGCCATCGTTCGACTGTTGCTTCACGTAGACGACGAATTCGGCTTGCCTCGAGTTGCCCGACTGTGTGGTCTCCACACGATCGACCTCCGGGTCCGCCATCCATTCGGATGCCTCGACCTGTCGCATCAATGCCGACACACGAGTACTTGACTGGGCCACGCCGCGAACTTCTACGCGACTGCCCGTCTGCTTCATACCTGTCAGGTAGACACCTTCAGGCATCTGGCGGGCGACTTCATCAAACAGATGAACGATCTCGGGGCGGCTCTTCTGCAGCTCCTCGATAATCTCCATGCGAGCCAGCAGGCGTTCTTTCTGCCTCTCGAGACCATCGATCTCCGTAATGCTCTTCTGCAGCTCGGCGATTTCATTGGTCAGGCGCTGATTGCGCGCATTCTGATTGGAAATCATCTGGCCGAAGGCGAGCATCGTCAGGAGGACGATTGCGATGGCACCTATGACACCCCCGGCAAGCGCGACACCGAAGTCGCGCTGGCGTTTCTTGCGCTCTTCCTCGCGCCAGGGGAGTAGATTAATACGTGGCATTAGTCAAAACTCCTCAATGCGAGGCCGCACGCGGTGAGAAGTGCGGTTGCATCTTTGTGCACTCCCTGCGATTTGGCTTTGGATGAAATTTTCATCTGGCCCAGCGGATCGCCAATCTCGGTCGGAATTCCGACGCGACTGGAAATCACATCCGCAATACCCGGGATGTTCGCGCAACCACCGCACACAAGAATCATGTCCGGTTGCTCACGTCCACCACCTGATGCCAGGTAGAACTGCAGCGAACGACTGACCTGCTGAGTCATGTCGTCGATAAATGGCTCCAGGACTTCGGGCTGGTAGTTACTTGGCAGACCACCCTGCTTCTTCGCGCGCCCGGCATCTTCCATCGATAGGCCGTAGGTGCGCATGATTTCCTCGGTAAGCTGTTGCCCGCCGAAGTTGAAATCACGCGTGTAAATAACTTTAAGGTCCTGCAGGACACTGAAGGTCGTGCTGCTTGCGCCGATATCAACGACCGCAACTGACTGGCCCAGGCCGCTGTCAGGAATCTGGTGGCTCAACAGTGCGCAGGCGTTCTCGAGTGCGAATGCTTCAACATCGACAATGTGCGTTGCCAGGCCGGCAGCGTTGACAGCCGACTGGCGTTGATCGACGTTGTCTGTGCGAGTCGCAACGAGCAGCACGTCCATGAGTTCCGGATCCTTTTCATTAGGTCCGACGATTTCGTAGTCGAAACTAACCTCTTCCATCGGGAACGGGATGTACTGGTCTGCCTGAATCTCGACCTGGCCTTCGAGGTCTCTTTCGGACAGGCTCGAAGGCATCTGGATGACTTTAGTAATGGCTGCATCGCCACTGATCGCAACGGCAACATCGGTTGCCTTGGCACCAGCGCGTTTTACAGCACGACGGATTGCTTCACCGACGGCCTTGGCATCGACAATCGCCTTTTCACTGACCGAACTCGGTGGCGTGGGTTCCGCAGAATAGGACTCGACGCGAAAGCGCTTTCCGCTTTGGGAAAGCTCAATCAGCTTGACCGAAGACGTCGTTATGTCGAGGCCTAAAAGCGGTTGAGTTTTTTTGCCGAATAACACGTATTTTTCCTTTCAAGTCGGTAAGTTGCGAGCCAAAAGTAGGCTTGGTCTCAGCAATTCGATTTAACTATATATCAACAAAATGTTAAATAAAACGTGACTTTGTTCACGATCCAGCGATCCGTATAGTAAGCCGCGCGCTACACTGATTCCGTGAACTGGTAGTCACACCGGCCGTTGGGCCCTAGCCCATTGCCCTCGGAGCTATATTGCGGGCGCGGTAATGCTTGTTATCATCTGCCGCCATGGGCTCGGGATCACGAGGCATTTGCCTTCGAAATGCCATATTTTCTGCATCTGACGAACATCAGCGCAGCTTTCAATGACAATTACGCAGTTGTCGCGTGAGCGACAGAGCCCTTTGAGGCCATAAACGACACCAGCCACTATGCAAAGCCAAGCTAATACCCACAACAAAGGCCGTCACAAATCGCGCAAGCGCCATTTTCGCTGGCTCATTGTCGTTGCAGGCCTTGCTCTCAGCGGGTTTGTCGCCGCAACGGCCGGTGTTATCGGCGCTTACTACTATGTCGCGCCCGCATTACCGGCTGCCGAGACGATTCGCGACATCCCATTACAGATACCACTCAGGATTTTCAGCCGCGACGGTTACCTGATTGACGAGATTGGCGAACGACGCCGCATTCTTATTACTTATGACGAAGTCCCCGAGCATGTGGTCAATGCATTTGTTGCCGCCGAGGACCAGCGCTTCTGGGTACACCCCGGCATCGACTACCGCGGCTTGCTGCGCGCGGTGTTTCAGCTTGTTACGACCGGTGATGTGCAGGCGGGTGGCAGCACGCTGACACAACAGCTTGCGCGCAGCTATTTCCTGTCTCTCGATCGCACGATAGAGCGCAAGTTCAAGGAAGCATCACTCGCCGTTCGTATTGAAGATGAGTTTACGAAGGAACAGATCATGGCACTGTTCCTTAACAAGATGTTCTTCGGGCAGCGCGCTTATGGCGTCGCCGCTGCCGCCCAGGTGTATTTCAACAAACCGCTCGAGGACCTTAATTTCGCCGAGGCAGCAACACTTGCCGGTGTGTTGCCGGCGCCGTCGCGCTACAACCCGGTGCGCAGTGCCGCTAATGCCGGCACGCGACGCGGCTATGTCCTTGGCCGAATGCTCGACCTCGACTTCATCGACCAGGAGCAATTCGATACAGCCACGGCACTGCCTGTCGAATCACGCATGCATGGCGCCGCGGTCGAATTGAACGCACCCTATGTTGGCGAAATGGTGCGCCGCGAGATGATCGAGCGCTATGGAGACGCCACGTACACGGCTGGCTACCAGGTCGTAACGACTCTCGATGCGCGTCTGCAGCGTGCAGCGAATTACGCACTTCGAAATGGACTGCTCGAATTCTCTCGCCGCCGCGGCTACCTGGAACCACTCGATCACTTCGAGCTGACACCTGAAATTCTCGTCACCCCGTTTGACGAGTGGCCTGTTGAAATTCGTCAGGCTCTAGAGCAGTACGCCGCAGGCGGCCTGACCGTTGCGCTTGTGGTAAGCACTTCCGAATCCGACAACAGCGCTGTCGCAGTGACCAGCGATGGTGCCAATCTGATAATTCCGTGGTCAGGTTTATCTTGGGCCAAACGGCAAATCGATCTCGTAACAACGGGTGCGGCCCCGGAGACGATTGCTGATGTTCTCGTTCCAGGCGATCTGATATTGGTCATGCCGACCGCCGCCGGCACCTGGGCGCTGGCGCAGGAGCCCCGGGCACAAGGCGCTGTGGTTTCACTGGACCCCCTGGATGGTTCAGTCAGCAGCCTGGTCGGCGGCTTCGATTTCGCAACCAGCAAGTACAACCGCGCGACACAGGCTTTTCGGCAGCCGGGCTCGGCGTTCAAACCGTTCATCTACTCGGCGGCGCTCGAACATGGCAATACGCTTGCAACCGTTATCCTGGACGCGCCCATCGTCATTAGCTCGTCGGAACTCGAGGCCGTTTGGCGGCCCATTAATTACAGCGGCCGTTTTTACGGACCCACGCGCCTGCGAGAGGCGTTGTATCGATCAATGAATCTCGTTTCAGTGCGCTTGTTGCTGTTTGAGACCGGCTTCGGCAACGCCATCAATCACATTGCCAAATTCGGCTTCGGCGATGCCGCCCTGATACGCAACGGCTCCCTGGCTCTCGGTGGCGGCAATGCATCACCAATTGATATGGCGCAGGGCTACGCGGTGTTCGCAAACGGCGGACATGCGGTTAAGCCCTATGTTATCGATGCAATATTCGGTCCCGAAGGCGAAAGCCTCTACCGCGCGGAGCCGCAGGTCGTTTGTGAACCCTGCACCGCGGAACCCGATGACGACTACATCGTGGAACTGGACGAGGAAGGCAACCCGATCGATGAGTTTCCGCTGGAACAGATGGTGCCGGTAGCGCTCGAGTACCAACCTGACGCGTCAACCGCACCTGAGTTGTTCGAAAACGTCGACGTCGCACCGCGTGTCATCACGGCACAAAACGCGTTTCTCATCCAGGACGTAATGCGAGACGTGGTTCGCCGCGGCACGGGGCGGCGTGCCAGGGTGCTCGGCCGCCGGGACCTCTCCGGCAAGACCGGTACGTCCAACGACCAGCGCGACGCCTGGTTTGGCGGATTCAATGGCGACCTGGCAACGGTCGTCTGGGTCGGCTACGACAACAGCCTGCCACTCGGTCCCGGTGAAGAAGGCTCGCGCACGGCACTGCCCATCTGGATCGAGTTCATGCGAATTGCGTTACGGGGGCTGCCCGAGAACCAGATGCCGATGCCGGAAGGTATCGTCTCCGTTCGAATCGATGAGGAGACTGGCTGCCCTGCCCGCTCAGGTCAGCGCAATACAATCTTCGAATATTTCCGCGAAGGTCACGTCCCCGCATGTGAGGATGTCGAAGAGCTGCCGGACATCTTCAATGATGCGGCCGGCATCGACCCGGAACCCGAAAGCGAAGACGAAGAAGACCCCGAGACTCTTTTCTAGCGTCATGCCAGGCAATCGTAACGGCAACGACGATCGCGCACGGCAAACGGTCGCGCAAGAGGCAGCCCGCATCATCGTCGAACAAGGCATTCGTGACTATCGCGTCGCCAAGATCAAGGCCGCAACGCGCCTTGGCATGAGCTCCCGGGGATCGCTGCCGGGCAATGCCGAAATCGAACAGGCCATCAACAACCATCATTCATTGTTCGGCGGCGAGTCGCACGCCGATTTCCTGCGCTCGATGCGTGAGGCTGCTTTATCGGCAATGGAGTTACTGGTGGACTTTACGCCGCGACTCGTTGGCCCGGTTCTGCAAGGAACTGCTGACGAGAACTCTGCCGTAAACCTGCACCTGTTTTCCGACAGCCCCGAGCCGATCGCCCTGTCGCTGGCAGATCACGGCGTGAACTGCCGTCCCTACGAACGCCGACTCAAGATCAGTCGCGGACGCGGCGCCACGCCAAACCGGTTTGTTGGATACGAGTTCAACTTTGAAGGCGAACGAATCGAAGCAACCGTGTTCCCGGTTGACGGCATCCGGCAGTCGCCGATCTCACCGATCGACGGCAAACCGATGAGACGTGCCGACAGAAAAGCGGTAGCGGCTCTGCTGTAGGAGCGGCCCATGGCCGCGATCGCGCCCATGGGGCGCTCCTACCGTCCTTCTATCGTAACGTAGTCGCGTTGTGCGGGGCCGGTGTAGAGCTGCCGTGGCCTGGCGATGCGGCCGGTCGGATCCGAAATCATCTCGCGCCAGTGCGCCGTCCAACCAACTGAACGGCCAATAGCAAACATGACCGTGAACATCGACGTCGGTATGCCAAGTGCGCGATAGATGATGCCCGAATAGAAATCGACATTCGGATACAGCTTCTTCTCGACGAAGTAGTCGTCCTCGAGCGCAATCTCTTCGAGTGCGAGTGCAAGATCAAACATCGGTGTATCGTCGCGGCCGAGTTTCGCCAGCACCTTGTGGCACATGTCGCGAATGATCGTGGCGCGCGGATCGAAGTTCTTGTAGACGCGGTGGCCGAAGCCCATCAGGCGAAACGGGTCATCCTTGTCTTTGGCTTTCGCTACAAACTTCTTGATCTGGCTCGTGTCACCGATCTCCTTGAGCATCTTCAACACCGCTTCGTTGGCACCGCCATGCGCCGGTCCCCAGAGGGCGGAAATGCCCGCTGCGATCGCTGAATAAGGATTGGCCCCCGAGCTACCCGCCATACGCACAGTGGAAGTCGAGCAGTTTTGCTCGTGATCGGCGTGCAGGATGAACAGCAGGTCGAGTGCTTCTGCCGCGATTGGATCTATTTCGTAGGGTTCGGCAGGAACTGAAAACAGCATCTGCAGGAAGTTCTCGCAGTAGTCGAGATCATTCTGCGGATACATGAAGGGCTGCCCGCTATTGAGCTTGTAGGCGGCAGCGGCAATCGTCGGTAGCTTGGCCAGGATTCGGTGCGCAAATATATCGCGATGATCGGGATTACTCGCATCCATCTCATCGTGGTAGTACGCCGACATCGAGCCCACGACAGCCGACAGCATCGCCATTGGATGCGCGTCGTAGCGGAAGCCTTTGAAGAAGTTGAGCATGCCCTCGTTGAGCATGGTGTGTGTTCGGATTGTCGTATCGAACTTCTCGAGTTCGCTGGTAGTCGGCAATTCACCGTGCAGCAACAGGTAGGAGACCTCCACAAAATTCGAATTTGCGGCAAGCTGTTCGACCGGGTAACCCCGGTACATGAGGATGCCCTCTTCACCGTCAATGTAGGTGATATCGGACTCGCAACTGCCTGTAGAGACGAAGCCGGGGTCGTAGGTGAATACACCCTGCTCCTTATATAACTTGCCGACATCGATGACGTCGGGTCCTACAGAGCCGGATCGAACCGGCAACTCCATTTCAGTGCCACTGGGGCTTGTCAGACGAAACGCATCCTTGGCCATAGTCTTCCTCAGCTTCTTTGTGTAATCCGTACGAGCATAGCAGGGCGCCGCCAAACCAGGCGGTGCGAGAATTCAGACTAGCAGCCCCGCGAGATCGCGGGCATTAGGGAAAACCCGTGGTAGGTTTGCCCTAGCCCATGCCGTACTTGCGGCGGAATTTGTCCACACGGCCGCCAGTGTCGACGATCTTCTGCTTGCCGGTGTAAAACGGATGACAGGAGGAGCAAACCTCGATCAGGAGGTCTTCGCCGAGCGTCGAACGCGTCGTGAACTCATTTCCGCAACTACAGGTGACCTTTATATCGGCGTAGTTTGGATGGATGTCGGCTTTCATTGGTCTTTCTCCTGCGCACTCTAGCGTGCGAAAAGGGCGCGTAATATATAGCGAAGCGGCCGCCGCCGCAAGCCCCCGTCGTTGTGCGATAGTTTATCCACAGAACCTGTGGATAACTCTGTGGAAGAAAATTGAACGAGTGCGCTAAGGTGCGGATTTTCAAGCACCCTCGTCAAAATGACGATTTTGTGACCATTTTTAGAAAACAAATAAAAACAACGAGTTACAAGCCTTTCCCCACACTCAAAATGAAATGAGGCGCCTCTAGTACTGAAAATATAGGCATCCGCTGCGTCTTGTGAATAAAGGCACAACCTATTCCGGCAGGAAATGGCCCTGCAAATCGTTCAAAAATCGTCGTCCGAAGGCTGTTACTTGCCAGAAATCACCGTCCAGTTCGGTAATCAGGCCCTTGCCAATGGGTGACTTCAGGCGCTCACGTAACTCCCCGACCGGCAGACCGGTCCGTGCGCTGAACTGGGCGGCCGAAAAGCCCTCGTTCAGGCGCAGGATGTTAAGCATGAACTCGAATAGCCGGTCCGCGGCCGCCACGCTTCGAAGCGGCCCGGCTTCGGCGCCGCTTTCCATCGCTTCCATGTACTGGTTCGGGTTGGCCGGCTTGGCGTAACGCCAGATTCCGGCTGCATTCGATATCTTGCCGTGGGCACCGGCGCCCACGGCCAGGTAGTCGCCGAATGACCAGTAATTCAGATTATGTCGGCAGCGCTTGCGATTCTTCGCGTACGCCGACACCTCGTACTGGCCGTAGCCGAGACTCGCCAGTAATTCCTGGCCGCGATCCTGTATTTCGGCACTTTGCTCCTGGTCGGGCATGCCAGCCGGCGGCCGCGCATGAAACACTGTATTCGGCTCCAGGGTCAGTTGGTACCAGGAAAGGTGATTCGCCCCGAGCCGGGCTCCCTGCTCCAGGTCGAATAATGCGGCCTCGACCGACTGTCCGGGCAAGCCGTACATGATGTCGAGGTTCAGGTTGTCAAAGCCGGCACCCCGCGCGTCCTCAACAGCCCGTGAAATGTCATCCACACTGTGAATGCGACCGAGCGTTTCCAGCGCATCAGGCGAGAAGCTCTGAGCGCCAACTGAAAGCCGGTTGACGCCAGCCTGCCTGTATCCGGCCGGATCACCGCATTCGACAGATCCCGGGTTTGCCTCCATCGTAATTTCGATATCGCCGGCGAACGTGAAACGCTCGGCAACACTTCGCAGCAAGCGCTCAATCTGGCCGGGCGAAAACACGCTGGGTGTGCCGCCGCCCAGGAAGATGCTGATCAGTTCACGGTCGCCGGCATGGTCCCGTTCGGCGTCCAGGTCCTTAACCAATGCATCGAGATATCGCTCGCGCGGCGCATCGTCACCCATCGTGAACGAATTGAAATCGCAGTACGGACACTTGCGCACACACCAGGGCAGGTGCACATAGAGTGACAGCGGCAGCAAGTCGGGTGATGTCAGTTCTGTTGCCATTCCGATTCGTGCAGCATGCGGGACAAAGCCCGGAGTGCCTGGCCGCGGTGACTGCGAATATTCTTTTCCTCTGCGCCGAGTTCCGCTGAGCTGACGCCCAGTTCCATCACGAGAAACAGGGGGTCATAACCGAATCCACCATCACCACGACGTTCTTGCAAAATCCTGCCGCGCCACTCGCCTTCACCAATAACAGGATCGTCTTCATCGGGCGTCACGAAGCATGCAACGCAACGAAATACCGCGCCGCGCAGCTCATCGGGCACACCATCAAGCTCTGCAAGTAGTCGGTCATTATTCTGCTGGTCAGTAGCATCGGGTCCGGCGAATCGCGCCGTATAGACGCCGGGCCGGCCATCGAGCGCGTCGACACAAAGGCCGGAGTCGTCCGCGATTGCAGGAAGCCCCGTCGCGTCGGCAGCATGGCGGGCCTTTATCAGCGCGTTTTCGAGAAAGGTTGTGCCTGTCTCATCGGCATCACTGACACCGAATTCGGATTGCGGAACTACCGTGACATCGAGATCGCCGAGTATGCGGGCGATCTCCTTGAGCTTGCCGGCATTGCCGCTGGCCAGAACGATCTTGTCGGGCCGGCGCGGCACGACGATTAGCCAGCGAGCGCTTCGTTTTGCGCGACAATAATCTCGCCTATGCCTTTGCTGGCAAGTTCGAGCATCGCGCTGAATTCGTCGTTCGTGAAAGCGTGCCCCTCGGCCGTACCCTGAACTTCGATAAAGTTGCCCGCTTCGTTCATGACGATGTTCATGTCCGTCTCTGCTTCAGAGTCTTCGGCGTAATCGAGATCAAGTACTGGCATGCCCCGATATATGCCAACGGAAACGGCGGCCACCTGGCCGTAAAGCGGATTTTTGGGAATTGCCTTGCCCATGCGCTGCATGGCGAGACAAAGCGCTACATACGCACCGCTGATCGACGCCGTACGAGTGCCGCCGTCAGCCTGTATTACATCGCAGTCGAGTGTCACGGTTCTTTCGCCGAGTGCCTCGAGGTCGATAATGGCCCGCAACGAGCGGCCTATCAGGCGCTGAATCTCGAGTGTCCGGCCACCCTGTTTGCCGCGAGCCGCTTCACGTGACGATCGGGTGTTGGTCGCACGCGGCAACATGCCGTACTCGCCCGTTACCCAGCCACTGCCCGAGCCACGCATCCATGGCGGCACGCGGTTCTCTACGCTTGCCGTGCAAAGAACTCGTGTGTCACCAAACTCACAAAGCACGCTGCCTTCTGCATGTCGTGTGAAATCAGGAGTGAAGCGCACGACCCTCATTTGGTCGGCGTCGCGGCCGCTTGGTCGCATTGTTTTCCCCTCTATGTGTCGCCGGCCCAGCGTAATGCCGTGCCGGTCGTGTTGTCACTGTATGGCGCGTTCGCGTTCAGCGCCTGAATGCTGAGTTCTTTGAGGTTCTGCGCCAGGTTGTTGTCGCCCGGCGCGCCTATTTGTGCCATGTCTTCGTCGGTCAACCCGGACCACAGGCCGTCGGAGCAGGCGAGCAACACGTCACCTGCCGATAATGACCGCTTGTTGGTGATGCTCATATCCGGCACTGGCGCGTCACCACCGATGCAACATTCGACGAAGTTACGCATCGGGTGATCGAGCGCTTCCTCCTCGGTAATCGCGCCCTCCTGGATAAGCACTTCGACGTGACTGTGATCCCGTGAGCGCTCCACCACGATGCCGTTACGCACCTGGTAGATGCGGCTGTCACCGATATGTGCCCAGTACGAACCACTTTCCTGCACGAGGCAGATGGCGCAGGTTGCTCGCGGCCTGAAATCGACGGCGACATTCTTACCGAGATTGACGACTTCATCATGGGCCCGAGATAAGGCCATATACAGAAAGCCCTGAGGGTCGAAGATCGGCAGCGTTGCATCCATGAACAAATCCTGCACGACCTTGAGGCCGGTCTCCGCTGCCTGCGCACCATCGGAGTGCCCGCCCATGCCGTCGAACACCAACATCAGTGCCGCATCATCCGCAACCACAACGGCAGCCCGGTCCTGATTATCGGACCGGTCTCCCAGTGCGGAGACCTTGGCGTATTCGATCTGCATTGCGGTTATGGGCTACTTCAATAACAATGATTTGATGTTACACAGTATGACAGGCTTTGCGCGGCAGTCAGCCGAGTCACCGGCCGGCACCATGACTTGGGAATTGCGCGCCGTCAACCATCGTTACCTCGATGTGCAGTTTCGGCTGCCCGACGAATTGCGGCCGCGGGAGCAGGCCTTCAAGCAACAGGTCTCTGCCGTACTTAGTCGTGGCAAGGTAGAGTGTGCGCTGCATTTTCGTCGCGCCTTTGATCAGAGTGCGGAGATGAAGCTTAACGCTGATCTTGTCGAACTGATCGGTACGCGAGTCACAGAAATTCGTAATACCGTGCCCGATGCCGCAGCACCTGACGCGATAGACATCCTGCGCTGGCCCGGTGTCATTACCGAAACCGAGGTCGATGCCGAGCCATTACAGGCTGAGGCCGCCGACCTGCTCGACAAGGCACTGCAATCCATGGCCGAGATGCGCCGCAGCGAAGGTGAGCGTATTCACGAGATGATCTCGACGCGCTGCGATGACATAGCTGCGATCGCGGTGTCGGTCCGCGACCGTCTGCCCGCTGTACTCGAGGGGGCCCACACCAAACAGCGCGAGCGTATCGAGCGCCTGGATGTTGACGCGGATCCTGCTCGCCTCGAGGTCGAGATTGCGTTGATCTCACAGAAACTGGATGTCGACGAAGAGCTTGATCGGCTCGACAGCCATGTCACGGAAATCCGCGAGGTGCTCGATAGCGATGAGGCCGTCGGGCGCCGCCTTGACTTCCTGATGCAGGAACTCAATCGCGAGGCCAACACGCTGGGCTCCAAGTCAGCCGACGCCGAGACGACCAAGGCTGCTGTCGAGCTCAAAGTACTCATCGAACAAATGCGAGAGCAAATCCAGAACGTCGAGTAAAAGGGGGGGCGATGCGCCGGGAGATAGTTTCGAAGAGGAACGTCCGTTGGCTTGTTGCGGAAACGCTTGTTGTCGTCCTGGGCATTCTCATTGCTTTGGGGCTCGATGACTTTCGGACCGACCGCTTCGAACGAAAACTCGAGATTGAATATATCGAGCGCCTCCAAGGGGATATAGAGCGCGACCTCGAGTACATCGAAGCAGTCTGGAAGCCGCGGCTCAAAATGAAGCGCGAAGCCCTGGAATCGGTTGCACCCGTGATCCGCGGCGAAAGCCCGGTACCTGATGACGTAGAGAAATTCCTGGCGGACGTTTCGCTTGGCGGGGCCCTGGGAATGTCGGCGACTCTCTGGTACACGGATACTACGTTTCAGGACTTGCGCGCGACCGGAAACTTTCGCCTGATTCAGGATTCGGCGGTTCGAGCGAGAGTTTCCGAACACTATGAACTGTTGGCCGGCGCGACACTGGGCGTGGAAAGGCGTTTTAGTGGTTACGCCTTGTTCGTACACACAGTGATTCCTGCGGAGATGCGAAGCAACATCGACCTGGAGTCGATGCAACAATTCGGCATTGACTATGCGCTACAGCGTTTGTTAACCGATGAATTCAGGAACATATTTAACCAGGAATACAACCTGTTGCTCTTCATGGAGAGTCGACCGTACGAACCATTTTCACAATCCTTTTATGAAGAACTCGAGGCCTATCGAGACGGCCTCAAATAGACCTCGAGTTCTTCGTAGGACCCGGCAAAAAAAGTGACGTTCTGAAACGCCTCGCGAGCGAGCGCTTCGACCACCTCACGCGCTTGCTCACCGTCCTCGCCGAAAACAATGATGCGAGTATTGTGGTCCTCCATTGGCAGTCGACCATCGTTCTTGGCTGCAAACACTTCGCCGACATCCTTGCCTGGAAGAACAAGACTCCGTGGCAAGTTCTTTGCGCCGCGAATACTGCCTTGATTGAATGCTGACGCGTCCCGAACGTCAATCCACACTGCTGTCTGGTCGCTTTGATGTACATATCGAACACCTTGCGGCTCTATGACCATGACGCCGACCAGCGCACGCCAGACGGGTGCCCCAAGCTGGTAGCGGCGCACGCTCGTGTATCCGGCCTCGAGCAGCTCACCGGCGACTCTCTTGCTCTTGCCGCAATTCGGACCGTTGCAATACAGCACCAGCGGTTGTGATTTGTCGTCACCAACAACACGCCCGACCTCGGCGACGTCGGAGGTATAGAGCGCCATGGGCACGCCCGGCTTCGGCGCGACGTTGATCGCGCCAGGGATGTGACTGATTGACCACTCGAGGTGTGGGCGCGTGTCCATTACCACTGCGCTCTGGTCCCGGAGTATTGCTACCAGCTCTTCTGTGGAGACCTCCGCTACGCCAGACCCCGGTTGTTCCGATACCCCCTGGCGAACAAGCGGAGCAACACCTTCGTCGCCCGAATCCGCGCACGCGGTTATCGAAAGGCCGCCCAATGTACAAAGCAGCACGACCATCGCAAATCTTGAATCACTCATCTCACGGCTCTACCAGCAGATTCACATCCTCGGCCGGCACACCATTCTCCGGGAACGGACCAGGAATCAACTCGGGTATCGGCTCTTCCTGCAGTTTGTTCTGCAGGTATTCAATTGCCGACTCGAGTTGCGTATCACTGCCCATGTACGTGGCATGGGGCATATTCCTGACCTCGATCGTTGGTGACACACCCCTGCCCTCGACGACCCACCTGCCATCCATCGAATAAACCGGCGATTCGGCGACCCGGGCAATACCACCGTCCGAGAGGCGGTTGCGTCCGCTTAGCCACACGCCCGCGCCGG
>Ga0070723_10000246_pt1 | contig 14064 bp, 8 predicted proteins | sample tdAd002_FD_67277 | JGI IMG/M metagenome (GOLD analysis project Ga0070723, IMG submission 67277) | Marine sediment microbial communities from the Atlantic coast under amendment with organic carbon and nitrate - tdAd00.2 | ecosystem: Environmental > Aquatic > Marine > Coastal > Sediment | place...
TGGGGATAAAAACACTGCTCGGGCGTATGCCTCGGTGAATCCATGCGCGCGCCTTGATTTCCCCGTTCCCGGTCTTGACGATGACGCGATCACCGTCCTTGATGCTGAGTAAATTCGCCTTGTCGGGGTGGATCTGGCAGTACAGCTCGGGCCACATTTCCTGGGCTTGCCAGAAATAGTGGGTCCAGGAGTGGAAATGGGGTGCGGGAGGCCTGCCGGTAACCAGCTCGGTATCGAATTCGGAGGGTTTGGTTGTCTTCTCATCGACGATTTTGCCACTACGTACCAGAGTGTCATTGTCAAAGAAAGGCGATACCTGTAGAGCTTCGTCATAGTCGATATGCGGCATATCGATCAATTGTTCGGCTTCACTGTAAAACTCGGGCAATGCTGACAACCCCATCGACTTGAATTTTGCTTCCAGTTCCTCGGTCCAGAATTCAAGTTTCCCACTGGCTGTCGGGTAGCGCAGTTCCGTTTTTTGGGCCTGCGCCTCGGTGACGTATACCGGGTCGATTTCTCCGTCTTCGCCTTCGAACCAGGGCACACGAACGGTTCGATTGGGTAAACTGGTTAGTCGTTCGGTGGTCGCATGTCGAAGGTCAGGCGTGGATGCGACCAGTAATTCATCCCAGAGCTTGCGCGGTTGCTTGTAGTCCTCTTTCAATAGATCATCGAAACCAAATTTTTTACCCAGCTCGATCCAGAACCAGTGGTCGGATTTCGCTTCTCCGGGTGGATCGATAAGCTTATCGTTCCATACGATTCGGCGATCTTCGGCAAAACGTGTGGTGCCGCCTTTCTCGATGCCGCTCGCCATCGGCAGGACATAATCGGCGTAGAGTGAGGTGGCATTCTTGAACAGCTCCAGGTGCACCACCAGGTCAAGAGCTTCGACCGCTTCGCGAACCCTGGCCTGATCTGGCCAATGCATCAACGGGTTGTTGCTGGTTATCAGCGCCTTGATCGGGTAGGGGCTTCCACTTTTCATCGCTTCTATCCAGGCGGAAGGATTTTTACTGATCGCCGCCCGTGTTTCAGGTTTGCGCTGCTCGGGAATACTCGGTGACACCCAGCTCACTTCAGAGGAAACATTCAAATAGCCGCCGCTACGACGTCCCCAGTTGCCAGTCATCGCCGCGATAAACATGTATACCCGGTTGGTCTGCGCCGAGTTGGTGTGCTGGTTGATGCCGCGGCTCAGAAAAATCATGCAGCCATCGGCCCCGGCAATGGTTTGTGCAAGATGCTCGATTTGACTGGTTTGCAAATCGGTCATCGACGCCGCCCAGTCGAGGTCGTATTGCTTTTGCGATACAAAGTCCCTCCAGTGTTGCCAGCCGGCAATCCATTGCTCGCAAAATTGCTGGTCAAACAAATTCTGCTCGAACAGGTAATGAATGATACCGAGGCCCAAAGCCATATCGGTACCCGACCGAATCGGCAGCCATTTATCCGCCTTGCTGGCGGTGGCGGTCAGACGTGGATCGACCACGATCATGGTCGCCTGGTTTTTGATACGCCAGTCATTCACCATGCCGAAATTGACCGGCCTGGTTTCCGCCTGGTTATCCCCGATGTAGACGTAGGCCTCGGCCTGACCGATATCTTCTTCGGTATAGACGTTGGGCATCATCCCGCTGCCCTGGGTCAGTTTCAGCGCCATGCTTCTGCCCAGGCTGCAATAAGGCTCGGTAGTAGCCACGTTGTTGGTGCCCCAGAGACCTGCAAACAACGGAATGATGCCGATGACATTGAGTACCCCGGTGCGTGAGCCCGACTGGATGGCCAGAGCCTCGCTGCCGTGTTGATCACGTACCCGGGTTAGTTTTGCGGCAATTTCTGTGAGTGCCTGGTCCCAGCTGATGGTGATGAATTTATCGCTGCCACGCTTGCCGATGCGTTTTAACGGCCGCAGCAGGCGGTGTGGATTGTTATACATCTGTAAAGTCATTTGCGATTTGGGACAGACCCGCCCCTGGAACACCGGATCCTCGTCGTTGCCGTAAATGTTGACTACCTTGTTGCCGCGCAAATGGTATTTGATCGGGCAACCGTTAAAGCAAATATTGCAGCCGCCCGGGACGATGCGTTCAGGCTGCTTGCTCTGCTCGATTTTCTCAGCTTTCTTATATGAGCCGCGTGCCACTTTTGCGGTCAGTTTTCCCCTAACCTGGTGATCAAGCATCAGCGCGGGTGTGGTTTCCTGTGATGTATTGGTTGCAGGCTGGCCGTTATCGCGTAACCGCCTGAGGTAAATGGTGGCCGGGTCTTGCAGGAAATGATCGGTTTCGAGGATTTCGCGTTGCTCGTTGCTGGCGTTTTCGAGCAGGGTTTCACGTTTGCCAAAACGTATTGCCCGTGTCGGGCAGACAAAGGCACAGGCGGGGGTCAGATCCCGGGCGCGGCGATCGGCGCATAAATCGCATTTGACCGCGTGGTGTTTGTCGGCGTTGTAACCGATGGCGCCGTAAGGGCAGGACAGTGCGCATTCGCCGCATCCGGTACAGCGATTCTCGTTGATGGCAACCACCCCGGTGTCAGGGTCTTTTGAAATTGCTTTTGGATAAACCGGGCAGGCGCGCAGGCAGGCCGGGCGTTCACACTGCTGGCAGGTGACGGTGAGAAAATCCAGTCTTGGCAGGGTACCCTGGTCTGCGGGCTGCTGTTGTTCGTCAAACCACATAACCCGGTTACGGTAGCTGTGGGGACCGAGTGCATTGGTTTGCTTGCAGGCGGCCTCGCAACTCTTGCAACCGGTGCAACGCTCGAGATCGATAGATAATGCCAGACGGGTCGATTGATCGGTCATGGCTTGTGTTTAACGCCCCCAGTCCGTTATATACCACCAGTCGATGGCTTCGCCCTCGGCGGCGTAACCGGCGAAAAACAGCATCACGACAATGTGAGAGAGCAACCCCAGGTAGAATAACAGTCCGGCAACCATGTGGATGCGGCGCGACCAGGAAAGCTTGACGCCGGCACTGCTGCGGGCACCTACCAGGGCGGCTTCGCGGGCGGCAAGACGTTGGTATTTGAAGCTCGCGAGCGGTGCTCGTAGCCAATGTTTCAAATTGGGTGAAAACAACGCTTCGTTCTCATTCGGGGCGAAAGCGAACAACAGCCGGGTTTTCTCATCGATGATGCGCTGGAGTACGGATTTATCCAGGGATGCCGGGGAGGTGAACCCCTGGGCGGCGCTGCTACGCGCAAACAGCAGGCTGAAATCGCGCGAAAAAACGGCGCGCAACAAGCTGCCCTGCAAGATCAGGAAGACCAGCAACAACAAGACCAGTCCCGGCGGGGTAAACCAGTTCCCCGAGGCAACGTGGATGAAAATCAGGCCGCCTCCGAGCAAACTTGAAATTACATGGGCGACAAACCAGCCGGGGGGGCTTGCGCTCAAGCCCGATCTTTTCATCATCGAAAAACATAGTGGCGCCAACAGTAACGCGGTACCCAGTGCTGCGGAGAGTTGACCTGAGGTCGAGCCGGGTGTCGGTAAGTCCTGCCATAACAATATGATGGCGGCCGCGATGATTATGGCCGCCGCCATTAATATGATGCTTCGGTTGGAAATATCCGGGCGGTATTTTTGAGCAGGGGATCTGGAATTCATTTTGTTTACAGCCTATCGATACATTGATATGGGTTCAACATCTGGCCTTGATAAATAATATTTTTTAGTGGCTCACGCTATGAGCTATAACCTTCCGCATAATGCTCGCCAGGCTTGCACTCAAGCTGGATGCGAATTCAGAATAAATTTAAAAGTTCTCTTTATGTTCTCGTTCGGCTGTGTGATAATTCGGCAACTCAAATGTAGAGGTAGGTAGCAAATGGACGACAATAAACAAAAAGCGCTCGCCGCGGCGCTGGGGCAAATTGAAAAACAGTTTGGCAAGGGCTCGGTCATGCGGCTTGGCGATTCCGGGGTGGATATGACTATGGGTGTGGTATCAACCGGATCGCTGTCACTGGATATCGCACTGGGTATCGGTGGATTACCGCGCGGTCGTGTCGTCGAGGTCTATGGCCCGGAATCTTCCGGTAAAACAACGCTGGCGCTGCAGGTGGTCGCCGAGGCGCAGAAAGCCGGTGGTTCAGCCGCATTCGTCGATGCGGAACATGCGCTCGATCCGGGTTATGCGGGCAAGCTTGGTGTCGATATTGATGAGTTGCTGGTATCACAACCCGATACTGGTGAACAGGCACTCGAAATAACCGACATGCTGGTGCGCTCCGGCGCGGTCGATGTTGTCGTCGTCGATTCGGTTGCCGCATTGACGCCGAAGGCGGAAATCGAGGGCGATATGGGTGATTCGCATATGGGGCTGCAGGCCCGCCTGATGTCGCAGGCGCTACGTAAGCTCACCGGTAACATCAAACGCTCAAATACCATGGTGATTTTTATCAACCAGATTCGCATGAAGATCGGTGTCATGTTTGGTAACCCTGAAACGACCACCGGTGGCAACGCGCTAAAGTTCTATGCCTCCGTGCGCCTCGACATTCGACGCATTGGGGCAATCAAGCGGGGCGATGAAGTGATTGGCAATGAAACCCGCGTTAAGGTTGTCAAGAACAAGGTGGCGCCGCCCTTCAAGCAGTGTGAATTCGAGATTCTCTATGGTGAAGGTTCATCCCGTGAAGGTGAACTGATCGACCTTGGAGTCAAGCATGGTCTGGTCGAAAAAGCCGGGGCCTGGTACAGCTACAACGAGGAACGTATCGGCCAGGGCAAGGACAATGTACGCCTTTTCCTGAAGGAGCACCCGGAAATGGCTGCCGATATAGACCAACGTTTACGCGCGGTGTTATTACCCAAGACGAGTGACGACGCCGATCCGATTGACAGCGAAGCAACCGACTTTAACCCAGAAGTCGAACCCGCAACGGTGGAAGTTTCCTAACCTACCTCTATACCCCTCCACCTGATGTTGCAAGCTGGCAAGTGCCCTCGGAGATTATCCCCTCCGAGGGCTTTTTTTTACGAGGTCAAATGTCTTTTTTCACAGTAGCGTCGTCAGGGCAGTGCTCGGAGCGTCACGTGATTACATATACGCTTCGCTTCTGGCATATACGCTCCGCTCCTGCGCACGACCTTTCCTACCTACCACAAAAAAATCCAATTTGACTTTAGAGTGATTATGGCTGAAAAATCTTTGCAAGCGAATATTCGGAAGAAGGCGATGGATTTGCTGGCGCGGCGAGAGCATTCGGAACAGGAATTACGGCAGAAACTGAAATCCCGTGAGTATGAAGCCGCTGCTATTGATGAAGTCCTGCAGGAGCTAATAAGTGATCGCTTGCAATCCGATGAACGTTTTACCGAAGCTTACGTTAATCATCGTTTTAATGCCGGTGTCGGTCCGCTCAAGATTCGTTACGAGTTGCGGCAAAAAGGAATTACAGATCTGTTGGCGGATGAATTTCTCGAGCCACTATCTGATCGTTGGGATCAATTAATGGTGCAGCAACGCGTGCGTAAATACGGGGAAGCAATTCCTGTGGATTATGCCGAGCGCATGAAACAGGCGCGTTTTTTGCAAAATAAGGGTTTTTCTCCCGAGTCAGTCATGCGATTATTTCGTTAATGGCGTGTTGACCTGGATTTATCGGCACGCTACTGGTACGCCCGGATGATGCCGGGCGTCATTAGTTAAGGTGAAATGCGATTACATAAAATGGCGACTAGTGCTGAATTAAGGGAGCAGTTCCTCAGGTATTTCGAAGCGCATGGGCACACCATCGTGGCCTCGAGCTCGTTGGTGCCGGCCAACGATCCAACCTTGTTGTTTACCAATGCGGGAATGGTTCAATTTAAGGATGTGTTTCTGGGCAATGAGAAACGCAGTTACACGCGGGCGACCACGTCGCAACGCTGCGTGCGCGCCGGCGGCAAGCACAACGACCTTGAGAATGTCGGCTATACCGCTCGGCACCATACTTTTTTCGAGATGCTCGGTAACTTCAGTTTTGGCGAGTACTTCAAAAAAGATGCTATCCACTATGCCTGGGATTTCCTGACAAATGTAATCCGCTTGCCGGCGGAAAAGCTCTGGGTCACGGTTTACGCGGATGACGATGAGGCTGCCGATATCTGGCTCAAGGATATCAAGGTCGACCCTGGGCAGTTCACGCGCATCGATACCGCGGATAATTTCTGGTCGATGGGCGATACCGGCCCCTGTGGCCCTTGCAGCGAAATTTTCTATGACCATGGTCCTGAAATAGAAGGCGGCCCGCCGGGTACTCCGGAAGAAGATGGCGATCGCTATATCGAAATCTGGAACCTGGTATTCATGCAATACAACCGTGATGAGACCGGTAACATGATACCCCTGCCCAAACCTTCGGTGGACACCGGCATGGGTCTCGAACGCCTTGCGGCCATATCGCAACATGTGCATAACAATTACGATATCGACTTGTTCCAGGCACTGATCGCTGTCGCGGCCAGGGTTACCGGAACAACTGATCTTGCCAATAAATCGCTGCGCGTAATCGCGGACCACATTCGCTCTTGCGCATTTCTGGTTGTCGATGGTGTGCTGCCATCCAACGAAGGACGCGGTTATGTGCTGCGCCGAATCATTCGGCGTGCTGCGCGACATGGTCATCAACTCGGTTGCAAGACAGCATTTTTCCATAAGCTCGTTGCCACGCTCGATGACAAAATGGGCGACGCATACCCTGAGTTGCGTAAGCATCGCGAGCATGTCGAACGTGTGCTCAAAAAAGAAGAGCAACGTTTCGCGGAAACCCTCGAGCAGGGTATGCGAATTCTCGAGACTGCAATTGACAAGATGAAGGGCGACACCATCGATGGCAAGACAGTATTCAAGCTTTACGATACTTTTGGTTTTCCGGTTGATCTGACCGCCGACGTTGCGCGCGAAAGAAATCTCAGGCTGGACCAGGAGGGATTCGAGGTTGAAATGGAAGAGCAGCGTTCGCGCGCCCGCGCTTCCAGTCAGTTCAACGCGGTGAGCGATGAGTTCAAACTTGATGTATATCCAGCCAGCGAATTCCTCGGATACGAAAAGCCATCTGCAGATGCCAGGGTACTGGCAATTCTGCAAAATGATACTGCCATCGATCAGCTTGAAAATGGTGACCAGGCAATAATCATTCTCGATCGAACGCCATTTTATGCAGAGTCGGGCGGCCAGGTTGGCGATATCGGTGTTATTAAAATCGAAGATGAAACAGAATTTAGAGTGACCGATACACAAAAGCAGAATGACGTTTATCTTCACCTGGGTTCGCTGATGAGTGGCGAGCTTAGCCTCGACGATAAGGTCGACGCCGAGATCGATGAAAGCTTTCGATGTGCGGTAATGCTCAATCATTCGGCGACTCACTTGATGCACGCGGCCTTGCGGCAGGTGCTCGGTGAGCATGTACAGCAAAAAGGCTCACTCGTCGATGCCGATAAGTTGCGCTTCGATTTTTCGCATTACCAGCCTGTCGAGCTTGATCAAATCGCTGAAGTTGAAACCCTGGTGAACAACCAGATACGCGGCAATCTAAAAACCCGAGCCGAGGTAATGGACATGGAAGCCGCGAAAAAATCCGGCGCCTTGGCATTGTTTGGTGAAAAATACGGGGATGTCGTGCGCGTGCTCAAAATCGGTTCCGACTCGATCGAGCTATGCGGCGGTACCCACGTGCCTCGTGCCGGGGATATCGGTCTGTTCAAGATTGTTTTCGAGAGCGGTATCGCCTCTGGCGTGCGCCGTATCGAGGCGGTGACGGGTGAGGCTGCGATTAAACGCTTTATCGAAAGCGAGCATAAGCTCGACACCGCCGCGCACAGCCTGAAGGCGAGTCGAGATAACCTGTTACCGCGAATCGAGCAGTTACAGGCGAACAACCGTTCACTGGAAAAACAGGTCGAAGCCCTGAAGTCCAGGCTTGCTTCGCAAACCGGTGGTGATCTTGCTTCCCAGGCACAGGAAGTCAAAGGTATCAAGATACTCACCGCGAATCTCGATGGTGCCAACGTCAAAACGCTGCGTGAAACGGTAGATCAGCTTAAGAATAAACTCGGTGCCGCGATCGTAGTGCTTGCCAGTAGCGAAGCGGGCAAGGTGTCGATAATTGCCGGGGTTACCCGGGCTGAATCCGAACGCATTCGCGCGGGTGACCTGGCCAATATGGTGGCCGCCCAGTGCGGCGGTCGTGGCGGTGGTCGGCCCGATATGGCCCAGGCGGGAGGCGATCAGCCCGAAAACCTGGCGGCTGCACTCGAATCAGTAATCCCCTGGGTAGAAAATCAACTCTAGCGGCTAAGCGTAGGGAATCAGTCCGGCCTCGCTTAAAAACTGGTAAATCAGAATGATGGCCAGCAGCAATAGCAACTTGCGCAGGATGGCCTGGTAAGTGCTGATCTGAATCCGTGGTTGTAGACGCTGTCCGAGCAACAGCGCGATAACCGCGGCAACTGCCAGCGGCGCGGTTTCAAGTAACAGGCTGATACTCACCAGGCCCGCAATTGCAAGTACGATTATCTGGGATATCTTGCCCACCAGGAAACACGAGTTCAATGCCGGTACCAGCGTCGACCGCGGTGTTTCCAGGGAGATAAAATAGATGATTAAAATTGCCACCATCACATTGGTGGTGCCGGCGGAAATACCGGCGATTATTCCGAAAACAGCCATCGCAAGCATTGCATTGTCCAGCAGCCACTGCTTCGGGATACGGATACGATTCCACAGGTACAACAGGATCAATCCCGCCAGCACGATGCGAAATGGGGCGGGGTCAGTGATTGCCAGGATACTGGCGCCAAGTATCGACCCCAATAGTGCGAACAACACGAGTGGCAGAAACGGCTTTGTACTGGCCAGCGATGACTTGCTGTTCGCGATACTGGCGATATTGATCGCGACAGTCGGCAACAAGGTAATCAGGATAGCACTACGCACGTCCATCATCGTCGCCAGCATCGGCGTTGCCACCATCGGGAAACCAAGGCCCAGGGTGCCGTGGATCAGTCCCGCGAACAACATCACCGCTATTATCGCAACTATGATCGGCACATCGAACTGGAACAAAGAGATCATCGGCGCTTAAATCCCGGTAACATTGATAGTTGAATTCTATGCATGAAAGCGCATGATTACGAATATGGTTATACAAACCACCCTATATTTCCTATAATCCGCGGTCGTTTTTTCAAGTCGAAAGATAATGGCGCTACTGGTACAAAAATTCGGTGGAACCTCGGTCGGCACAGTCGAGCGCATCGAAGCTGTTGCCGACAAGGTTATATCATACAAGGATGACGGTAACGACATGGTTGTCGTGGTGTCAGCCATGAGTGGTGAAACCAACCGCCTGGCCGGGCTCGCAAAACAAATCGATGAGCAGGTCCGCGGTCGCGAGCTCGATGTGCTGCTGACAACCGGCGAGCAGGTTACCATTGCATTGTTGGCGATGGCGCTGGAAAAGCGTGGCTATCCTGCCCGTTCCTACACCGGCGCCCAGGCCATGATTACTACCGATAGTGCGCACAACAAGGCGCGCATCAAGTCTATCGGCCATGAAAAGATTGCCGATGACCTCGAGAAAGGGCGCATTGTCGTTGTTGCCGGATTTCAGGGTGTCGATGAGTTCAACAATATAACCACGCTCGGACGCGGCGGCTCGGATACCACCGGGGTGGCACTGGCGGCAGCGCTAAAAGCCGATGAGTGCCAGATATTTACCGACGTCGATGGCGTATACACTACCGATCCACGAGTCGTGCCGGAAGCTCGCCGCCTGCATACCATTACCTTCGAAGAAATGCTGGAAATGGCAAGCCTCGGCTCTAAAGTGTTGCAGATTCGCGCGGTCGAATTTGCACAAAAATATAAAGTGCCGCTGCGCGTTCTGTCTTCATTCGAAGCAGGTGACGGCACCTTGATAACCTCAGAATATGGTACGGATAAAACTATGGAACAAGCCCTGATATCGGGCATTGCGTTTAATCGCGACGAAGCCCAGTTAACTATAAACGGTGTATCAGATACGCCAGGTGTTGCTTACCGGATACTGGGCCCGATTTCTGATGCCAATATCGAAGTCGACATGATTCTGCAAAATGTCAGTGCCGATGGCACTACCGACTTTACCTTTACGGTGCATCGCAATGACTTTGATACCGCATTGGCCTCGCTCGAACAGTCGGCAGAGCAATTGAAAGCCCGCGAAGTGTCCGGCAATAACAGGATCGTCAAGATTTCTATTGTTGGCGTCGGCATGCGCTCGCATGCGGGCATTGCGAGCCGGATGTTCGAAATTTTAGCTAACGAAGGCATTAATATCCTGATGATTGCGACCTCTGAAATCAAAATCTCGGTCGTAGTGGATGAAAAATACCTCGAACTCGGCGTGCGCGCATTGCACGAAGGCTTCGATTTGAAGAAACAGCCATAAAATTTTTCAACTGGCTTAACTTAAGTGAGTTGGAGTATATTTCGATTGGCCCAGAGAAAATGGCTGTATAAAAACAATAAAATGTGTTTCCTGCCAGGAAAGCAGGGTTAGAGATTACTGTGATATTTATTGGGAGATATAGGAATGCTGATTTTAACGCGGCGTGTCGGAGAGACCTTAATGATCGGAGACGAAGTGACAGTCACCGTTCTCGGCGTTAAGGGAAACCAGGTCCGGATCGGGGTCAACGCACCCAGGGAAGTGGCGGTACATCGTGAGGAAATATACGATCGTATCAAAGCGGAAGAAGGACAGGAGCAACTGGGAAATTCAGCCGAAGGATAGGTAACCGGCTCCATCAAAGCGAGTTTCTTCGCTATTTTATAAATAATTCTCAAGCAATAGCCTTGTTTATTGGGCTATTGCATTGTAGTTTATGCGCTCGATCCGGAGAGATGGCTGAGTGGTCGAAAGCGCTCCCCTGCTAAGGGAGTATACGTTAATAGCGTATCGAGGGTTCGAATCCCTCTCTCTCCGCCATTATTAATAATAAACCTATCTATAATCAATTAGATAGGTTTATTATATTTCTAGCAGTCCCCCAATTAGCCCCCGATGAACATGTAAAAGCCCTTGCTGAAAGCTCTTTTCATCTCGATTTTTTTATTTGTTGTAATTGATCCGGGAAATGGAGACGGTGACTACCAAATAAACCTTGTAAGTATTTGAAACTATGAGTGTTATTCTTTTTTAGGAACTCCAGTTGCCCCCAATGTTGTCCCAATTTGGTATCTTATCTCATAATTTTTACATTCACTGGATAACCGTCGAATCAAGAAAAGCGGACGCTGGGGAATTTACGATGAGCAGCAGAAACTGACCCACTATAGATCACCCAGGTAGGTTGAAGTGAGAGTTACGCGGTGCGACGATTGAAAAAGATTAGGGCGCCGTCTCCCCGAGAAGGCCACGGCATCAGCAAACTATAAGGCCGCCTGTTTCTCTCAGTCCTCTCGAAAAGCCCGTCGAAAGCTGTCCGTGAAAGGCGTCAAGATGTACTCGAACGCCGTCTGCTCGCCGGTGACCACCATCACTTCTGCCGGCATACCGGGATAGAGATCACCGCCATCCAGTTTCTCACGCTCCGCTGGATCGATGCTGATGCGCGCAAGAAAGTACGTGGCACCGTTGTGCTCGTGGGTAAAGCTATCGGCCGAGACGCGGGTGACGCGTCCTTCGAGCAGCGGCGTGCTACGTTGCTTGAATGCCGTCAGCCGAATCTGTGCAACCAGCCCGACCTTGACGACGTCGATATCGTTGGGGTCGACCTCCGCTTCCACGACAAGCGTGCCATCCTTGGGCATGATGTCGAGCAAATGTTGCCCGGGCCCGATAACGCCGGTCTCCGTATGCACGTTGAGTCCAACCACAACACCGGCTTGTGGCGCGCGGATCTCGGTACGCCCGAGAACATTTTTCGCCGCTTTCAATCTCTCGCCAACGTCGCTCAGTTGCGCCTGTACATCGTGAAGCTCACTCACGACGTCGTTCACCATGGTGTTCTCGAGGTCAATGATCTGGAGTTCGGTCTCACCGATGCGCTGCTCGGCTCGCGCGATTAAGCCTGCATACTTGCCACGGCTGCCCTCTAACGCGGCCGCCGTGCGCTTGAGCGCGAGCAAGCGAGGCTTGTCCATGACCCCCTCCTCCACCAGCCCCTGGACGGCGATACGTTCTTCGTCGATCAGATCAAGCTGCACGCGCTCGGCAACGACCTGCGCCTCGAGGCTCGCGATCTCATTTCCCACCTGCACGATGCGCTTGCGGAAAATGTCGGCTCGACCTTGTATCGCCTGCCGGCGCGCATCGAATACGCTTCGCTCACCAGCGATGAGCTCCGAGATCGCGACTTCTTCCTCTCGCGAGGTGAGTGAAACCGGGAAGGCAATCGCGTCTGACTTGTCGCGCTCGGCGATAAGACGGGCTTCTCTCGTACGCAGTGTATCGTAACGGCCGCGGAGCAGTTCCAGCATCGCCCGCGGCTGCGTATCGTCGAGTCTAATAATTACCTGGTTCGCTTCCAGCTCGTCGCCTTCTTTGACCAGCAGCTGCCTGATGATGCCGCCCTCGAGATGCTGAACTGTTTTACGACTGCCCGCCACGGTCACCTGGCCGGGTGCGATCGCTGCGCTGTCCAGTGGGGCCAATGCGGCCCAGACGCCGAAACCGCCGAAAAAAACAAGCACAATGATACCGGCAGTCACGATTGGCAGCAGTACGGGTGGGCGGTCCAGCTGATCCTTCGTTATTTTCTGCCCACGGGGGGGTTCTGGAACATCAATCTCCATCTGCAGTCGACGGTTCTCTGTTTCGAGCGCATGAATATGCTCCTGCTCGGCTGTACGCTTGCCCTTGCCGGGAAGCGCCTCCGCCTCTCGCTTGAATTCCTGGCTATGGTTACTGGGTTGTTTCTTCATCTGTCACCATGTTTCGAATCAGAGTATGAAGTCATCTGTCATGAGAGCGCTGACACCGAGAAGTCCGAGCCCGAAATCCGCCGCGCCGTCACCGTTCAAGTCACCCTCGAGAACGCCGTAGTAAGTGCTATCCACGTAGCGAAGCTCACCGGCGGTTCCGCTGAATGCGTTGTCGCCGATGAAGGCGAAGGCGTCATCTTCGAGTGTCCAGCTGTTGGCATCGATGGCGGAGACATCGATCTTGTCAGCGTCGAACGCGTTGAAATCGAACACCAGATCCGCCGTTGTGGAAGCCGAGTCTGAGGCTTCATTGAACACGAAGCGGTCGGCCCCGTCACCGCCTTTGAGGATGTCATTGCCGGGGCCACCGACGAGCACATCATCGTCAGCACCGCCGTCCAACCTGTCGTCGCCGGCGCCGCCGATCAGAAAGTCGTCGTCATCGCCACCGTCCAGGGTGTCGTCACCACTCCCGCCGCTGAGTCGATCGTCACCGGCGCCACCATGCAAGCTGTCGTCGCCATCGCCGCCGGCGAGTCGATCGTCGTCGCCACCGCCCACTAATTCGATGTCACCGATGTCATTATCGAGGACAGCGTCGTCGGCATCACCGTCGGCATCGTCCCCGCCGCCGTCATCGGTCATGTCTGGAGGCGCGTCGTTCTGTTCTCCGTCGTCGGGGATGTCATCGACGCCGTCGCTCGCCTCGCCCTCGATTGCAGACGTATCCGCAGCGCCGCCAGACGTTCCACTCCCTGCAAAACGAGCGCTTATGCCACCAGCATCTAGCGAATAACTCAAGGCACCGACAGCTGGGCCCCCGGCAGGCAGGGTGCTGCCGCCGTGGCTGCCGGACGCGGTGAACAGATCGTCTTCTGTTTCGGTGAAATACTCGACCCCCTCATCGCTGCTGTCCTGCTCGACGGCAAACTCCGTCCTGGACGGTGCAACGCCGGCGAGGCCTGTCGTGTCGCCTTCATCGAATCTGGCTTCGAGCAGCCCGTTCGGCAACGCGCGCACGCCGCCGGAATCATCTTCCAGTGGCATAGCCTGGGTCGTCGCGGCAATCGCGCTCCCATCCCCCCTCAACGCCGCAAAGGCTTTGATGACTGCAATCGTCGCCAGGATGGGCCGCAGTACGGGTGGCCGCTCAGAG
>Ga0070723_10000247_pt1 | contig 14063 bp, 13 predicted proteins | sample tdAd002_FD_67277 | JGI IMG/M metagenome (GOLD analysis project Ga0070723, IMG submission 67277) | Marine sediment microbial communities from the Atlantic coast under amendment with organic carbon and nitrate - tdAd00.2 | ecosystem: Environmental > Aquatic > Marine > Coastal > Sediment | place...
GAACAACAAAATGACCTGGCTTCTATTAAATCATTAAAACCATCTTTCATTAGATCTCATCTTCCCAAATCCTAAAACTTATAACCATACGATTTCTTGACACTTCTTTATCATTAATGTATTTTATTAAAATAATTCAAACTTCGGAGGCTGTATATGAACAAAGTGGATCTTATCGAGGCGATCAAAACGGAAGCAGGATTAACGAAAAACGAGGCTACGGCGTTTGTAAACCTATTTTTTGATGAAATGTCAAATGCTTTGGCAAATGGTGATAGGGTGGATTGTTAACTCTATTTGATAAGTTTTGATTTACAAAACAAATCTTCAATTATATTTGCCTGATGCTGATGCAAGCTTTGGCACTAAGTCTTTACCGGAAAACCGGAATTAGGGAAAAGTGACAAACACAAGATGTGGGGTTGGGAGCGAATCCTTATTAGGCAATAATTATTAAAAAGAGCGATCGATATCTAAATGGTATCACAAGCTATCGACATTACAAAATATTTCATATATTGGTAAGGTCTCTCATAACCCCAAAAAAAAGTGAGCGGGAATTTACATAACGTAGAGGAGGGCTTAATGAATAAAACCAAATTATTTCTCTTTGCAATGGCAATTATAGTGATAGCATCAACATCTTTTATGGGCATTGCTATGGCAGCGCAAGTTACTGGCATTAATAAAAGTAAAGGGCGTGTTCATATTAATGGAGGTGTGAATGATGGATTTATACCGGGAGCTACCGTGTGCTTTATTGTATCTTCAGCATCTTATGGTGACGAGTTTGTTTGTGGGTCGGTTGTGAGTGCTGAAGCTTCTAAAGCAGTCGTGAAAGTGCAAAAAAGCAGGGCAAGAAAGATGAAAATGGGAACAGAAGCGATGCTCCATGTTGAAAAAGAAGCTAAAGAAGAAGTGGAAGACGTTGATATGGTCAAAGAAAAGGCTAAGGAAGGAACGAAAGAAAAAGAAGATCCGTTTCGATAACCGAAAATTGATCCATTTAAGCAGACTTTGCTATCTGCTCATCCTGAAAATATCAAGACCTAAATATTTTTTGATATATGTAATCATCAAGAATTAATTTCAGGTTGTGTTACTGACCAATATAGCAAACAACTTAAACTTGTTTTCCACTTTGATAATATGTTAAATTGTTTATGAGAATGCTATCTCCTAAATTTACATGGATTCCGATAGGTGTTGGAGGCGGTTTGCTGGAGAGCAATCTGTCCGCCCATCTGATTGCCCCCATTGGCGCTCAAAACTTTATCTGCTTGGATGCAGGCACCCTGTTATCAGGTATAAAAGCTGCCCATGAAGCAGGTTGCTTTCATGACATTCTCATTCCTGAAGATTCGGATCTTTCCCCTGAAGGGCATATTCTGCACCATCATATCCGAGCCTACCTGATTTCGCACCCATACTTAGATCATACACAGGGTTTAGTGGTCATTTCTCCAAATGACTCTCCAAAACCAATTCTGAGTTTGGAGGGGGTTATCAGCGATTTCCGATCTCATCTTTTCAACTGGCGAACCTGGCCAAATTTTGGAGATGCCGGAGAACCACCGTGTCTTGGATTATATCGATATTTGGCGCTTTCACCAGGAGTACGCACTCACATAGAAAATACAGAGATGCACGTTCAAGCCTTTCCTCTCTCTCATGGTAGTCATACTGATTCAACGGCTTTTTTGATCGAATCGAATGGGTTTTATGTATTGTACATGGGAGATACTGGACCCGATGAGGTTGAAAAACGAACTACCACCAAGGATCTGTGGGAGCAAATAATTCCTCTAATTCAGGCAGAATACCTACAAGCCATCTTTATTGAAAGTTCTTATGTTGATGAACACCCTGATAATGAACTCTATTCACATCTGACTCCTGCATGGGTTGTAAGTGCTTTCCGTCAGTTGGCTTCAATGGTTGATTCTAAACGCCCGAAAGAGGCACTGAAAGGGTTAACCGTGATCATTACTCATATCAAACCCAATCTGTCGTCAGGACTTCAACCACGGCAGGTTGTGGAAGAGCAATTGAAGGCTCATAATGATCTCCAACTACGGCTTATTTTTGCCGAACAGGGTAAGCGGCTTGATATATAAAGACAAATTAGGAGTCCCGATAGAAATGCTTTTTTACCCTCTATTCAGCGAGTAACTTCCGGCGAGCCCCAATAACGCAACAGTATCCTACCTTGGGTGATAACATCAAACAGGGTTAACCAATTCAGCTTGAGGTATTTTGAAGCTTACTCCAGCAGGCCAACTCCGAGGAGCCATATCCTCATCTCATGTGCAGTTACGCACACTCTATATTTATAGTGCACTCGTCGCACTATCTACTATTTTTCCGTAAATATCAGGCCTTAAAAAATACTGTGATATCGTTTTTCAATAAGGACAAATCCTTTTCGCATGGTTTGCCCTTATCAATTTTATGGTATATGTAATCAGCATAAATTAATTAAAGGATGTGCTATGGTAAGGTATCTCAAGTTTGATTTTGGTTAGAAACCTTCAATGAATTTGATTTAAGACCGATTGAAGATAGAGGCACGCAATCTACTTCGAGCGTGATGATACGTTGGAAGTAAAGTTTAAGTTGGACAACCAAATGAGATCAGAAATCAACAAACTAGTCAGGGTAATATGGGTCAAGGATCGCATCGTCGGCGCACAGTTCAGTGAATCGAAATTATATGAAAAGGATTTGGGCTTTTATATGAGAACATAATTAAAAGCTAAGAAATGATTACTTAACAAACGACATCTGCTATAGATTCCTGCCCTCTAGCGCGCATTTAACCTATCCCCAAATGCTTGCGATTTAGGTTTGAAATAATCAACTCAAAACCTGTGTTTACTGTTATGTATCTTTAATCTGAGAGTGGCCTTCAGCAGTTGTGATATCATACTTTCAGGTGATGTGTCAGCCCTCCTTTAGAGGCAATTATTTTGTATTGATGGACAAAGAAGTTGTTTAAAAAAGCGGGGATAGTAATTATTGTATATTTATCTCTTTCGAAAAAAGTTGATGGAGATTTTAGGTATTACTGATTCTGACAAATATCAACAATAGCCCTCTCCAAGACAATTTTGGGATTCTGTCCTGTGGATTTGAGGCGTAAATCTGATTGGCTAAGAGACTCAAGAGCAGCAATAAGTTCATCTGTAGTAAACTTTTCAGATCTTATGAGCATCTGGTAAACAGGATAAGGATTTTTCGGGCTTTTTGCAACAACAAGGTCTGTAACCGGTTTCCTTTTCTTCTTTGCACCCTTGTTTTTTGATCTTTGATTATCTCTTTTTGCATCTTTTGAAAGCATTTGGTCCCACACTTCAAGCCGACTCAAAAGATCAGCGTCATAAGCCTGGATAGCGGGCATAGTCTTGCTTTTAAATTGATTGAACTGAATACCCGCATGCCATTCCTTGCCATGGGGACTTTCAACAAAACCTTTGACGAGCAAAAGCCTTCTAATCTGATTTGTTATTGCAGCAAGAATCTGAAGAGGATGAAGATTGTCGGCAAGAAGTGAATCAAGGAAAAAGAGCGTTTTTTCGATGCTTCTTTCTGAGACTGCATTCGTCAAATCGTATATCGGATCTTTTTTCGTACGCTTTAAGACAGACTCAACATCATCGGCAGTTATATTTTTTCTATCTCCCACATAGCTGACGAGTTTCTGCAGGTTATTGGAAAACGTGCGGAGATCGAAACCAGTCATTTCATACATGGCCAGATATGCTCCCTTATCCATCCTCTTCCCGAATTGATCAAGGATTGCGCTCATCCTTTCAGTAAGCACTGCTTCCTGAACCATCCTGTCAGCCCTGCGATCTCCTTTCGGTACTGAACAGTCTATGATCATACCATATTTACGAATTGTTTTAAAAAGTTTGCGGCGCTTATCAGCCATGTCTGTGGTAATGATAAGATGGTTCCCTTTTGGAAATCCTTTTTCTATGGCTTTTTGCAAAAAAGCGGCATTATCCTCTTGTGAAAATACGGTAATGTTTTTTTCTATGCAAAACGTCACGATTTTATCAATCCATTTGTCATCACCCAAACGTTCCAAATCGAGTTTTAATGTCTTACTTCTATTTTCACCACTTATATCATCGAACGAGAGATTCAAAAGCCCTAGGAGGCTTATAAAATATTTTGCAGCCTTTGTTATATCATCAGTATCAAACGCTTTTTTTGCTTTTTCAAGCATCCTGCCTTGATCCTGTTTTGAATAGAATATTTTAGAATCACAAATGGCGACAACCTTTGTGCCTGCCAAAAGCGAATACGTGTTTATCCGCTCGATGGCATCTTTAATTTTATCATTTGTACCGTCAACCGGCTCATAGTTAAGGCTTCTTTTTGTCCCAGGCATCAAGGCATCCAGAAGCATCTCAAGTGAATTTTTATATAGCAGCTCTTCGCCGTAAATAAGATACACAGCAGCAAAGTCGCCGGTTTTCCGGTCTTTCAAATGATTGCTTAACTCTTTATAATTAATTTCAGTCATGGTTTGCGATTGCAAATTGCCATTTACTCCGGCATTTTTTTAAAGAGAAGGTGAAATAAGAAAATAGCAATTCCAACAGAGATTGCACTGTCTGCGACATTAAAAGCAGGCCAGTGATAGTTCCCGATGTAAAAGTCTAAAAAGTCAACTACTTCTCCTAAACGAATTCTGTCGATAAGGTTGCCTACGGCACCTCCTAAAATCAATGAAAAACCGGTAGCAAGCATAGAATATTTCTTCGGTGTATTTTTATAGAAGTAGCAAATCAGACATATGGCCAATGATGAAAGTAGGAGAAAAAGTAATTTGCGCAAACTCGAACTTTGACTCGCCATGAACCCAAAAGCACCGCCGGGATTATGAATATGAGTGATGCTGAAAAAACCCGGTATAACTGAAATGGAGTGGTGAAGCGGCAGGGTGTTCTGTACTACGGCCTTTGTTATCTGATCAAAGATTACTACCAAGCCGGCGACCACGGCAAGCTTTCTGTATTTATTATGCTTGAAACCTGATCCGCCCTGGTAGAAGAGACTCGAACTCACCTTATATTATTCCTTATAAAAATCGCCGGTCTTCAATCTTCAGTCAAAAATGGTCTATCCCCTGAGAGCATCCTGACAGCGGCTGCAAATCGTGGGATGTTCTGAACTTGTACCAATAGAAGTGTCATGTATCCAGCATCGTTCGCACTTATCGTCCGTTGCGGTTTCAATCAAAATCGACAGGTCGTCGATATCATGGCTTTCAAAAGCCCCGGCAGGTTTTTCCTTTCTGGTCAAAGATGCCCTGGAAACAATAAATATGGTTCTCAAGTCATCTTCATACGGGTGAAGCGCATCGTACAGGTCATCATCTGTGCAAATGGTAACGGCTGCATCAAGGGAATGCCCGATAAGTTTTTTAACTCTGGCTTCCTCCAGGGCCTTAGTGACTTCGCCCCGTACTTCAAGGATTCGTTTCCATTTTTTTGCCAGTTTTTCATCCTTCCACGCTTCATTTACTTTAGGAAGAGAAACAAGGTGAACACTTGAAGCATTTTCTTTATTTCCCGGCATGAAACTCCATATTTCTTCTGCTGTGAAGGCGAGTATCGGTGCCATGATCCTTACCAGGGTGTCCAGAAGAATATGCACGACGGTCTGGGCACATCTTCTAACCGATGATTCTGGTGGTGATGTGTACAGCCTGTCTTTTAGGACATCAAGATAAAAAGCAGATAAATCTATTATGCAGTAATTGTAAAGCGCATGGTAGACGATATGAAATTCATATGTTTCATAGGCCTTCAGTGCCCGCTCGATCAACTCCTGAAGTCTGTGCAGAGCAAACCTGTCAATTTCCGGCATCGAATCATAGGGAATCGTATTTTTCTCAGGATCGAAATCATATAGATTGCCAAGCAAGAATCTGCCCGTATTTCTGATTCTCCTGTAAGCATCGCTCAACTGCTTTAAGATGTTTTCCGAAATACGAATGTCATCCCTGTAATCAGATGCCGATACCCAGAGACGGAGAATCTCTGCCCCGTGCTTATTGATAACCTCATCCGGTGCCACAACATTCCCGAGTGACTTGGACATCTTTTTGCCTTGAGCATCGACCACAAACCCATGGGTTAATACGGATTCATACGGAGCCGCCCCCCTGATTCCAACAGCAGTAAGAAGTGAGCTGTGAAACCATCCCCTATGCTGATCGCTCCCCTCCAGATAAAGATCGGCCGGCCATTTCAGATTCGAACGCTTTTCAAGTACTGCGGCGTGGCTCACGCCGGAATCAAACCATACATCCAAGATGTCATTTTCTTTTACAAATGTTTTATTACCGCATTGTTGGCAAACAGCATCTTGTGGAAGAAATCTCTTTGCATCTTTATCGAACCAGATATCTGCGCCATGCTCTTCAAATTCTGCATATATCCGATCTATTATTTGCTGGTTTATGTGAAGGGCTTCGCACTTTTCACAATAAAATATGGTGATGGGAACACCCCAGGCACGTTGCCTTGATACGCACCAGTCCGGCCTATTTTCAATCATTCCGTAGATCCTTTCTCTTCCCCAGTGCGGTATCCACGTTACCCTGTCTATCTCTTCAAGTGATTTTTTTCTTAAGCCGGTCTTGTCCATGGAGATAAACCACTGGGGTGTTGCCCGGAAAATTACGGGCTTTTTGCAACGCCAGCAATGGGGATAAGAATGTTCCATTGTCTCCTGTGCAACAAGTAAGCCGTTTTCCTGCAACCTGGCAATGATATCCGTATTGGCTTTGAATACGAATTGACCTGTAAAAAAATCTGCCTCTTCTGTAAAACAACCTCTGTCATCTACCGGTGAATAAGCATCTATGTCATACAGAAGTCCCACTTCATAGTCTTCACGTCCATGTCCCGGGGCGGTATGAACACAACCCGTGCCGGCATCCAGAGTTACATGGGAACCTAGGATAACCAGGGACACTCTATCATATAATGGATGGAGGCACTCTTTTCGCTCAAGGTTTTCAGCCCGAATTTCTGCAAGTATGGAGAAATCTGAAAAACCAAAGCTCTCCATACAGCTTTCCACAAGTTCCCTTGCCAGAATTAGCACTTCACCATTTTTTGTGTCAACCGCGGCATAAATAATATCCGGATGAAGAGCTACGGCAAGATTTGCCGGAAGAGTCCATGGCGTTGTTGTCCATATAACAACAAAAATCTTTTTATTATCAAGGCCGGAAATCTCGGCGCTTAAGTCATCTTTTAAAGGGAATTTAACAAATATCGACGGAGATGATTCATCATGATATTCTATCTCCGCTTCAGCAAGTGCTGTTTTGCAACTGCAGCACCAGTAAATCGGCTTTTTACTCCTGAAAAGGTTCCCTTGAAGTGCAAATTTACCGCACTCTCGCGCAATTATGGCTTCATACTCGTAGTTCATGGTCAAATACGGATTATCCCACTCGCCCATAACACCCAGTCGCTTGAATTCTTCACGTTGAATGTCAATATATTTTTCAGCATATGCCCTGCATGCATTTCTGATCTCAGACTGGGACATATCTAATTTCTTTGCCCCCAGCTCTTTTTCAACATTGTGTTCCACCGGAAGCCCGTGACAATCCCATCCCGGTACGTAAACCGCGTCATAACCGGCCATCTGTCGCGAACGTACAATGATATCCTTCAAGATCTTGTTGAGGGCAGTACCTATATGAATATGGCCGTTTGCGTATGGAGGACCGTCGTGCAGTATAAACTTTTCACGATCTTTGGAAGCTTGTCTTATCATATCGTATAAATGGTTTTCATCCCACATCCTTAGCTGCCCGGGTTCACGATTGGCCAGATTGGCTTTCATGGGAAATTTTGTATTAGGAAGGTTGAGTGTCTTTTTATAGTCCATGCATCCTCCAAATTCGGATTCTGTTTTTAAATTTTATGTAACACTTTAGCTTTTTGAAAATATTCCCGCTTCTGGTATAATTAAATTTTTAGAATTACTGTCAAAACCGCTTTCTGTCAAGGAAATACCTGCGAAATTTACCAAATGATGTTCAGCAAAAAGCCCGAACAATATCTTGCTCGGGCCTGTTAATAGTGACAACTTCGTAAAAAGTCCAACTTCTACGTTGCGTTGCATCCTTCGTTATTGCAGCGTACTATAACTACGCCTCATTCTTCAAGATTTGCGCTCCTTGAATTTGGAGCTTTTTACTTTGCCGTCAAATATTGACTTTTTACGAGACTGTCAGCTTAAATAAACAAAATCTGGAACCGTTTTAATATACTCCAAAATCTCTCAGGATTTCATTGATGCCGAGTTTTTTGACTTTCAATCTTAAAAACTCGGCGATGGTCGGCTGATAAGCTTTTACTTTGAGATACATACGGGCTTCAGTGGGAGTTCTGCCACCTTTCTTATTGTTACACGACTTACAGGAAGAGACGCAGTTTTCAAAATTTGTTTTTCCGCCCATGGATTTGGGAATAATATGGTCAATCGTAAATCTCCTTTTTTCACTGCCGCAATAAGCACATTTGAATCCATCCCGGATAAGGACGTTTTTTTTGCTGAAAGGTACTCTATTGATGTAAAGTATTCTGATAAGCTTTATCAGCTTCATTACAGCAGGGACTTTAACTGCAAGCCCTTCGGCAGTTCTGATTAATCTTTCAGAATGCTTTATAACCTGCACTTTCCCCTTTGTCATCAGGCACATGGCCCTTTTCCAGTTTACAATATTCAGAAAAGTATAGTCAGCATTCAGCAAAACACATTGGTCCATATCTTTAATCCTATGCTCGAGTATTTCATAGCTCTATATCTTATCTTTACAAACAAATCAATACATCTTTAGAATCGGAATTCTATTTATTTTTCAGTTTTCCAACTGGCATTATATAAAGAGGCTCCTCATCAGCCTCGCAATTTACAATCTTTTTCACTTTATCGTCATTGAAAGCTCCGATTGTAACCGTCCCAAGACCCAAGGAAACAGCCTGTAAACAAATATTCTGAGCAGAATGTCCAACCTCAATGAACACATATCTTATTCCTCTTTGCCCATATTTAAAGGTAATCCGCTGGTAAACAGCGCAAAACAATACTACAACCGGAGCATTTTTTACGGCACTCTGGTTCAATGCAGCCCTGCACAGTTCTGATCTTTTGTCTCCCTCAACAATTTTCAACAACTCATGATGGTTGGGTTTGTATTTATAAATCCCCGCGGCAAGCCCTGTCACTTTTCCGGCAACAATATATATCTCAAGCGGGTAAAGTGCTCCAGCAGAAGGTGCGGTTCTGAAACCTCTGTGATGTGTGACGCCCTGGGCAGCCCACAGAAGTTGCGAAATTTCAACAAGCGTCAATGGTTCATCCGTGTACCTTCTGATAGACCTTCTTTTTAACAATGTACTTTCGACCGATGACCGGCTGTCATATTGAGGCTGAGGTAGTTTTATTGTTTTCAGTATCTTTTTCCCATTCATGCATTCACCTATCTTCACAGAAAATATCATTATTAGAATAAAAAGGATTACATTAATTATTAGTGTATTTAATAGCTTTGCTTTCATTATTTAAAGTTCTACTAAAATTGTTTATGTTGGTTTCAACCGACCAACGAGAGGCCCATCCTTTCTCCACACCCAGCATGTATCAATAAGATAATTCTCCATCATACCAGATGGAACCTTACCGCCACTTGGTTTTCTGGCATTATAAATCCAGTAGCCCTGCATTACAGCCGGTGCTATTGCAAGCAAAAGTGTTGTCAGATGTGAACATTTTTTACTTTCACCTACAATTTTTTTCACTTTCGATGTAAATCCAGGTGCTATTTTCAAACCTTTGATCGAGTCGAGACTGTCGGATGTTTCCGTACACCAATCGTAAGGAATCCCGGGCATTTCCACTATTATTTCTTTAATGGTAAGCGATGAACAATCAATGAGCATTTTTATGACCATATGGTGCACCGTATGAGGCCGGCGTTTTTTCCCTGAAACATAGATAGGTATCAATAGATCCTCTTTCAGTTCTCCTTCAACAATAATGTTTTCTTCATCATATTCATAAGTGGAGATTTCAATATTTCTGTTATGAATTTTCTTGCCCTTGTGCTGATTATCTGAGATCATCATTTCCTCCAGTGATATGTCCATAAAACTCAACCCGGCTAAACCGAGACCAAAAAACATCGAAAATTGGCGACAATATTTTCAAAAAGCTAAAGTGTTACGACAATTTAATATTTTGTGAAGAAACGTAGGGTAAATGTATTTCTTAGCGAACCCTTAATAAAAAGGAGCGTAAAAATCAACACCCCTTATTAATGGCTATTCGAGCCCACACTAACTAGTGCCTGAACGAAAACTGTCTTTTTCGCCAATATCTGCGTCAGCCTCAAATTTTAATCCTCGAAATACTAACAGTATTACTGTGGTTAAAATTTTTATCTTCCTTGATCTTAACGAAATATCCTAGTTTTTGTTCGGCCACTAATTCTGCAGGTCAAAAATGCGGTGCCAAAACTTTATCTTGATTTTATTATCATTGAATCGATATTATACCCCAATCGAGTGAAAATTCACAACGAAGGAGCTATACAACAATTTTTTATTGTAGGTTATTTAGTGATGAGCAAATTTGAAAAAAGATTATGTGTTTTTGCAATTGTATTTGTGGCAATTTATATAGGCGCAATCGTAATAACCATCTATTCAAGGGTTAGTAATAAAGAAAAGATTACACGGATTGAGTCTGTAGAGCCTGGCCCGGGTGAAGGGCAAATGATGTTGGCGGAACTCCTTCTTCCAATGTTAATATTTTTTACGGTCACGGTCTGTTATATAATTGTCAAAAAGCAGAGATCCAAAGCGGTTCTCGCGCTTGAACAATCGGATGACGAATTTCAATAACAAGCCTTATTTGACGTCTGATGTACGAATCTATACTTTCTTAGTTTCTTAGTTGTAAATTTTGTGCATTTTATGGCAAAATTATTTTCTTTTCGCCACAAACCAGGCACCAAGACACTAAGAACGAATAACAAAATAAAATCCTTCGTGTCTTTGTGCCTTGGTGGCAAATATTTCTTGGTTCTGGCTTGTCCAGGTTAGGATTCTCGAAGAAATTACTTTACTTTTTCAGGAGTCGAGGCAACCGCAAATGAAAATTGTTGATTCTCAGAGACTTACAAATCTCAAGTGGTTGAATATGTTTAATGTCTCATACACTGATAAAAACGGCAATAAAAGGATTTGGGAAATCGCCTCAAGAGCAAGTGAACCTAAATGCGTGAAAGGCAATTTTTATATACCAGATGCAGTTGTAATTGTACCGTTCCATAAAACTAAAAAGAAAATGGTTATTACAAAAGAATACAGGGTGCCGCTAGCAGATTATGAATACGGTTTCCCGGCTGGACTTGTCGATAAAGGTGAAGCGGTTCAAGATGCAGCTCGTCGTGAATTAAGAGAAGAGACAGGTTTAAAGCTAACTCGTTTAATAAAAATTAGTCCGCCCATATATTCATCAGCGGGAATGACCGATGAGTCAGTTTCGATGGTTTATGCTGAATGCGATGGCCAACCTTCAAATGACGGTAATGAAGGAACTGAGCATATAGAAGTGATCTTTGTTTCCCAAGAAGAGGCTTCTCGGTTATGTAGTGATTCAGCGCTTAAATTTGATGCAAAAGCGTGGATAGTTATTTCCAATTTTGCTGGATTAGGTTACGTTTAGAAAAAACACACTCTTAAAATAAAAACCTTTAATAATACTTTAAGCGACAATATTTTCAAAAAGCTAAAGTAGTTTATTCATAACATGTAGTAGTAAGGCAAGATGAACATACAATCCGATCTTAAAGACAAGCAACTGACAACTCAAATTCAGGCCATTGTTGAAAAACAGTATGATTTGGGCCCACTGACCCGCATCAGGGAGATATTCGGCGGATTTATCAACAGGAGCTATGCCGTCTGGATGGGCCAACAGGGACAATCAAAGAAGTTTTTCATGCGCGAATACAACTCCAGCATCGCCGAAAGCGAGATCCGGTTCGAGCATGCCCTGCTGAACCATTTGCGGCAAAACGGCCTTGACATTGTTTCGGGTGTCATTCCATGCCGGGATGAATCGACATTTGTCAAAACATCGGTCCAGGGGCGGAAGGCAACCTACTGGGGCCTGTTTGAGTTTCTTGAAGGGGATAACCCGTACACCTGGGTCAAAACGGATCTGACCGACGCCGAGTTCGTCAGTGCTGCAAACATTCTGGCACAGCTTCATCATGCCGGCTGTGATTTTATCAAACCCGAGGGCGCTGACCGGGCTCAGCCTCGGATTATGGAATTTATTCCCACTTTCAAAAGCACTTTTGCCGGCTATGCACTGCGGGCCGGCGATAGACGTTGCAACAGGTTGTTCAAAGCGAATAGAGACCGAATTTTTTCAGTTATTGACAGCTGTCTGGCCGCCGATAAAAATTATGGCGGTATGCTGGAAGTGCCCGTGCATTGTGACTACCATCCCGGCAACCTTAAATACAAAAATGAAAAAGTTGTCGGTTTGTTTGATTTTGACTGGTCAAAGATCGATTACCGGGTGTTTGATGTGGCCCTTGGCCTGGTCTATTTTACCAGTGAATGGAACGGAGCTGCGGCAGGCAGCCTACGGATGGATAAATTCGCGCTTTTCTTAAAAAGTTACAATGAGCAATGCACTCGGCTTGACGGTATCGAACCGCTGACGCAAAAGGAACAGGAAAATCTGCTGCCAATGCTAGCGGTCGGAAACCTGTACGTACTCAACTGGGATCTGGTGGATTTTTATGAAATCGAGAACATGGATGATGACGAATATTACACTTATATCGAGCACAATATCCTTTTAATGCACTGGATAGAGGCCCATTTTGCCGATATCAGCCAGGTCATTCAAAAGGTCTGCACATAAGACGGCAGGTTGTTCCGGGCCACTATTCCGGGCTGTCTTGTCGATAGAGACGGGACGGTCACCAAGTATGGTTTTCCAAATTCGGTTGCCCTGCAATCAAGCGGATAGGGGCCGGATGCCGATTAAATATCTTTTCAATAGACGATGCAGTAATTGCTATTATGAAAGAAGCGATAAAATCCGGGCATACAGGGCCTCGTATTTCGGACTGAGATGCAAGTATAATTTATTTTACGCAAATCTGATACACGACAGGAGGGTACTATGGAAATTATGGTAGGTTATGACGATTCGAGAGTGGCCAAAAATGCTCTGGATATTGCCATGCAGCACGCACAAGCTTTTAATGCCAGGGTACATATAGTAACATCCATGGTTAGCGGAATCGATATTCCCAAAAAAGAGTTCGACCGGATTGAAAAAAAATTAAAATACGCCGAATCTCTTTTTAAAGACAAAAATATTTCCTGTAAAACCCATCTTCTGGTGCGCGGACTGAAAGCCGGTGAAGACCTGGTTCAATTTGCCAAGGACACAGATATAGATGAAATTGTTATTGGAATCAAAAGAAGATCTAAAGTCGGCAAGCTTTTTTTCGGCTCAACAGCTCAATACATAATCCTGCATGCAACCTGTCCGGTGCTTACCATCAAGTAGCGGCTCTTTTTTTTAAAGATAACCCTTCAAGGGGGGTTCAAAACAAAAGCAACTTTGAACATCTTTCAAACAAAACGTGGATGCTCGAAAACAGTGAGATCGTTGCCGTTAAGCCCAACACGATCCGTTACTGGATAAGGCTTTATCGAAACGGTGGGTTTGAGGCATTGAACAACAAACCACAGTCGGAATAATATTTCCTTCTTTCCATCCTTCCGAATACGTACTAAATAACTTTGAAGACCACTATGAAGTGATAGCGGTATTTTGTTTGCTACCAGAGATTATTGACCTGTTGCCATAATTTCAAACCGCAATGATTCAAAACTTCAAACGATTGATATTGATTGTTGGGCATCATTTTTTAGCTTAAATATCAATTTAGTTAGAATGCTACAAAATAAATGAGTTTGTAAATT
>Ga0070723_10000248_pt1 | contig 14040 bp, 16 predicted proteins | sample tdAd002_FD_67277 | JGI IMG/M metagenome (GOLD analysis project Ga0070723, IMG submission 67277) | Marine sediment microbial communities from the Atlantic coast under amendment with organic carbon and nitrate - tdAd00.2 | ecosystem: Environmental > Aquatic > Marine > Coastal > Sediment | place...
GCAGTCTGCACTTCATGGCCTGCTGCTGGGTCCCGCCCTGTTTCTTATAGTCCTGTTATTGCCGCTTCCCGAGGGGATGACAGCGGAAGGCTTGAGCGTGGCGGCCGTGGCTGTGCTGATGGCCACGTGGTGGATTACCGAAGCGATACCCATCCCGGCCACGGCCTTGCTGCCGATCCTGCTGTTTCCTGTGCTGGGTGTACTGGGTGCCGGTGATGTCACGCGCGCCTATGGCCACCATCTTATCTATCTTTTCCTGGGTGGTTTCCTGATAGCCGTTACCATGGAGAAATGGCACCTGCATCACCGGATTGCCCTGCATACCATCCGCATTGTCGGAGTCACCCCGAATCGGATCGTGTTGGGGTTCATGCTGGCTACGGCCTTTCTGTCGATGTGGATCAGCAACACGGCGTCCACCATGATGATGGTGACGATTGCGACGGCCGTCTTGCATGAGGTAGCCAATGAAATCGAACATGAACCCGGCAAGCTGCAATTTGGTACGGCACTGATGCTCGGGATCGGTTATGCCGCAACCATCGGCGGCATTGCGACCCTGATCGGTACGCCACCGAATGCCATTTTTGCCGGGGTGGTTGAAAAGACCTACGGTTACAGCATCAGCTTTGTTGAATGGATGAGTTTTGGTTTGCCGCTTTCCATTGTAATGCTGGGGATCACCTGGTTTTACCTGACGCGTTTTGTTTTTCGCAGTGAAGTAGACCATTTGCCCGGCGGACAGGCGCTGATCCAGCGGCAGATAAAGCAGCTTGGACCCATGTCGCGCGAGGAAAAGTATGTCACGGCGGTTTTTTGCACGGTGGCCCTGTTGTGGATCCTGCGTGGTCTGTTCAAACCGGTGGGTTTGGAGATGGTCAAGGATTCCACCATTGCAATTGCCGGTGCGCTGGTCCTGTTCATGATTCCCGTGAACCTTTCGAGACGCGAGTTCCTGCTCGACTGGAAGACAGCGGTCACCATTCCCTGGGATATTATAATCCTGTTTGGTGGTGGTTTTGCACTTGCGCAGGGTTTTAGCGAGTCCGGGCTGACGCTGTGGCTGGCAGGGCAGCTGTCAGTATTACAGGGGGTCGATGTACTGCTGATTATTGCAGTCGTTGTTTTGCTGGTAATTTTCCTGACGGAGGTGACTTCGAATACTGCGACGGCCTCGTTGTTGTTACCGGTAATGGGTGCGCTGGCGGTGGCAATTGATGTGCACCCCCTTGGACTGATGGTGGCAGCGGTGATTGCCGCCTCGTTTGCCTTTATGCTGCCGGTGGCAACCCCGCCCAATGCGATCGTATTCAGCAGCCGCTGTGTGACGATTCCACAAATGGTCCGGGCCGGTATCTGGTTGAATCTGACCGGTGTGTTGTTAATTACCGGGTTTGTCTATTTCGTCCTGCCTCTGGTGTGGGGCATCAGCCTGGAGGATGTTGCCGGCTTTATTCGTTGACCTTTGCGAGGATAGATACATGGAAGGAGATCTGCTCCAGGAAGGCCTGCGTGTCACGAGCGCCTGCGGCAATATTCATGCGCACCCTGCAGTCATCCTCGTCGAGTTCACCTGCAGCGCCGAAGATTTGCCAGCCTGCGAAACTTGCAACGCCGTCCGTACGATTACCGGCCACTGATGAGGTGGTAACAATCTTGATAACTTCTTCGCCATTTTCGCAATCATAGGTCCTGCCGATATCGAAGCAGACGATTTCGAGTGACCAGCGCGGATGTGGCAAGCCACCGCAGAGTTCAACCTCAGCCATGCCGCTGTAGATAAACAGGCGGTTGGCGCCATCCGGCCCATTTACATGGACTTCCATTTCCTGCATGTTGGTCAGGCGCCTTGGCTCGATGATATTGGAATAATCCATGTCGCTCCTCCGAAAATCTCTATTTTTAGTTTGTTAATTCTATTGGACGATACTTGACCCGATAAGGCAAGCCCGGGTCGTCCCCGGTTACTTGTTATTATTCAATCAGGTGGCCGAGCTTGTCATCCATGTGCAGTTCAGTGAGTTCGGTGAATCCACCGATACATTCACCATCAATAATGATCTGCGGGACGGTACGTGCATTGTTGGTCGCTTCCGCAAACTCGCTGCGCGCAGTCTGGTCGGAGTCAATCATGGCCTCCTCATAGGGGATGTTCCATTTATCCAGCAGCTGTTTTGCCTTGGTGCAAAACGGGCAGCTTGCCGTACTGAAGATTTTTACTCTTGTCATGGTTTCTGTTCCGTTCACGATAGTGGTTGCATAAGTTTATTAGTATACAAGAAACTGCACGAGTTCCATCGACGTCCACCAGGCAGGCTTGCCTGTCTGCTTAAGTCCTTGTTTTATTTATTGCCTGGCCGGGATGAGATGATGACTTTTTTCTGGGGAGACAGGGTGATTTCATCAAATACCGTGCCGGCCCGTGCCTCCAGTACCAGCACGATGGCCTCGGCCACATCTTCAGGCAGGATGTGATTGTCGGGCTCGTCACCCGGGTGAAAGTCCAGCCGGTCGAAGAATTCCGTTTTTACCATACCGGGGTTGATGATGCTGACGCGTACACCGCTGGCGGAGCACTCCTGGCGCAGCGACTGTACCAGGCCGCGCAGGCCAAACTTTGCAGCCGAGTAGACCGTGCCGCGTTTTGCACCTTGCAGGGCAGTCTCCGAACCCATGAAGATCAGGGTGCCGGATTTGCGCTGTTTCATGCCGGGCAGCAGGGCGCGCGCCAGGTAGATCTGGCTGGTGAGATTCAGTTCGAGCAGCTCACGTATTTGTGTGTAGGAAAACTCTTCGAGTGAGGCAAAGCGGCCACGGCCTGCATTGCAGATGACGCCGTCAATCGGGCCATGTTCCTCAAGCAGCTGTTCGAGAAATGCCGGCAGTGCATCCAGGTCAGACAGGTCAACCGGGACGGCGATGAAGTTTTTTTCTTCACAGGCAAACTTGCTGAAGTCACGCGCCAGGCCAATGACACGGTAACCCTGCTGAAGCAGGCGCAATGCCGTTGCACGGCCAATACCGGAGCTTGCGCCGCTCAGCAGGATTGTTTTTTTCTCAGCAGTCATTCAGGCCATCAAGGTCCGGGGCATGCCGGTTGTTGTATTGTTTCTGCATGTTTCCCAGTGTCTCTACCAGGCTGTTTATGGTTTTCAGTTGACTATCGACCAGTTGTTCGCAGTGCTTCGCAGTGATTTTCGTGTTTGCGTGCTGTCTGTTGTCGGAGACGATCTTGAAGCACTGTACCAGTTCGCCGGTAGAAAAGCGGCAGGCCTCGGGATAGAAACCGGCTGCTTCCATGTCATACAGTGCATCAACGGGATAGTCGTTTTCCGGACTGTCAACCGTCAGTAGCCTGCCTGTTGCTATATCCAGGTCGTACACCTGGGGCGGGTACCAGCTTCTGTCTGTTGCATGCTCCGTGATGCGGTTGGCAATTCGTCCGTCACCAATGGCGTATGTTGCATGTCCGGCAATGCCGATGTTTAGCCATGCATTATGTTTGTTTCCCTGCGTGAGCCCCTGTAGCCATGCCGTGGCGGCTGCGGCCGCGGCCTTGCCAGGGCCGGAAACAACCAGTGCCATACCGGTTCCAAGGTATACCGGGAAGGTAGTGCCGGCATGCCTGTCATGCAGTTCGTAGTGCCTGATCAGGGGGCGTGCCTCGGCCTTTAGTGCAACTACAAGATTAATCATGGGGCAGCTTCAGCCTGTAATACAGGTGTTCGTGAGTGCGTGAAGTTTACCGCGGTATATGCCGGCAAGTTCCGTGTTGTTGCGTTTGTCTGCACCCTGGATGACGATACTAATTTTTTCCAGCAGCATTGCCTGTGCTGCGGCATGGTTGTCTGCATTTAATATACTGGATGTGACTATCTTCTCCAGTGCCTGGATGCGGAAACGGTCCATGCCCCAGTAACGCCGTGACAGTTGGTCGGCATGCCCGCCGTATTTTACCAGCAGTGCTTCATCTGCATACAGTACCGGGTAGGCGGCACATAGACGTAACCAGAAATCATAATCTTCACAGGCCGGCAGTGATTCATCAAACAGGCCGATTTCATCGAACAGGTCACGCCGTATGATTGTAGAGGAGGGTGAGATGGCACACAGTGGCAGGCAGTGTTTGAAGATGTGGCCGCCACGCTTTGCATGTTTCTTCATCGGGTTGACGCGTTTGCCGTTGCGTATCCAGATTTCATCGCTGTGACAGATTCTTGCATCCGGGTTAGCGCGCAATAATTGTTGCTGGACTTCCAGTTTGTTCGGCAGCCAGCAATCATCGGAATCCAGCAGTGCAATCCAGTCCCCGCCAGCTGCCCCTATGCCGGTATTGCGGGCACTGCTTACGCCCCGGTTTTCCTGGTAGAGGTAACGGACATTGCTGAACTGTTGTTTAATGATTTCCCGGGTGTCATCGGTAGAGCCGTCATCGACCACGATCACTTCATGGGGTGCAATACTTTGCGCAAACACCGATTCAAGCGCGCGTGCCAGGTAACTGGAACGGTTCCATGTCGGGATGATAACGGAAATTTTCATATTCAACGGGTGGTCAGAAAGCCGATTGCTGATTATAGAACGTAGCCCGGATAGAGCGCAGCGAAATCCGGGGGAATAGATGCACTGGCCCCGGATTTCGCTGCGCTCTATCCGGGCTACACAAGGAAAACAGGCTTGGATAGTGGTATCAGACCATGGATGAGGGGTGACGCACAGGGGCCATATTGGCCCCTGCTGGTAGCAGAGTGACAGTGTTTAGACGGCGGGACGCCTTGTACTTGACGGGTTTGAGGCTGTTAGCGCTACTGGACCGTTTCCATGCTGGAGCAGAGCTGTTTACGCACCAGTTCCATCAATTGCTCCAGTGTCAGGCTATCAGGCACCTCCTGGAGGTTGGAAAACCAGATGTTTTCGACCTGTCCGCTCTCCTCAGAAGCTTTTTCCTGCACCAGGGGCCAGCCAACAAATACGCCCTGTGTGCCATCGTCTAATCCTACAGTAACCAACTGAAGTTCAAGTGTTTTCATGCCAAGACCTCGCTGACCCCGCTGTGCGTCAAAAAACGGGGCTTTCTATGGGTTCAGCAATAACCCTGCATGTTATATGCCATTCAGGATTTTGGTGGTGACCCCGGTACGCATCGGCGTTCTGCGAGCCAGCGCCAGAGGGTTCCACTGGGCGCAGTATCGCCGGAGCAGATGTAGCTCATGGCATGGAAATTATGAGTGGTCCAGAGCATGTGTTTTTCGGCGCCCTGGTGCCCGCAGAACAATAGCTGATCGCCGAGTTGCAACCGGGTATCGGCCTCGGGCAGCAGGGTTTCACTATTATCACCGTGCTTGATGTACAGCGGGATGCAGGGCAATTGCAGTGAGGTATCGCGTGGATCAGTGGTCAGGTTTTCGAGGGTGGCGGCACCGCCTTTCTTGAGCATCTCCATAATTGCCGGTGTGTGCCGGGGAGAAATGACGATGGTCCATGATTCCGGTGGACGGTCGGTGAGGACCCCGACAACCCGGCTGACCAGCACATTGGCCCATGTCTCGTCCTGTTGTTTTGCCATACGCAGGAAATCGGACAGCAGGGGGGTGGTCAGCATGTCGATAACCTGTTGACCAATGAGCCTGCCGGGCTGCACTGTCATATCGATATTTGCAGCTTCAAAAATGGCATCGTTGCTGCTCAGGTTCTGGCGTGCAACGGTAAACAGGTCTTCATTGATGTCGCGTGCGGTCATGATGATAGACAGGTTGTTGGAATCATCGTCGGTACCCGCGATGATGCCAACCGCCTGTTGAATGCCGGCTTCATGCAGGGTGATGGCCTCGGTACCGCGGCCGTGAATGGTACCTTCCGGTGCATCGGTTTTTGTGATGTCTGACTCGATCAGTGCTGTTTGTATTCCCTTGAATGAAAGGCTCTTTTGAACGGCCTTTCCGAATCGTCCATAACCGCAGATAACCCAGGTGCCCCTGGGTGGCGCCGAAAATTCACTCAGTGGGGCCTCATGGATGCTGGTCATCCACTCATAGACGAGGTACATACTGGGCGACTGGAACATCATGGCAAATCGCCTGGCAAAGGTGTCAAACGGATCAATGATGTAGTCGGTGCCAAACGAGGCCATGTTGGCTGCCGAGTCACTCGATTCCGAACGGCAGATGACCTTCAGTTCCGGTGCCAGCAGCTTGCTGGTAATGGCAATTGTCAGGTTTACGTGATCGACGTCTGTCAATGCCAGCACGCCGGCACAGTGATTATTATCGAGGCCGGCGGCTACCAGGGTTGAGGAGTCCGTGACGTCTGCAGCCAGACCGGGAACGGGGACCATAAGGTCTTCAAGTCTTAGCATGTGGATCTTTTGTTCATCCCTGTCGATTGCCACGCTGCGGATACCGTGTTCGGCAAGTTCACGCATGACCAGTTTCCCGGCATCACCGATTCCGCACAGCAGGTAAAAGGGTTCCCTGATATTGCGTACGGCACGTGTAAACATCGTGTAGGCAACCACGCGCCGGAAGGCTGGGTCCTGCAGCACGGCAAACAGTGAACCGATCGCATACAACCAGGACAACACCGTCATATACAGGGCCACGGTGGTCCAGATCCGTTGTGCATCGGTAAATGCATAGGGAATTTCCCCGAATCCGATGGTGGACGCCATGAAGCTGACGAAATAGAACGCATGAAAGAAGCTCATGCGCCATGGATTGCCCTGGTCGTCGATACCCGGTATCAGCACCAGGCCAAGGACGGATACCGCGTAGGACAGGATGATAATGACCAGCGGCAGCCGCATGCGGCGCAACAGCAGATAGACAAGATTCTGCATGGCTGGTCAGGAACCGGTTAGCGGCGGAACATCACCGTCTCGGTGACCAGGATGATGACCGAGGTGATATTTGCCAGCAGTGCGCCACCGGATAATGAAACAATACTGGCCAGGATCATGGGCGTCATGCCGGCATCGGTTGCGTGGACCGTGATGGTCCAGACAATAACCGCTGCAATCAGCTGCAGATCGGCGACCAGGCTGGTTGCCAGCAGTACCGCGCCAATATGGGCACGGTCGCCGAACTTCATAATGGTCGCTATCAAACTAACGACCAGCGCGGCATACAGTTCATACACATTATGGTGATCGGGGTTGTCCAGTTCCCCCAGGAAGAAGCCGAAATTCAGTGTCAGCGCCAGCACAATGAAGAATGCGAAAAATACTTTTTCCAGGTTCATGGTCGTTTCCCCTTGATTACACCCTTGTCCTGGGTACAACCGTAGCAAAGGGTTGGGGGGATAACAAACCAAACTGTAGGAGCGGATCGCATCCGCGATGATGTGTCCGCGGGCCATTCTATCGCGGATGCGATCCGCTCCTGCAATCATCCGCATTGATAAATTCGGGAGGGCGTCCGACAATAGGGCATGGACACCAGTCTGCCCGATGAGGCGATGCACGAATTACTGCAGCAGCGCGTTGGCAGGATCCACCTGCAGCAACGCCTCGGGATCGAGCGGGATTACGAGCGCAAGGTGTTCGGGCAGGGGCGCAATTTCTTCCATATCGAGAACTGGAATTCTGTTCATTCGCTGATCAGGAATTGCCTGCGCCTTGTAATGCTGCATGGCAGAGGCAAACGCAACGCGCGCCGTATCGAGGTGCGTCATAATCCTGTTTCGATCAGCGGGCTGCCAGCGGCCTTTGAAAACTACACCATCCTGCAGATATCCGATCTGCACCTGGACATGGCGCCGGATTTTCCCCATGCACTGATTGAAGCCGTTCGCCAGGTAGACTATGACCTGTGCGTACTGACCGGTGATTTCCGGGCAGACACCTTTGGACCGTACCTGGCTGCACTTGAAGGGATGCGACAGGTGCGCACCCATTTGCAGGGTGAGGTATACGGAATTCTGGGCAACCATGACACTATTTGCATGGTGCCGGGCCTGGAATCAATGGATATCCGCATGTTGCTGAATGAGCAGATTGCCCTTGTCCGTGATGGTGCCACGATCTACCTGGCCGGTATCGATGACCCGCATTACTATCGTGCGGACAACCTGGAAAAGGCCGCAGATGCGATACCTTCCGGGGCCGTGTCGATATTGCTGGCACATTCACCCGAGATCTACCGGCATGCAGCGCATGCCGACTTCAACCTGATGTTCTGCGGCCACACACACGCGGGGCAAATCTGCCTGCCGGGCGGTATTCCCCTGAGTTGTAACGCGGATTGTCCGCGCAGCTTCTGTGCCGGGGCCTGGGAATATCACGGTTTGAAGGGCTATACTGCTGCCGGTTCAGGGGCCTGTATCGTGGATGTCCGGATTAATTGTCCACCCGAGATTACCCTGCACCACCTGCACGGAGCATGATCCTAGCGGGCGGTTTTGGAATCGAGTAGCTGCGAGAACAGCAGATCGATCACAAAAAATACAGCGACCGCTGCAAGCATCCCGGTTGTGCTTGTCCCGAGTGCCGGTTGCATTACCCAGGCAGGCAACAGAGTCTCCGGCAACTGGTCCAGTACCGGAGCGGACTGGCTTGAGCGAAAGCCAAGCCGGCGCTTGATAAAGCTGGAGCAAATGTCTCCCAGCATTGCGAGCAGGCCAAACAATGCGCCCTCGTACCACGCCATTCCCAGCAAGGCTGCCACGACAGCCGTGGCAACAATGGCCATGACAAGCCCGCGGAGGGTCTTGGAAGCCCCCAGTAACGGGCGTTGATCAGTAAACCGCGTATTGCCATCCAGCGGCCAGGCCCAGCGATCTCCCAGCAAGACGCTGGTTATCACCGGCGTGCCATTGGCAGTGATCAATAACAGCGTCGTTACCAGCCAGGGTTCCATGTAATCAGAGTAGCGATTAAGTTTGGCTAATGCGAGCCTCACCTGCGCATGAACAAGCACCTGAAGCGGATCTCGTCCGCAATGAATCTGCGTAAAACCCCATCGCACTTGCGAAGCGCTCCTACAGGTTTATCTAATTGGTGTAGGAGCGCTTCGCAAGCGCGATGGGTCTTGGCACCCTTATTATTAATAGGATAGGCAAAAAAAATCCCGCCAATGGCGGGATAAAAAGGAGGTTGGTATTGGGCAAATACTGCAACTTCAAATACTGCTTGTTCTGTTCAGAATTACCACGTCTCCGCCCTGGCGGGCCAGGGGTTCTGTAGTGATCCTGACCTGGCAGATGCCGCCCTTGCGGGGTGGGCTCTGCCTGTCGTGTATTCATTACGCCCGTCCTGCCGGGGGCTGTCAACAACAATAGATTGACGCGTTTTCCCCACGTTTTCGGAGGCAGTTATGTAGGTTTTTGATAATACTGGTATATCGGAAGTGAGTAATTTTTGTATATTCAAAAGTTGAAAATATTTTTTTCGCATAAGCCATTTCCATGGTGTTTTTTCCCCGTCCAGTCCGCTCGGGTACAGCCTTCCATTCTTCCATAACCTATTGAATATTATTAATTAACCAGAGTTTACCGAGGTACCTTCAGTGTTGTTGTCCAGAAGTTCTTAAATTAATTATTAAGTAACACTTTGTATTTGTTATGTATTATTGGATTCCTTGATATATATTAAGTAAATTATTAATTAAGGTATTGCTAATTTAAGCATCTACTTATATTATTATAACCGTCATTATTGACAACCAATTTTAACGAGGAGAAATATTATGAAAACTATTGCTACAGTAATTTTTGCAGCCACCCTGGCTGTTGCTTCTACGGCTGCTTCTGCATGGGGCGGCTATGGTCCTTACAACAACGGTTACAACAGCGGTTGGGGTAATAACGGCTGGGGCGACGGTTGGGGTGACGGCGACATCGACGGCAATTTCGGTTTCAGCATGGGCGGTAGCGCACGTGGTAGCGGTCGTGGTTATGGCCGTGGTTATGGTCGTGGATATGGTGACTACTACGGTCGCAACTACGGTGGCTATGGCTATGGTGCTCCTTATGGTGGTGGTTATGGCGCTCCTTACGGTTATGCTCCGTATGGTGCCCCGGTTGCACCGCAGGCTGCCCCGGCTGCCCCGGCTGCTGCACAGTAAGTAACTCTTACTTACCAGAAAAGCCAAGCGGGGGTAGCGCGCAAGCGTCACCCCCGTTTTTTTTGCCTAGATGGATGTAAGAGCGCATTTTAAAGCGCGAACTGTTCGCGGAATAAATTCCGCTCCTACACTGATTTATTGGAGGTGACCTATGAAAAAAGTATTCATTGCCTTGCTAATGCTGGCCACGACGGCTGCATTTCCGTTACGTGCCGACGTGCTGGTACTGGTGCATGGTTATCTCAGTGGTGCCCAGTCCTGGGATGAGAGCGGTATCACAACGGTTCTGCAGCAAAATAACTGGCAGCGTGCCGGTACCTATGTGGCAGGACCTGCCGGTATCCAGTTGCTGCCAGTGCCTGGTGAGGGGGCCGAGCACATATTCTATAGCGTGGACTTTCCCTCAGAAGCACCGGTGCTGGTACAGGTTCACCTGTTGCGTGAGGTGCTTTCCGCTATCAATACAAACCATGCCGGTGAATCCATCATCCTCGTAGGCCATTCTGCGGGTGGCGTGGTGGCGCGTACGGCGCTGGTACGTGGCGGTGCTGAAAATGTAAAAGCATTGATTACCATTGCCAGCCCGCATCTTGGTACTTCACTTGCTGAATATGCACTGGATGCAACCGATATTCCCTTTCCCTTTTCAATCATGACGGACTTCTTTGGTGGCGACGGCTATCACACGGCGATGCGTTCGCGCAGTCTCTATGTTGACCTGGTGCGTCCACAGCCGGGAACCCTGTTGTACTGGTTAAATGCCCAGGTACATCCGAATATTGAATATTTTTCCATTGTGCGTGGCGATACACAGGCGGGTTGGGGTGACAATGTTGTGCCGGCCTACAGCCAGGACATGAACAATGTGCCGGCATTGCAGGGGCGCTCGGCACGTATTGTTATTCCGATGGGGGCGCATGGGCTTGAGCCTGTTGATGGCAGCGTTATTGTTAACCTGCTCGCTGACCTCGGTTAAAAGCACTGCCTTTCCCGGCGGGACGCGTTTTTTCTTATACAGCGAGCTTGCGTAATTCAGCCAGGATCAGGTCCGGTTCCATGCGTTTTGTGTAGTCCTTGTCTACATGGGCAGCACGTACGACCCTGTCCTTGTCGATCAGGTAGGTGGCCGGTACAGGCAGTTCCCAGCTGTTATCGCCATTAACGGCGGGCACATCCAGCTCCCATTTCAGGTAGAGGGGGCGCATTTCTTCATAGACGGTAAAAATCAGTCCATAATCCCGCGCCGTTTTATTGCCGAGGTCGCTGAGTACATCAAAATCAAGCTGGTGTTTCTCTGCAGTCGTCAGGGAGTTGTTCGGTGTCTCCGGTGAAATGCCGATCAGGGTTGCACCCAGGCTCCTGATCTCCTGTAGACGGGATTGCAGTGCCTGTAATTCAAGGTTACAGAAGGGACACCAGCCACCCCGGTAGAAATTCAGCACCACCGGACCCTTGTCCAGGACCTCATACAATCGGACAGTGCCGCCGGTTGCATTGGGTAGTTCAAAGTCCGGTGCCTTGTCCCCGCTATTGATAGCGCCGTCAGCGGTATCCGAGGCATGTAATTTCTCAAAGCTTTTCGCGGTAGTCTGTGCATCAGCTTCCGGCAGGCCTGCCATGAATGCTTGTACGGTTTCTTCCAGTTGATCTTTAAGTTCCGGTTTTTTTCCGTTCATGATAATTCTCCTCGCGATTGGCAGCTTGCCTGACAAGTCCTTTGATTCGTTAGCTGTTGAGAAGTTCAGGCCGGGTCATTTTTCCGTGGACTATCATAAGACCATGAGATATAAATGAAATGTTCAATCAGCCGATACATTTGACCAGGGTCGGCTAACGGCTGTTCCAGGGGAAAACCATTGATCGGGTTTGTTTTCAAAATAACGTGGCGCGTTGTCTGCTGGCTTGAGTTGGCGTTATTCACGCTGCTGATGTACTTGCTATCCTGGTTGCCACGGGTGCTATTGAAAGGTTTTTATTTCCCCCTGTTTCGTTTCTGGTCGCGATCCTTTGTACGCGCCCTGGGTATTGATCTGCGGGTGCACCAGAAAAATACCCGGCCATTGCCCGAGCAGTACATCCTTATTGCCAATCATCCGTCTGCATTTGAAGACATCGGTATCCCCGCGGTATTTCCGGTGCATTCACTGGCAAAGATCGAGGTCAGGGACTGGTGGCTGGTCGGACGTATCAGTATGGCCTCCGGTTCCCTCTACGTGGAACGTGAATCGAAACAGTCACGTAATGCCGTCGCTGAACAGATTGAACGGGAGTTGAAGGCGGGCAAGAATATTGCCCTGTACCCGGAAGGCGGCTGCAAGGGACGGCGTATCTTTGAATCGTTCCGTTACGGGGCCTTTGATATTTCATTACGTAGCGGTGTGCCGATCCTGCCGGTCTTCCTGCATTACGAATCGCAGGATGATTTTGAATGGCGTAATCCACAGACGCTGTTGCACAAGATCTGGCACATGAGTACCAGCCGCAACAACCGGGTCAACTACTATATTTATGATGCCTTTGATCCGGGTGAATTCACGGACAAGGCGTCCTACACGGAATATGTGCATGGAAAGTACCTGGAGTGGCAGGCCCGCTACCTGGACTAGCCGGCTATCGCGCTCCCGTAGCCATGTAGCCCGGATGAAGCGAAGCGGAATCCGGGATTATTGGTGCAAACTTCCCCGGATTCCGCTTCGCTTCATCCGGGCTACGCGATTTTCCCGGGTGCGTATATTTCAGGCGAGTAATTCTGTGAGCTTGTCGTACAGCAACAGGCCAAATACCAGCACCGATGTGAGCAGTACCAGGTTTGTGAGAATGCCATTTCTCATCTTGCCCATCCAGTCGCGGTGGTTATTCATATATAGCAGCAGGCCCGCCAGCAGGGGCATAAAAAATGCCCCGGCCACGGCATAGATAATAATCAGCCACACCGGTTCACCGGCAAGCAGCAACAGCATGGGGGGCAGGGCGAGATACAGCAGGTAGCCGCGATAGAGTCCGGAATGGGTATCGACGTCGATGGGTGTGTCGGGACGCCAGGTATATTGCTGGACAAAGTCCTCAAATAAATACGGTACCCCCTGCCAGACACCCAGCATGGAGCTGAAAACCGCGCCCCAGAAACCAACCAGGAAACACCATTTTCCAAATGGGCCGACAACGGCCTCCAGTTGACCCGCAATACCCAGGGCCATGTCGGGCCCGGTTAGAACATCCGGTTGTACACCGGCCGCTATGATCATGATGGCAACCGCAAACAGGCCCGTGAGGATATAGGCCACCATTAAATCCTTGCGTGTGCGCGGCAGGTCTTCAGCCCGGGTCCAGCCGCGCTCACGGATCCAGTAGCCATAGCAAAGCAGGGTGACGCTGCCGCCGACCCCGCCAATGACGCTGAAGATGAACAGTATGGATCCTTCCGGTACTGTGGGTATCAATAATCCACTGATGATTCCGGGGATGCCCGGCGCCACCCATGCTGCGCAGATCAATACCACGAAAAACATCAGCATGATGAAGAATTTCATGACTGTCTCGAGCAGCGAATAGCGCCCGACAAGGACCAGTGCAAGTGCGGCCAGCGAATGGATGATCCCCCAGCTTTCTACCGACAATTCCGGGAACATGGCATGTGCGGCAAGGCCGGTGCCGGCGATCAGTGCCCCGGCAACGATAAATGACCAGAACAGCAGGTAGATAAAGAAATATATCGAGACGATCCTGGGTAACCGCTGTACCCATCCCTCCAGCAGGGTGGTGCCGGTCTTTAGCTGCCACCTGGCCAGGCCTTCGTTCATGGCATATTTCATGAGGGCGCCGAGGATCGCAGCCCAGAGGATGGTGGTCCCGTATTTGGCCCCGGCAACGGAAGCTGCAATCAGGTCACCGGCACCCAGGCCGGTTGCAGCGATGACCAGTCCCGGGCCGATATCTTTAAGGTTGAATGATGAGTTGTTCATGCCAGCCCTGCATTATTTTG
>Ga0070723_10000253_pt1 | contig 13974 bp, 12 predicted proteins | sample tdAd002_FD_67277 | JGI IMG/M metagenome (GOLD analysis project Ga0070723, IMG submission 67277) | Marine sediment microbial communities from the Atlantic coast under amendment with organic carbon and nitrate - tdAd00.2 | ecosystem: Environmental > Aquatic > Marine > Coastal > Sediment | place...
CGAGCGTATTCTGCAGACACTGACCGCGCTGATCGGTTGCGGTGCGCTGATGGCGCTTTGCTTCACGGCGGCGCTCGTGTCCATAGGCCAGCTGGCCGGGCAGGCGTTCATCAGTATGCTGGCCATTCTCTATTTGATCTGGTCGATGTCAGTAGAAGGTCATATCATTGCGCGGGCGATCGATCGTGTTTTCTACATTGGCGTGTTGATCGCATTTGCGATATTCGTTTTTCAATATGCGGCACTCAACCTGATATTGCCCAAGACCTGATCACAGCCATGCACATACATATCCTGGGAATTTGCGGAACGTTCATGGGCGGTGTGGCCGCGCTGGCCCATGCTGCGGGATTTCGCGTAACTGGCTGCGATAATGCCGTGTACCCTCCGATGAGCACGCAGCTTCGTGAACTCGGCATCGAGATTCACGAAGGATTTGACGCCGGCCAATTCGATCCGAAACCCGACTGTGTCGTTGTTGGCAATGTCATGAGCCGCGGCAACGAAGCCGTTGAGGCGATGCTCGATCGCGGCATACCGCACACCTCCGGTCCGCGCTGGCTCGCCGACAACGTATTGCGGGACCGGCATGTCATGGCCGTGGCAGGCACCCACGGCAAGACGACGGGTGCGAGCATGCTTGCCTGGATACTCCAGGATGCGGGCAAGGCGCCAGGGTTTCTGATTGGAGGTATCCCGGCGAATTTCGGTATGTCGGCGAGTTTTGGTGACTCGGAATACTTTGTCGTTGAGGCAGATGAGTACGACACGGCGTTTTTCGACAAACGGGCCAAATTTGTGCACTACAGCCCGCGCACACTGGTGCTCAACAATCTCGAATTTGATCATGCCGATATCTACCAGGATATGGATGCGATCCTGTGGCAATTCCATCAGCTTCTGAGGACAGTGCCTTCCAAGGGACGCGTGATCGTCAATGAGGCTGACGAAAACCTGCGCACACTGATCAGCCAGGGCTGCTGGACACCGGTTGAGACGTTCGGAACCAGTGACAAGTCGGACTGGAGTGCGGCTTTCCAAGATTCGGCCGAGCGACGTATTTCCATGACGGACCCGGATGGCAACACCGGCGAGGCACGCTGGCAGCTGGGTGGCAGGCACAATCTGGAGAATGCACTGGCCGCAGTTGCTGCAGCGCGTTCGGCCGGTGTTTCACTTGAGCAGTCGCTGGCAGCGTTGTCGCGCTTCGATGGTGTCAAGCGTCGCATGGAACGAACAGCCACCGTGGCCAATATCGCGATCTACGACGATTTTGCCCACCACCCGACAGCGATTCGACGTTCAATTGCGGCGATGAAGCGTCGCTATCCAGGGCAACGCATCGTTATCGCAATCGAGCCGCGCTCCAACACCATGAAACTCGGTGTGCACAATGAGGAGCTCGCGGCGTCACTCGACGCGGCCGATCTCGTGTGGATGTTCAGGCCGACTGGCATGGACGAGAATTTCGAGAAGTCATTGCAGCCGCTCGGGGAACGGCTGCGCCAGTTCGAGGACTACGACGAACTCGTGTCCGATATGTCACGCAAGGTACTGTCCGGCGACCAGGTGATTTTCATGAGCAATGGCGGCTTCGGTTCGGCACGCCAGACATTGACGGCTGTACTGCAGAGGACCCGCCGCAGCTGATTGCGCCACGACGTCTATACTCATAATAGTGAGTATCTTCAGGACGCGTCGTGCAAGTTCCGCTGTTTCCGCTGAATACTGTGTTATTCCCAGGTGGGCCGCTGCCACTGCGCATCTTTGAACCGCGTTATCTGACCATGGTCAGCGATTGCGTGCAGCAGGACTCGCCGTTCGGCGTTTTGCTGATTCGTAACGGGAACGAGACCGGACTTGCCACGACTCATGAAGTTGGCACCCTTGCGCGCATAACCGACTGGTACCAGGGCAGTGACGGATTGCTCGGCGTAACGGCCGTCGGTTTGCAACGATTTCGTGTCATTTCCAGTCTTCGCGAAGCCAATGGCCTGAACATAGGCAATATCGAGGTTCTTCCTGACGAGCCCGCGACTCCATTGCCGCAGGAGTACCAATCAATGCCGGACATTCTCGGCGGCGTACTCGATGATCTCGGCCGTCTTTACGAGTCACTGGAGCGGCATATGGACGACGCGTCGTGGGTGACCAGCCGCTTCGTGGAAATTCTGCCGATCGACCTCGAACAGAAACAGCAGTGCCTTGAAAGCGGCGACCCGGCGGAGCGCTTGCGGATCGTCCAGGAATTGCTGGATGACGCGCGCCTGCCAGCCTGGTATAGCTAGGGTCTCGAGCCAGGTTCGATAGGGACTTTACCCTATGCTCGGTTGAACCCGTGTTTGCTAACGTAGCTGGCGTCATGAGCCAATCTGCGCAACATCGCCTCACGTTTGCCCTGGTGCTAACCACGCTGCTGGTACGCGCGGCGATTCCGGCCGGCTATATGCCTGCCTCGCTCGACAGCGGTTTGTTGTTCAAGCTGTGTCCATCGGGTGTACCAGCGGAACTCATGGCCGCCATTACGGGTGCCGGTCATCATCACGAGACAAACACCAATGGCGACCATTTTGACGCCGAACAGTGTCCGATCGGGCAGCTCCTGTCCGCTGCCATTGCGGTAGACAGCGCCTGGCAGGCCAATGATGTTCCAATTCTGTCAGCTCTTTATGTGGGGCCCGTACAGGTTCTGGAATCACGAACACCGGCAAATCGCCGGTCCCGCGATCCTCCAGTCTGAATAGCACGTCCAGAGACGATTATTTGCGCGGCCAGGCGCCGCGGAATTTTGTGCTATTCAGGAGCAACAAAAATGACTATTCCAAAGAGTCTGGCGTTGGTCAGCCTCACGATTATTCCCGTTCTCGCCCTGGCCGAAGGCGAAAACGTTGACGATGCAAGCGAAACTGATGAGATTGTGGTCGTCGGTCGATCGGTTGCAACGAGTTCGGCCAGAATCGAGGTCGAACGCGAATTGCTGGTCGACACGGCCTCTGCATTGCGCGGTATCCCCGGGGCCACGGTCAATCGCAATGGCCCGATAACCGGCATCGCACAGTACCGCGGCATGTACGGTGATCGTGTCGCCGTCGACATCGACCAGCTGGGTGTGGTTTCCGGCGGACCCAATGCCATGGATGCGCCACTATCCTACATGTCGCCGATGATGACCGAAGAGCTGGTCGTAAACCGTGGCATCGCGGGCGTTTCGCTTGCGCCCGAGGCCATCGGTGGACACATCAGTACGCGGACATCTCGTGGTGAGTTCAGCGCAGGCGAGTTCGCCATGTCAGGCATGGTCGGCACCCGCTATTCGGACAACGGGAATATCAGTACATCAGCTGCCCGGCTGACCCTGGCCAATGCATCCCATCGCATTTCCGCTATTGCCGAATTCGACGATGGAGACGACATAGATTCACCGGAAGGCACCATCGCGCCCACGCGGCTGGACAGGGACCGCTACGACCTGAGTTATGCCTGGGACTATGGAAGCCACGATATTTTGCTGTTCGCCGGGCGCCTCGATACGGGTGAAACCGGGACTCCGGCACTGCCAATGGACATCGTCTTTATCGACACGGAGTTGTACGGCGGGCAGGTCGGTCTCGAGGTTTCGCCTTATCTGAGCATCGATGCGCGTTTTCGGTACAACGATGTTGACCACGTCATGGACAATTTTTCGTTGCGCGAGGGCCCAATGGCGATGATGAGACGCCTCAATACAGCCTCGGGTTCTGGCTCGCAGTACTACCTGGCGGCGACATTCGAGGGAGAAAACTCGTCATTGGTCGTTGGTGTCGACGGCATCGAGGCCAGCCATGAATCGGTGATCACTAATCCGGCGAACGACATGTTTCGCGTCGATAACTTTATCGATGTTGAGCGCGACCTGCTGGGCGCATTCGCAGAGCTGACACGCGATGTCGGGAGCGGCGCGTTGGAGATCGGACTGCGCGTGAATCGTGTCAGCATGGATGCCGGAGACGTAGCGGCTACCGGAATGATGGGCAGCCAGGTTGACGAACTTGCTGCGGCATTCAACGCGTCGAATCGAGACCTGAGCTGGACTTCGACAGACGGCGTCATCAAGTATCGACTGCCAGTATCGGCTGCGAATGAGTGGAGCTTCGAGGTGGGCAGCAAGAGTCGCGCACCGTCATACCAGGAACTCTACTTGTGGTTGCCGATGCAGGCGACGGGAGGACTCGCCGATGGTAGAACCTACATCGGCAACCTGGATCTCGACGCAGAGCGATCGAACGAAATTGTCGTTGGGCTGAGCTCGCAAATTGGACGATTTGCGATGGCGCCGCAGCTTTACTACCGGCGAGTCGACGACTACATCCAGGGTGTGCCATCCACCAGCATGGTCGCCAATATGGTTGCGACAATGATGTCCGGCAGAGAGCCGTTGCAATTTGAAAATGTAGACGCCGAAATCTGGGGACTCGATGCTGCCTGGAACTTCGCATTTTCTGATCAGCTGATGCTTGATGGCATCGTCAGTCTCACCCGCGGAAAGCGTCTCGATATTAACGACAACCTGTATCGTCTCTCGCCGTTCAATGGCAGCGTCGGGCTGACCTACTCAGCTGAAAGCTGGTCCATCAAATCCGAGGTTGTCGCCTACGCCGGACAGGATCGGGTCTCTACGATCAACGATGAATCAGCGACGCCGGGTTACTGGATCGCCAACCTGGGTCTTCGCTGGAACCCGTCAGCATCGCTGCGCGTCGAGGCACGTATCGACAACCTGCTGGATGACAGCTACCAGAACCACGTGACTGGTATTAACCGCGCCCGCGGATCCGATATTCCGCTCGGTGAGCGAATCTATGGGGCAGGGCGTACGGCCAGCGCTGGGCTGATCTTTAACTTCTAAAGCGCCGCCATTACTTTGCGGGCCGCCGCGATCGTTTGTTCGATCTCGGCATCCCCGTGCGCGGCCGAAACAAATCCGGCTTCGAACGCGGAAGGCGCAAAATAGACACCTTCGGCAAGCATGCCGTGGAAGAAGAGTTTGAATCTATCGACGTCGGCCGCGGCAACTTGTGCGAATGACCGTACCGGACCACTGTCTGTGAACACAAATCCGAACATGCCACCAGCATGCTCGGTCGCCAACGGAATGCCCGCATCGGAGGCTGCGTCTGTCAGTCCCGCAACCAGTTGCGCCGTGCGCTCGGCGAGGGCTTCGTAGAATCCGGGCGCATCGATGAGTTCAAGCGTCGCGAGGCCCGCGGCCATCGCGACCGGGTTGCCTGACAGCGTGCCGGCCTGGTAAACCGGTCCATCAGGCGCAATGCTGCTCATGATGTCGGCTTTGCCGCCAAACGCAGCGGCTGGCATGCCGCCACCGACGACCTTGCCGAGGGTCGTAAGATCCGGCTCGATTCCGAATAGCGACTGGGCGCCGCCTTTGGCGACCCGGAATCCAGTCATCACTTCATCGAGTATCAATACCGTGCCCGCGGCCGAGCACTGTTCCCGCAGCGTCTCGAGAAATCCGGGCTCAGGCGGCACCATGTTCATGTTGCCCGCTATCGGCTCGACGATGACGCAGGCGATATCCTCGCCGACCTCGGCAAACGCAGCGCGCACGGCATCGGCATCGTTGTACTGCAATGTAATCGTGTGCTCGGCCAGTCCAACGGGCACGCCTGGAGAGCTGGGAACGCCGAGCGTCAACGCGCCCGAGCCGGCCTTTATCAACAGCGAGTCCGAGTGCCCGTGATAGCAGCCCTCAAACTTGACGATTTTGTCGCGGCCGGTGTGGCCGCGCGCAAGGCGAATTGCACTCATTGTTGCTTCGGTGCCCGAACTCACCATGCGCAGGCGTTCGATGGATGGCACGAGTTCGCGAATCTTTGTGGCGATCCTGGTTTCCAGCACGCACGGCGCGCCAAAACTCAGACCGCGCCTGGCAGTTTCGATTACGGCGTCGAGAACGTCCGGGTGACCGTGACCGAGTATCATCGGGCCCCAGGAGCCCACGTAGTCTATAAAGCGGCGGCCGTCTTCGCTTTCGAGCCAGGCACCTGCGGCGCTCTTGAAAAATACCGGCTCACCGCCGACTCCGGCAAAGGCTCGTACCGGGGAGTTCACGCCCCCGGCGATGACGTCTCGGGCATCGGAATAATGACTCATGTGAAAATCTCTATGTTGTCAGCCAAACAAGGTCTTGATCTATGGTGCCGTCTGCTTGCAGGCTGATGCGCCGGTAGGCCGGTGGATTATCGTCAACCGCAAAGGTGTCACTCCCCTGTGCAAACTGTCTGCATGTCGACGGTGTGCCGATGATGCGCACGCCGTCATGCACAGCGTCGTAAGGCTGATGTACATGGCCGAATACTGCAAGCCGTACTTTCCCTGATGCGGCGACGCATTGCAGAAACTCATCGCCATTGTCGAGCCCCACGGAGTCGAGCCAACGGCTGCCCATATCGACTGGCGGATGATGCAGGCAGACCATGACGTTGGCAGCGCTTGACGATGTAATCTCGTTATCAAGGCGAGCCAGTTCGGCCTGTTCGATGTGGCCACCGGCACGTCCGGTTACGCAGCTGTCGATACCGGCTATCAGCCAGTCGCCAGCTTCTACCGATGCGCAGTAGTAAAATGGAGGCCCTGCGAGCGCATCTTGCATCAACGCGCGTACATCGTGATTGCCGGGCACACAATAGACAGGAAGGCTCAGCCCTGCGAGTAATTCGGCAAAGTGTTCGTAGGCCCCGGCGCTGTCGTCCTGAATCAGGTCGCCGGTGACCACGGCCAGATCGGCGTGCCAGTCACTATCACGATAGTGGTCGATAACCGAGACCAATGACGCATACGTGACGGTGCCGCGCAGGTCACCGCTGGTGTCGGCAAACAGGTGCGGATCTGTAAGGTGCAGTACCCTCAAAGAGTCAGCTGCGCTGTCGATAAACCCAAACCTCGATTCTAGTACCTGTAGTGCTCCGGCTTGTACGGACCTTCCTTGGCAACACCGATGTACTCGGCCTGCTCGTCGGTGAGCTCCGTGATCTTCGCACCGATACGATCAAGATGCAGTCGCGCAACTTTCTCGTCAAGGTGTTTTGGCAGCACGTAGACCTTATTTTCGTACCGATCGCCGTTTTGCCACAGTTCGATCTGGGCCAATACCTGGTTCGTGAACGAATTGGACATGACGAAACTCGGATGCCCGGTCGCGCAACCAAGATTTACGAGCCGGCCCTCGGCCAGCAGGATAATGCGTTTACCGTCGGGGAAAATGATGTGATCGACCTGAGGTTTGATGTTCTCCCACTCGAATTGCTTCAGGTAGGCAACGTCGATTTCATTGTCGAAGTGACCAATGTTGCAGACGATCGCCTGGTCTTTCATACGCTCCATCTGCGGACCCGAAACAACGTGGTAGTTGCCTGTTGCAGTCACAATGATGTCGGCCTGGTCGCAGATCTTGTCGAATTCAACAACCCGGTACCCTTCCATGGCTGCTTGCAGGGCGTTGATCGGATCGATTTCCGTGATCCACACCGTCGCACCCAGACCACGCAGCGATTGCGCGCAGCCCTTCCCGACATCGCCGTAGCCACAGACGATGGCAATCTTGCCGGCAATCATCACGTCAGTCGCACGTTTGATGCCGTCGACCAGTGATTCGCGGCAGCCGTACAAATTGTCGAACTTGGACTTTGTTACCGAGTCGTTCACGTTGAACGCCGGGCAGAGCAGGGAACCGTCGGCCATCATTTCGTAGAGACGTTTGACGCCTGTCGTCGTCTCTTCGGACAGGCCTTTGACCTCTTTCATGATCTCCGGGTGCTTGTCGTGCAGGACGAGAGTCAGGTCACCGCCGTCATCGAGAATCATATTCGGTGTCCAGCCATCCGGACCGTTAATCGTTTGCTCGACACACCACCAGTACTCGTCTTCGGATTCGCCTTTCCAGGCGAATACGGGAACACCGGCATCAGCGATCGCCGCGGCCGCGTGATCCTGCGTCGAGAAGATATTGCACGATGACCAGCGAATGTCCGCGCCAAGTTGCCTGAGGGTCTCAATCAACACAGCGGTCTGGATTGTCATGTGCAGGCAACCGGCCAGGCGTACGCCATCGAGCGGCTTCTCGTCAGCGAAAGTCTCGCGCAATGCCATCAGGCCCGGCATTTCGGTTTCGGCGATTGCAATTTCCTTGCGGCCGAATTCGGCCAGTGAAATATCGGCTACTTTGTAGTCGTTCTGTTGCAGGGCAACGGGTTCGCTGCTCATGGTGTTCTCCTGAAAATGTATGGTCAGGCTGCGACGGCACCGGCAAGTGCTTCAGCCTTGTCGGTTTTTTCCCAGCTCACGTCAATGTCTTCACGGCCAAAGTGTCCATAGGCGGCCGTCTGCTTGTATATGGGTCGTAACAGGTCGAGCATTTGCAAGATGCCGTAAGGCGTCAGATCGAAATTCTCACGAATCAGGTCGGTCATCTGCGTATTGGAGATCTTGCCGGTGCCGAAGGTCTCGACACTGATGGATGTCGGCTCTGCGACACCAATCGCGTAGGACACCTGGATCTCGCACCGATCGGCGAGCCCGGCCGCAACAATGTTCTTGGCTACGTAGCGACAGGCGTAGGCGGCCGAGCGATCGACCTTCGACGGATCCTTGCCCGAGAATGCACCACCGCCATGGCGGGCCGAGCCGCCATACGTGTCCACGATAATCTTGCGTCCGGTAACACCACAATCACCCATGGGCCCACCGATCTCGAAGCGCCCGGTCGGGTTGATGTGAAACTTGGTGTCGGCGCTGAGCAATTCGGCCGGCAGTACCGGTTTGATGATCTCTTCCATGACACCTTCGGCCAGATGCTCCATGGTGACGTCAGCATGATGTTGCGTCGAAAGCACGACAGCATCGATGGCGACCGGTTTACTGTCTTCGTAGATGAAAGTCACCTGGCTTTTTGCATCCGGGCGCAGGAACGGCAAGGTTCCTGCCTTGCGAACCTTGGCGTGTTTTTGCACAAGGCGATGCGCGTACGTGATCGGTGCCGGCATCAGGACGTCAGTCTCATTCGTTGCGTAGCCGAACATCAGGCCCTGGTCACCAGCACCCTGTTTCTGGGCTTCTGCGCGGTCGACACCCTGCGCAATATCGGGCGATTGTTTGCCAATGGCGTTCAGCACGGCACAGGAATGGCCGTCGAATCCCATATCAGAATCGGTATAGCCGATGCCGATAATCGTGCCTCGAACGACCTCTTCGAGGTCGACCCAGGCTGAGGTTGTCACTTCGCCGGCGATAATCGCCATGCCGGTCTTGACCATTGTCTCGCAGGCGACACGTGCGTTCGGATCCTGCTCGAGGATCTTGTCGAGAACGGCGTCTGAAATCTGGTCTGCGATTTTGTCCGGGTGTCCCTCGGAAACCGATTCCGAGGTAAACAGATATGCATCACTCATAAGAAACGTCTTTTTTGTCGATCAGGGGTAGCGGGAGCGCATTGTACCTTGCGGCGATCCTGCGAAACAGCGAAAATGCGCCGCTCGCGGATGGGGTTTTTCCCACCGGTTCACCATAAGAAAATCATAATGTCACAAGAAGCCACGAGAGCCGGCCAGCCCGACCGGCGAGAACTCGCGAATGCTGTCCGGGCACTCTCCATGGATGCGGTTCAGGCCGCCAACTCGGGTCACCCCGGCGCGCCGATGGGCATGGCGGACATTGCCGAAGTCCTCTGGAACGATTACCTGAAACACAACCCGGGTAATGCGCACTGGGTCGATCGCGATCGTTTCGTATTGTCGAACGGTCACGGCTCGATGCTCCTCTACAGCCTGTTGCACCTGACCGGCTACGACCTGTCAATGGACGAAATTCGCAACTTCCGCCAGTTCGGCTATCGCACAGCCGGACACCCGGAATATGAGCCGGACCTGTCGATCGAGACGACGACCGGGCCGCTCGGCCAGGGTATTACCAACGCCGTCGGCATGGCGCTGGCGGAAAAGAAGCTGGCCGCCGAGTTCAACCGGCCGGATCTGAGCGTCGTCGACCATAAGACCTGGGTATTCCTGGGTGACGGCTGCCTGATGGAAGGTATTTCCCATGAGGCCTGTTCGCTGGCCGGTACGCTCAAGCTGGGCAAGCTGATCGCTTTTTATGACGACAACAATATTTCGATCGATGGCGAGGTGTCCGGCTGGTTTACCGACGACACCGTCAAGCGCTTCGAAGCCTACGGCTGGCAGGTCATCGCGGATGTCGACGGGCACGACAGCGCGGCAATTGCTGCTGCTGTTGAGCAGGCCGTCGCCGAGGGCGAGCGCCCAACGCTGATCTGCTGCAAGACCATTATCGGCTTTGGCTCACCGAATAAGCAGGGCACGGCCTCGACGCATGGCGCACCGCTGGGCGATGAGGAAATCTCGGCCGCTCGCAAGGAGCTGGGCTGGGATGCACCGCCGTTCGAGATTCCGGCCGACGTTGCGGCTGCCTGGGACGGAAGGTCCCGCGGCGCAGCCGATGAAGAGGCGTGGCAGAAGTTATTCGGGGAATACGCATCAAAGCACCCTGATCTCGCGACCGAATATTTGCGCCGCATGAGCCGGGAATTGCCAGCTGACTGGGACGAGTTTGCGGACCAGGCGGTCGCGGAGATTGATGCCGCGGGCGCAGACATGGCGACACGCAAGGCCTCGTTGGTGGCATTGAACGCTTTTGCCCCGATGTTGCCGGAAATGGCGGGCGGTTCGGCTGACCTGACAGGGTCCAACCTGACCAAACACAACGGATCGACCGTGATCACGGGTGATGATGCGGGTGGCAATTACCTCTATTTCGGCGTGCGTGAGTTCGGCATGTCGGCACTCTGCAACGGCTTGTCGTTGCACGGCGGTGTAATGCCGTATTCGGGAACCTTCCTGACGTTTTCGGACTACGCGCGCAATGCGCTGCGTATGGCGGCCCTGATGAAGGTGCAGAATATCTTCGTCTACACGCACGACTCGATCGGCCTTGGCGAGGACGGACCGACCCACCAGCCGGTGGAACACACCGCGTCGTTGCGCCTGATGCCGAATATGCACGTCTGGCGCACGTGTGACACGGTCGAGACAGCTGTTGCATGGCGGAACGCCATTGAGAGGCGGGACGGGCCGACGAGCCTGGTGCTGACGCGCCAGGGTCTGCCGCACCAGGATCGCGACAAGGACCAGGTTGCGGCAATCGCCCGTGGTGGTTACGTGTTGCGCGACGCCGATGCGGAACCTCAAGTCATCCTGATTGCGACAGGGTCCGAGGTGGCGCTGGCGATTTCAGCTGCTGATGTATTGGCCGGCGACGGTATCGCTGTTCGTGTGGTATCGATGCCTTGTGTCGAGTTATTCGAGGCCCAGGAGCCATCGTATCGCGAGCACGTGTTGCCAGCGTCGGTGACAGCGAGAGTTGTCATCGAGGCAGGTGTTACCGAAACCTGGTGGCGCTATGCCGGACCGGCGGGGCGCGTCATTGGACTGGATCGATTCGGCGAGTCTGCACCTGCAAACGAACTGTTCGAACACTTCGGCTTCTCGACCGACAATGTCGTCGCAGTGGCCCGTGAAATTATTTAATTCAGGAGAACACCATGGCAATTAAGGTTGGAATCAACGGCTACGGCCGAATCGGGCGCAACGTCCTTCGTGCGATCCACGAGTCAGGTCGTGCGGGCGAATTCGACGTCGTCGCACTGAACGACCTCGGCGACCCGCAAACCAACGCACACCTGACACGCTATGACACAGCGCACGGCAAGTTCCCGGGCACCGTAGAAGTCGACGGCGGTGACATCATCGTCAACGGCGACCGCGTGAAGGTCTTCGCCGAGCGCGATCCGGCGAAACTGCCGTGGGGCGATCTCGGCGTTGAGGTGGTTTTCGAATGCACGGGTCTGTTTCGTACGCGTGAAACCGCGGGCAAGCACATCGAAGGTGGCGCGAAAAAGGTCGTCATTTCAGCGCCCGGCGGCGAGGGTGTCAACAAGACGATCGTGTTTGGCGTCAACCACGACACACTGACGGCCGACGACGACATCATCTCCAACGCATCATGCACCACCAATTGCCTGGCACCACTCGTCAAGCCGCTGCACGATGCTATAGGCGTCAAGCACGGCATCATGACGACGATTCACGCTTACACCAATGACCAGGTTCTGACTGACGTGTTTCACAAGGACCTGCGCCGTGCGCGCTCGGGCACGATGTCGCAAATTCCGACCAGCACAGGCGCGGCCAAGGCTGTTGGCCTGGTTCTGCCGGAACTTAACGGCAAACTGGATGGCTTCTCGATGCGCGTACCGACCATCAATGTTTCGGCGGTTGACCTGACGTTCGTCGCCAATCGCGACACCACGGTCGAGGAAATCAATGAGATCTTGAAGGCTGCGTCCGAGGGCGAACTGAAGGGTGTGCTTGCTTACAACGATGAGCCACTCGTTTCGGTCGACTTTAACCACGACCCGGCATCGTCGAGCTATGACTCGACACTGACCAAGGTTCTGGACGGCAATCTCGTCAAAGTCATTTCCTGGTACGACAACGAGTGGGGCTTCTCGAACCGTATGCTGGATACAACCGTCGCATTGGTAAACGCCAAGTAGCATAGAAAGAACAAGCGAGCCGTCATGTCTATCGTCAAAATGGGCGACCTCCACCTGTCGGGCAAGCGCGTACTGATACGCGAGGACCTCAACGTTCCGCTGGCCGACGGCGTCATAACGAGTGACGCGCGTATTCGTGCCGCGCTACCGACCATTAGGGCGGCGCTAGAGGCGGGGGCGGCCGTCATGGTCATGTCGCACCTCGGACGCCCGGCCGAGGGCCAGCCCGATGAGAAGTTCTCTTTGCGGCCTGTTGCCGAGCACCTTGCCGGACTGCTCGGTCAGGATGTCCCTCTTGTCGAGGACTGGATTGATGGCGTCGAGATAGCGGCCGGCCAGCTCGTGCTGCTGGAAAACGTGCGTTTCCTGCCGGGGGAAAAAAGCTGTGACGAGTCGCTGGCCCGCAAGATGGCGGCTCTGTGTGATGTTTTTGTCATGGACGCTTTCGGCACGGCACATCGAGCTCAGGCGAGTACTTACGGCGTGTCAGAATTTGCACCCGCCGCTTGCGCCGGCCCACTGTTATCGGCCGAACTCGACGCACTCGGCAAGGCGCTGGACAATCCGGCGCTGCCGTTCGTTGCGATCGTCGGCGGGTCCAAGGTATCGACCAAGCTCACTGTGCTGGATGCGCTGGCGGGGCTTGTCGATACGCTCATTGTTGGTGGCGGAATAGCAAATACATTTATCGCCGCTGATGGTCACAACGTCGGCCAGTCACTTTACGAGGCGGACATGCTCGATACAGCACGCGAACTGTCTGCGGGTGGGGAAGGGCGCGCGGATATCCCGGTGCCGAGTGACGTCGTCGTCGCGACCGAATTCTCGGCTGCTGCCAATCCCGTCTTGAAGTGCTGCAAGGATGTGGGCAAGGACGAGATGATTCTGGACATCGGACCGCGAACCGCTGAGCGCTTTGCCGGCTTGCTGCGTGATGCCGGCACCATCATCTGGAACGGCCCGCTCGGCGTATTCGAATTCGATGCCTTCGGCGACGGTACAAAGGTACTGGCAGAAGCTATCGCTTCCAGCAACGCATTTTCAGTTGCCGGGGGTGGAGACACGCTTGCCGCGATCGACAAATACGGTGTACGCGACGGCATTTCCTACATCTCGACGGGCGGTGGCGCGTTTCTCGAGTTCGTCGAAGGGAAGAAGCTGCCCGCCGTCGAAATGCTCGAACGCCGCGCCGCCGAATCGTAGGAGCGCCCCATGGGCGCGATTTACGTTCACCACACAGACACCGATCGCCGGTACGCGCTACACGGCACGCCTCACGGGGTATTCATCGACCTCATGGCTCGCTTCGCTGCGCTTTACTTCGGTCGCTGAACACCCCGCTTCGGCGGCCC